>Ga0310344_10003085_pt1 | contig 12479 bp, 12 predicted proteins | sample HC15DNA20200_MG_FD_203801 | JGI IMG/M metagenome (GOLD analysis project Ga0310344, IMG submission 203801) | Marine microbial communities from station ALOHA, North Pacific Subtropical Gyre - HC15-DNA-20-200_MG | ecosystem: Environmental > Aquatic > Marine > Oceanic | place: Pacific Ocean: North... | reverse complement strand
AGTTTAGACACGAACTTTTTCTCACTCTCATCAACTTAAGAACCTAGTGGAAGTGGGGGAGACCAATCAGGCAGGTAGTCAAGTTGGCCCGATGTCAGCACACGGCTCCGCCCTGTCACAGTATCCAAAATCCATATTGTCCGTCCTCGCACATCGACGGACTCAAAAACGACATGTCGCCCATCGGGTGCCCAACTTGGAGCCTCATTTTGCCCACGAGACGTCAGCATACGGCGATCTGTCCCGTCCGGGTTGACCGTGAATATCTGAAACGAACCTTTATTCATTGCGGTGTAAACGATGCGGCTGCCATCTGGTGACCAATCGGGTCCAACTGCGTTAGTCCGCTCATTCCTTACGTATACACTGATTCGTCGCGGCTGACCTCCGACAACGGGCTTAACATATACTTGCGGTTCACCCGTAGGGTCTGCTTCGAACGCAAATCTCCGACCATCCGGTGAGAAGGTCGGATTAAGCGCATCTCCCCGTGTATCGGTGATCTGGCCAACACCCTCTAGGATTACTTCGGCGCCAGACCCAACCAGTTGCGCGTATGCTAGCCGTCCATCGGGAACGTAATTGGGAGTGAGGAGAAGCCTGCTACTCGCAATCTCACGTTGGCTTCGCGTAATCCGATTTGTCTCCAACAACGTAAAATACCCTAAGTCATCCTGAATCGTATACGCTATCCGAGAGCCGTCCGGAGAAAAAGCGGGTGAAAATACGTTAAACTCTCCAGTTGAAATTCGTTGAGCGTTCTCACCGTCACTATCGATGACCCAGAGAGCCCATGTGCCGTCGTTTGAGCCGCGACGAAAAGCAATCCTCGTTGCAGCGATTCCCTGCTCTCCATCCGTTGCCCACGAGACAATTTCGTCAGTCACTCGATGTACTGCCATCCGGAAGCCATCTGCGGAAATTTCCGGAAGACTGAATGCCTGAACACTCTTAAGCGTTCCATATACCACATCATGAAGAGCCACACGTAGAATCGGTGAATCCACGGGTCCAGACACATCTGATGTCACTAACCAGACAGCACCGAGTTGATTCCACAAGGGATAGTTTGGCGGTCCCTCTGAGCGCAGTGAATCTGGCACGGAAATGATATCAAAACGATCTGACAAATAGAGATCTCGCCGGACAATCTCCTCAACTTCACCAGCAAATTCAGCCAGATTTGAATCTGCCATGATCGGCGAAACAACTAGTGCAGGTACATACCCTGGCTCATACAGAAGCCCAAGCCGCACCGCACCCGACTCGAAGTCCTGAGCCACAATGGGCGGTGAAGATACGACCGCCATGATCACGGCGAAAAGCGTTAAACGCACCGGCCGAAGAACGGTGATCGACACCAACGTGTGCTTCTTACACATCCTCACCTGTCTCCCAGTTTGGGGCCGGCTAAAACCGGTCGGTCAAATGTTCGACTCACCGCGCACTTGGATCAAAATAAAAAGTTACCCTCATCCGCTCTGATGGAAACGCCTCTGGTAGCGGGCCAAACGCCTGATCACGAGCTGCTGACTCAACAGCCCCGTGACATAAAAGGTCGAATGTCGAGCTTCCCGAATGGAGAACCCATTCAATATCCGACACACGCCCATCTCGGTGGATCGTGAACGCGATCTCTGCCCTAAGATTGATAGCACCCGCTGGAGGTCGCCAATAACGTTGAATCTGGCGAATTATATTTCGATTGTAGGCTGGGAACAAAGCGTTGGCACCATCGATTTGCACATTTACAGCTTCTTCACCCACTTCCTCGGTCCGGGCCGGTTCAGGCTCCGGTTCACGCTCTATCGGCACTTCAACTTCAACCGTTGGGGTTTCAGTTTGCGGCCGCTGTTCAGGCGTTGGCTCCGGCGGAGGGGGGCGATGTTCTTCCTCCGCCATCTCCGGTGGGGATGGATCGACACGAACCGGAGCATCTTCGGGTGCAGCTGCAACCATGCGGACACGTATCGTCTCAGGCATAGGCGATGGTGATGGTGCCATAGTTGCAAAGCCGGCTAAAGCCACGAAAACGCCATGGACCCCTAAGGATCCAAGCACCGCATGACGTGGGGGGGGATCAACACTTCTTTCGTTCCGACGACCTCGAGACATCACGGACCAACCAGTCTCGACCTCGGGCACTTTTCCCTCGTTCACGAACCGCGCCTACGCTCAGGGTTAGCAATTATGTTCACCCCGCTGGCCCCAGATTCTTGGATTCTTCCCAACACTCGTACCACAATTTCAAACCGTAGGTCTGCATCCGCCTTGAGGAAAACCTCATCCGATTCATAGTTCTTGATCACCTGTTCAATGGTCGCATCGAACTCATCAAAAGTGACCGGGGCATCATCGACATAGAGTTGTTCATTTCCATCGATTGATACGACCAGTGCCTCGGATGAACTCAAGGGCCCTGCAGCTGCTTCCGGCACCTGGATCTCAATGCCGCCTTGGAGGATTGGTGCCGTAATCATAAAGATGATCAGAAGTGTAAACGCGACATCCACGAGGCTTGTCACATTGATCTCAGCAACGACACGGATGGCGTCCTCTCCCTGCGTAAAACGTCGTCTCATGCAGGCACCTCACCTTGCCAGATCATAGCCGGTTCTCACGTGCCAAAGTCCCGATGAACTCACTAGCGAACCCTTCCAGCTCAGTCACGAAAAGACGAAGTCTAGACGCATAGTGGTTGTAGGCGATGACTGCAGGGATCGCCACAGCTAGTCCTGCTACCGTCGTGGTAAGGGCCTCAGCTATACCGGGAGCCACTGCCGCAATGTTTGCCGATCCCTGGGAAGTAATTCCGATGAACGAGTTCATAACTCCGACTACCGTCCCCATTAGCCCCAGAAGAGGGCTCACAGAGCCAATGATCGCGAGCCACGGCATCCCATGGCTCAGTTCATCCCGTTCCTCCGACAAGTTTTTCTCAAGAACGAGCCACAAAGCATCTAGCTGGGTCGAGGTCAAACCCTCTTGCTGACGCGTTCCCTCCAAGGCTCCAGGTCTTAAGTCTGAGAAAAACGTTACTCCTTCACGAAATACGCGTGTGAAGGGTGAGTCTTCGAGCCGCCTGAGAGCATCATGTAAATCCAGCAACCCTCTGGCACCCTCGACAGCATCGACAAAGCGATCTGCTTGTTCGTTAACCGCTCGCAGTTCGCGCCACTTCCAGATAATCAGGACCCAGGAGGCCAATGAGAAGGCTAATAGTATAAGTAAAATCAACCTCGTTGGCGTCGTCCCCCCAAACAACACATCAAGTGGAGAATCAATCACACGTCCCTGGGCTTCAAGAGCAACTCCTGTAAGCCCCATCATGACGTCGTCCCTGCGATAAACTCGTAAGTCTCGGTCAAACCCGACTCCATAGTGTGGGTTGGCACCCAGCCGAGGGCATTCGTTTCCTTACAGTCGAGTGCATTACGCAACAGTTCACCGGGTCTTGCTTCCTCACGCTTCACTGAAACTTCCTGACCCGAAATCTCAATCAGTGTGTTGGCGAGCACATTCACGCTCGACTCAACACCCGTTCCCACATTAAAAGCCACATCATCGATACCGGTCGGCTCTGGCAAGTCGACGTGTGTCACGAGAACATTTGCTAATGCCACGTCCCGCACAAATACGTAGTCTCGGGTTTGTTCACCGTCGCCAAACACAATCAACTCTTCCCCATCACGGATTCGTTGTGCGAATATTGCAACCACACCTGCTTCTCCATTTGGGTCCTGTCGAGGCCCATACACGTTGGCATAGCGAAGCGCCGCATATTCCAAACCTTTCAGCTTTCTAAATGCATGCAGATAGTACTCCGAAGTCAGTTTACTTATACCGTACGGAGATAGGGGGTGTTTCTTAGCACTTCGCGGAATCGGCAAGTCCATTGTTTCTCCGTAGATAACGCCACCGGAAGAGACGAGGACAAAACGTCGAACTTCGAACGCCAACGAACATTCCACGAGATTGAGTAAACCATCAATGTTTATCGAAGCATCGTAGCGCGGCTGTTCGACTGATTTGCGCACATCGATCTGAGCTGCATGGTGATTGACAACGTCGAATCCTCCGTCGCGAAACACATCGTTCAACTCGGGAGCTCGAACATCCATTTCGATGAGCGTCACACCAGAAGGCACATTGGTGGCACGGCCCGTACTGAGGTTGTCTAACGCGGTGACATCCCAACCGTCAGACAAGTATGCTTCGCAGACATGTGAACCGATGAAGCCGGCACCACCTGTTACCAGCACCTTACCAGGGCTCATTCGCTCCCTCCTCGTTCCACTTCCCCGCCCTAGACATCCCGTCTAAAACGAGATGGTCTTTGAATATTCTCTCTTACCCTAGACGACTGTCTACGATCCCGCGAGCCGTCACTTTGCTTGACACAGCAAAGGGTGAAAGCAGCGGCTCCAAACTACTCAAACATGCTTGACCGTCAGGTTGCTCCGCTAACCAGCGCGTGGCTTGTGTTAGGCTGTGCAGAATCTTGTTGAGCGATGCCCTACTTGCCAAGCGCACTTCCTCTTCAACATCCATATCTCGCGGTCCATGCGGATGTGATTCAGAAAATGATCGTTCAACGAGAGCAAAGGCAACATCTCTCATCTGGCGGATAGTTGGTCCCGCTTCGCGACTCCGGTACCAATTCCAATACCGCTCCACGTGCCTTCCAATGATCGCTTCCGCCCTCTCTCGTTCGACCGTACGCGCCACTTGTGTTTGATCGACTACACGTTGCAGATCATCCACGTTGTACAAGAAAAGATCAGGTACTTTGGTGACCGTCGGGTCCACATTACGTGGAAGGGCAATATCAAGAATCACCAGGGGAGAGCCTTCTAAGGCCCTGCCGTGAGCATGGTACGGATGGACAAATGCCGCATCGGAATCAGTACACGTAACCACAAGGTCCATATCAACTAGACGGCTCAACGCTTCGGTACGGCCCAGAGGGATCCCGTCCACCGAGCCACCTACTCGCTCAGCCCGAGCGGGGTTTCTGCTTGACACATAAATCCGGCGGACCCCCTCAGAACGCAAACACTTCATTGTCAACTGACCCATTTCCCCAGTTCCCAACACAAGTACCGTTCGGCTTTCGAGCGCTCCAAACACCTTGCGTGCCAAGGCAATAGCTGCTGACGGTATGGACGCGGCACCTTGGGAAACCGCTGTCGTTGAACGCACTCTTCCACCAGCTGCAAGCGCTGATTGAAAGAGACGGTGCAGCACTGGACCAAGCGTTCGGGCATCACCAGCATGATACGCCGAACTAACCTGTCCTTGAATTTGCGGTTCGCCAATGATGAGGGAATCAAGGCCGCTGGCGACACGGAATAAGTGGCGAGCCGCTTCCAGTCCTGGGACGACTTGAAGATACTGATCAGCCTCTTCACCGATCCGCGTCGCCGCACACAGCCTCTCTCGAACGACGTGTTCAAGTAAAATAGGATCGGTTCCTGTCACATAGCACTCCGTGCGGTGACATGTGGAAAGAACAACGCATTCTGATACGCCCGACTGTTCAACCAGTCGATCGACCCACTCCGACAATCGTTCGCCGCTCAGCGCAAACTGCTCGCGCACCTCAATAGGCGCGGCTCGGTGGTTCGTTCCCACCATTAGTAACGAAGCCCGCACTGACCCACTAGCCAAAACTGTACCCGACACTTTGGGGCTCACAAAAAAAACTCTGTGGTCGGCCCCATACTACGGAGCGCGAGAAACCCAGTGGCGCTCGCAAGAAAAGCCATCATCGAAACGCGAGCGGCGCGAGGGCCGAACCCACCAGAATACCATCGGACCCCAAGTGCTACCGCGTAGGCCGTCCATGTTAGAAGACCAAAACCCACATCTGGATCCCCAAACGCCAACCCTCTTCCATAGGTCAGCGTCAAGCTCCAACCCGCCAAAAGCCCGATCGCGAGAACGGAGAGGCCTACTCCCAACCCAATTTGATTCATACGATCAAGGCTCTCAAGCGAAGGGAAATAGCGAAACACGTTGCCAAACTCCTTTTGTTTCAGCGCGCGAAACTGGAGCCAATACATCGCCGCAGCAACAGATCCCAATAAGAGACTAGCATAGCCCGCAAGAACGGAGACGACGTGGGCGACTAACCATGAGCCATGAAGTTCACTTGTAGGTTGAGCCGGCACGGGGCCAACCCATGCGCTCGCGGCCAGAAAAACGAGGACAAGAGGCAAAACCAACAAGCCCGCTGACGACCGATCGGATGTCCGGGCTACTAAGAAAAGACCAACCACCAGCGCCATGGCCAAAGTTGCGGCCGCCGGCCCAAAACCAACTAGAGGGGGTGTCTTGAACGTGACCCAAAAGACCGCCAACGCTGTCGCATGCAGCACCGCTGCGCCAATCCCCCAGAAAAGCGACCGAGAGCGATGCGAATCGCCTCTTCCTCGAAAACCCAAGAGCTGATGGATCCACGAGATTAGATATCCGACGACTGCAGCCGTAATGAAGAGTCGGATCACCATTACTTCAGGTTGTGCCTCCTCAACTATGGTTCCAGAGTAGAACAACGATCGCTTCGAAAATCAGAATGGGAGATCGTCTTCTCCTGCCACAGCCTGATTCGAAAACTCTGAATCTTCTGGTCCCTCAGACATTGAAGGAGCATCGGTGTAAGTGTCGCGACCACTACCGCCTAGCATGATTAACTCTCGGGCGCGAATCTCGGTCGACCACTTCGTCACACCATCTCTATCCTCATACTTACGATATTCAATCTGTCCTTCAATATAAACCCGATCCCCTTTTTTTACGTACCGTTCGATAATATCAGCCAGCTTGTCCCAGCATACGACCCTATGCCACTCCGTCTTCTCTTCTTGCTGACCAGACGAACGATTGGTCCACCGGCGGCTCGTCGCAATCGACAAAGTTGCAACCCGCGTCCCAGAATTTGTAGATCGAATCTCGGGATCCGCTCCGAGATTGCCAATGAGTATGGCCTTATTCAGACTACGTGACATTGCCTTCCTCGCCTTCGAATGGGGCTTTACAACATAGAATATCGAACATAGATAAGCTCCTTGGGAGGGTCAACGAATCAGCAAAAATTGCATCAGAACCGCATCTTCTACCGGGTTCGTGTAGTAGTTTCGACGAGAGCCTACAATTTCAAAGCCATGTCGACTATAGAGGCTCTGTGCACCATCGTTGGATTCGCGCACTTCTAGAAACAACCGGTGGAGAGCACGCTTACGCCCTTCTTCGACCACTGCATGAAGAAGCAACGAACCTACGCCGTTTCGACGGACTCTTTTATCGACAGCCAAATCACCAAGTTCACCTTCATCGCCAACGAACCAAACCGCAGCATACCCTATAATACACTCGTTACTATCAACAGCTGAAAACAAGCATGCGGAGGGTTGTTTCAATAGGCTAAGGAAGGTGCTTCGGGTCCATGGGGTGGAGAAGGATTCTTCTTCAATCACCGTCACAGTCGAAAGGTCTTCTTTGATCATGCATCGAATTTGGACACCGCTATTCTGTGTATGAATCGCTACTGATGTTGGGTCCGTATCGAGCTTCCGTTTACGCATTCCGGTCACGCTCGCGTTCAGCGCCCGAAGCGCGCAGATAATTCGGCTCCCATGCATCGAGATCCTCCAAGCATCCTTCAGGGAGCCGTTCTGCGAGCCACAAAAGGGCCGCTGCGGGTGGCAGCTTCAAATCGCCCGACAGCACTTTAGCTCCGCTAGCTTCAATCTGATCCCGATGCTTCAATGATCCTTCACCAGCAAACACCCATACCATGGTCGGGTCAAGTTGTGATAGGACAAGTTCGACAGGACAGACCAGCGGACCTAAGACCGGCCCCGAAAACGGACCATCATCGTAGGCCTCTGCGTACACTTCACCGCGGCGCGCATCGAACAGAACGCATACGCATGGATGCTCTACCGTTGCTGCTACTGCACGCAGACTCGAATACGCGTAGAGGGGCACGTCACGCCTGTGACACCAACCCTTAGCAAGTGAAGCAGCAATTCGGACTCCAGTGAAAGAGCCTGGGCCCGAGCCAACAACCAACCGATCGATATCTCTAGGTTGGAGGTTTGCCCCGGAAAGCAGTCTTGACACTTCCTTAAGAATTGTTTCGGAATACCCTGCCCCGAGAGGGAGATTTGATGCACCGAGAACCTCATCACCTCGCCCCAATGCGACACTCCCAATCGTGGTGCTCGTATCAAAAGCCAGGGTCAACATCAGGATGACCTTCTCGTTCGCGCATACGCCTCGGGGGCTGGGATCGGCGGAGCAGTTCCAAGTGACTTGGCTTCGACCACTCGAGCCTCACCTCCTAAAACCACCTCAAACCACAATTCCCAACGATCTGGTGGAAGTTCATCAGAGGCCCGATCCGCCCACTCCACAAACACTGTCGCTCTCCCCGACTCAAGCTCGTCCCAATCTAGCAGAAACAAGTCTGCGGTACTATTGATCCTATATAAATCTGCGTGAGCAATTGGACCGTGTTTGCCGCAATACCAGTGAACCAAGGTGTATGTCGGGCTCGTGACATTCATAGACACTCCAGCACCTTCGCAGGCTGCCTGCACGAGAGTTGTCTTTCCTGATCCTAAAGCACCAAAGAGTGCCACGAACACCGAATCACGTGCGGCAACAGCGCCAAGTACTTGACCCCATTGCCGAAGCGCACCCTCGTCGAGCTGAATTCGTGTCATTCAGACGTAGGCCCAGTCGGATCACGTTGTGAGTAAGAAGATTGCCGTGGCCAAGCCCTTCCACCCTCACTTTTAGCCTTAATCTCGAATAGTTCGTCCCTGAGTCGGGCCGCAACCTCAAAATTTAGGGCAGCAGCAGCCTTCCGCATATCTCGTTCGAGCACCTCAATCATCTCCTCAACAGAAAGCTCTTGGTACGATTCTTGTTTTTCACGGACGGCCGGTTGGGATTCGCGAGCATCCGCTACTGTGGTTGTGAAGCGAATCTCGGACACTGACTTCACAATAGATCGTGGCTCAATGTCATGTTCGCGATTGTAATCAGCCTGCACCTCCCGTCGACGTCCCGTTTCAGTAATGGCACGCTGCATGGAGTCCGTTATCCGATCAGCGTATAGCACGGCAGCACCATTAAGGTTCCGTGCGGCACGTCCAATCGTCTGGACTAGTGACCGATCTGAACGGAGAAATCCCTCCTTGTCCGCATCAAGAATTGCCACTAACGAGACCTCCGGAAGATCAAGCCCTTCTCGTAGCAAGTTGATGCCAACTAAAACGTCAAACGTTCCGAGCCTCAGGTCACGCAAAATTTTCACACGATCGATAACGGCAATATCTGAGTGCATATAACGGACTCGGACACCTCGCGCCGCGAGAAACTCGGATAAGTCTTCGGCCATCCGCTTTGTAAGTGTCGTCACCAAAACACGCTCATTTCGCTTGGCTCGCTCATGGATCTCTCCAAGCAAATCGTCCACTTGCCCTTTAACGGGACGGACTTCAACCTTCGGATCCAAAAGGCCCGTGGGTCGGATCAGCTGCTCGACAACTACTCCTCCACTTTTGCGAAGCTCATAATCACCAGGAGTCGCACTCACAAAAATGGCGTTGGGCACCAACTCTTCCCACTCCTCAAAAGATAGAGGCCTATTGTCGAGTGCCGAAGGCAAACGAAAACCGAAGTCGACGAGTGTCCGTTTACGACTCTGGTCTCCCGCGTACATCCCGCCGATCTGGGGTATCGACACATGTGACTCATCGATAACCACTAAAAAATCTTCTGGAAAATAGTCGAGTAAACAGTAAGATCGTTCCCCAGACTTCCGGCCATCCAAATGGCGACTGTAATTTTCAATCCCAGGACAAAACCCGACCTCCGCTAATATCTCAAGATCAAAGCGGGTCCTTTGCTCAAGCCGTTGAGCCTCCAATAATTTTTCTGCTTGCCTGAGCTCTAACAGCCGCTCCTCTAGTTCTATATATATGGTCTCACGGGCAGTCTCGAGCTGAGACCCCAGGGTTGCATAGTGAGTAGCTGGGAAGATGGCCGTTTCAGAAAGACGATTGATCGTTGCTCCAGTTATAGGATCGATCTTAGAGATTCGCTCGATCGTATCGCCGAACAACTCAATTCGGACACCTTGTTCTTCATAGGCAGGCAGAACTTCTATAACGTCGCCACGGACCCGGAAGGTTGATCGCACCAAATCCAGATCATTCCGCGAGTACTGTATAGCGACGAGCGAGGCCAATATTTCCCGGCGAGAGATCTCATGACCTTCATGCAAAGTCAACATGAGTTCCTTATAGCCTCGCGGATCACCGAGACCATAGATCGCTGAAACTGAAGCGACAACTATGACGTCACGTCGCTCCATCAGGGCCGAAGTCGCTCGCAGTCGCAAGCGATCAATATCTTCGTTTATCGAAGCGTCTTTCTCGATGAATGTGTCCGTCGCGGGAACGTACGCCTCTGGCTGGTAGTAGTCATAGTACGAGACGAAATACTCAACAGCATTTCGCGGAAAGAACTGGCGAAGCTCTCCGTAGAGTTGGGCTGCCAACGTCTTATTGTGGCTCATGACGAGTGCAGGACGACCCGCTTCTGCAATCATAGCCGCCAAGGTTACTGTCTTTCCGCTTCCGGTCACCCCCAATAACGTCTGCCACTTATCACCCCGAGAAAGGCCCTCAGTGAGCTCGCGGATGGCGTTCGGTTGGTCACCGGTAGGTTCAAAGGGGAGTTGTAGATCGAAGCTCGGCATTTATCATCACGTAGTCGGAAACGGACCGTCGGGCGTACGGCTGGTCAACAGGAGAGTATGGCGATTCATCGCTTGCTCTGAAAAGCTATTTCTAAGCTGTATAATCATTCCAACGTGAGGGGGCTGTCTCCAAAGGACTCTTTACGCTCAACCGATATAACACCTTTAACGCGCTGGACTTTCCGCGTAACCTTCTGAAGATGCTTAAGGTGCTCTACCTCAATAATGAAGAGACCTCGCATACCACCCTCAACCGCCTTGATATCGGCTGATTGGATGTTCGTCCCCGTTTCAGTGACAGCTTTTGCGATGTCCGCGAACAACCCATGACGATCCGTACCTTCCATAAGAATCCGTACGAAAAATCGGCGATCCCCATCTGAACCCCAGTCGATTTCAACCCTCCGTTCCGGGTCATTTGATAGGTGGAGCACATTTGGGCAATCAGTGCGATGGACCGAAATTCCTCGCCCTCGGCTTATGTACCCCATCACATCATCGCCAGGTACAGGCTGACAGCACTGTGAATAGCGGACCATCAAGTCATCGAGACCTTGAATCTGAATGCCCTTGTTCCCACCAGACCAAACCTTGTCCACGAACTTGTTCAACGGACTCGGCGACCCCTCGGACCTCTCTGGCACAGAATCCGGCAACATTGCACGAGTCACACGCGTAAGACTGATATCGCCATGGGCTACGGAAGCGTAGAGCGCATTAACGTTGTGGTGACCTAATTCTAGCGCGGCTTTCTGTACCGCGACCTCGTCAAGCTTGCCGCGCCGGTAACGTTTCCACTCTCGCTTGATGATATCCTGGCCCAGACGAGTAGCAGACCCATACTCTTCTTGGCGAAGCCATTGTCGCACGGTATGCCGAGCCTTGCTCGTCCGGATGAATCCCAACCAATCTCGACTCGGGGTCTGTGTTTCCGAAGTCAGCACTTCAACAGTATCTCCATTTTTGAGAGGCCTGCTTAGAGGGATGATTCGTCCATTCACTTTTGCACCTGAACACTGCATACCAATCTCGGTGTGCACAGCAAATGCAAAGTCGATCGCTGTCGCACCTTTGGGTAACTGTTTTACATCTCCAGCAGGGGTGAACACAAAAATCTCATCCTGGAAGAGATCAATTCGGAGAAACTCCATGAACTCCTCTGGTTCACGCGTCTCCTGCTGCCATTCGAGCACTTGGCGGAACCAGGAAAGCTTTTCGTCGACTTCATCGCTGGGCCCTTGAACCCCCTCCTTATAACGCCAGTGAGCCGCGATCCCATACTCAGCCGTTCCGTGCATGTCGCGGGTGCGAATTTGGATCTCGTAGAGAGCACCCTCGGTCCCAAAAACTGTAGTGTGGAGACTTTGGTACATGTTTGACTTCGGTGTGGCTATGAAATCGTGCAATCGTTCCGTAAGTGGAGTCCATTTGTTATGCACCACACCAAGTGCGTGATAGCAATCACGCACCGTTTCAACGATGACGCGCATGGCAAGGGTATCGTATACCTCTTCGAAAGGCTTATCTCGTTCGACCATCTTCCCATAGATAGACCAAAGGTGCTTCGGTCTCCCGGCAACTTCGCATTGGATATCTGCTTCCTCCAGTTCCTTCTGAAGTGGTTCTACCATCCCGCGGATCATTGCTTCTCGATCTCGGCGTTTTGATTTGACCGTCTTCACTAGATCCCGATAGGCCTTAG
>Ga0310344_10003084_pt1 | contig 12483 bp, 11 predicted proteins | sample HC15DNA20200_MG_FD_203801 | JGI IMG/M metagenome (GOLD analysis project Ga0310344, IMG submission 203801) | Marine microbial communities from station ALOHA, North Pacific Subtropical Gyre - HC15-DNA-20-200_MG | ecosystem: Environmental > Aquatic > Marine > Oceanic | place: Pacific Ocean: North... | reverse complement strand
TACCCAGGAACAGCAGCTGGCCAAAACAATTATCGTGAGGAGCTGTGTGGTTAGCAGTTTCCAAAGATCAGCCTGAGCCAAGGCAGCAACACCGCGAAAGGTGAAGGGCAAGGGAAGGTCTGCGGGGGTCTCGGGAGTGACAGGGGCGTCGGCCATGCCGGGTCACTCCTGGTCAGAGCGTACCTCCATGACGATCAGGGGGTAGCGCAGCTTGAGGACGTCGTCCACACTGACCTCAAACCAGTAGGTGCCGGGGGTCTCGAGGCGGACATTGCCGAAAAGGGCACCGGTGGTGGCGTTGGCCTCGGGTGTCTTCAACTCGAACTGTGTGCTGACCTCACCGAGGACGGTCCCGCGGTCGGGCGCAAGGAATCGGACGCTCTCGGTACAGTTACCCAAACCGTTGGTCCAACGGTTGAAGACGCAAAGCTTGGGCGCCACAAAGGGGAACTTGGGCAAGGGGATAAGGGTGAAAATGCCGATGAGGATGACGTTGCCGTTAGCCTCTCGGCGGATGTCCTCGCAGGGCAGGGTGCACTGAAGGTCTGGGAGTATGCGGGTAGCTTCCATGTTTAAGATTCGATGTTCAGGCCGCGCGCGGAGGCGGCGGCGCGGACGGTGTTGCGCATGAGCAGGGCGATGGTCATGGGACCAACACCGCCGGGGTTGGGGGTGATGCGGCCGGCAATGGGCTGCACGGCGTCGAAATCGACATCGCCCACGAGCCGCGTGCCATTCTTGGCGGCGGAGTCGTCGATGCGGTTGACGCCGACGTCGATGACGGTGGCACCGGGTTTGACCATAGCGGCGGTGACGAACTGAGGCTGCCCCATGGCGGCAATGAGTATGTCGGCGCGCAGGCAGTGTGCGACGAGTTCGCTGGTGCGTGAGTGGCAAAGAGTGACAGTGGCGTCGGCTCCTGCAGTCTTCTGCAAAAGCAGGGCGGCAAGAGGTTTGCCAACGATATTGCCGCGTCCAAGAATGACGACATGAGCGCCCGCGATCTCGACACCGGAACGCAGAAGTAGTTCCTGCACGCCGGCGGGAGTACAGGGCACATAACCGCCGGGGTCACCAAGAAGTAGGCGACCCATGTTGACGGGGTGAAAGCCGTCGACATCCTTACCAGGGGCGATGGTGTTGAACACAGCAGCACTGTCGAGGTGGCCGGGCAGTGGAGCCTGAACGAGGATGCCGTGGATGGTGGCGTCAGTGTTGAGGTCTGCAACGCGCTGGAGGAGGTCCTTCTCGGTGGTGTCGCCGGGCAGTATGTGGACTTGGGAGCGGATGCCGAGACGGGCGCATGCTTTTTCCTTCATGCCCACGTAGACGCGGCTAGCAGGATCCTCGCCGACACGGAGAAAAGCCAAGCCGGGCTGCAGTCCACGCCCGGCAAGGCTTTCGACGGTCTGGCGGGTTTCCTCGTGGATCGCGTCGGCGATCGCCCGCCCGTCGATCAGGTTCTCCACGTTGTGATCAGTTGTTGTCCGCGATGGAGTCCAGCGTCTTGATGGTCTGGATGATCAGCATGGGGGTTTTCTTCCAGCGCGGCTCGATGGCTTCCTCACCGGTAACTACGACATGGCGACCACGCAACTGCTTCATCAGCGCGTCGGGAATGCGAGTATTGGCGGTGTAGAGGAAGTTCATCGTCTTACCAGTCTCCAAGTTTTCCAACACGAAAGGGGACGGGGCTTGGATGTGGAAAGTGCGCTGAAGGACACCCTCGCGGCGCACGATGCGCACCGGCAGATTTTCATTTTCCGTACCTGGGAGCGGCTCGACCTTCACGGGTTTGTCCGGTTTGGTGGACTTGGCCAGAAGTTCTTGGATCCAAGTGGGTTTCTCCTTTGCGATATCGGTCTTTTGAGGTTCCTCCTTGGCAGGGTTGGTGGCCAGCTGGTCCTGTTGGGTCTCGGGTTTGTTACCGGGATCGGGCTGGGTCTCGGCGGTATTGGCCGGCTTAGAGGTGTCACCGCCCGTGGGGTCGACCGAATCCGGCTTTGCAGGCTGGGTCGGTACTGGCTTGGCGACGGCAGTGCCTTCGGGCTGGCTACCCTCACCGCTGGGAGGCGTCACGGGGTTGCCCCCACCTTTCGCTGGCGGATTCTTCAAGCCCGCGAGAGGGTTGGCCTTAATGGGGATTGGCGGTGCGGGGGTGGTGGCCGGGGTCACGTTTTCCACCTTAGGCCGAGTAAGGGCGTTTAAGGGCACGGTGATGTTCTGGTTGGCAGGAGGTCCCTGCGGAGTGGCAGGGGCAACTGTGGTGGCGGCCGTGGGCTGGGCACCTGGGACGGTGATCACACTAGGGGTGGCCTCTGTCGGGCCGCCAAGGGCCACAAACTGAGCGGCCACGTAAACGCTGGATTGTGGCGGTGCAAGGATTTCCTGCCAGTTTTCCACCTTGTTTGGAGTCGCACGCAATTGAGTGCCTTGGGGCAGGCGGCAGAGAATGGGAAAGTTATCGCCGGGGCCACTGCGCACATTCAGACGAGTAGCCTTGACGGTGGAGGTCTTGGGATCGATGAAGCTACTGTGCACCCACAGGCCGACATCGCCTGGCACCTGAATACGCAGCCATTTGCGCGGCTCACCTGCCTTGGGGGTAGCCAGAGAAATCTCCTCTAGCACATTGACTGGCTCTCCTTTCTGGAATTGGAACACAGGATGACTGAAGATTGTTGACTTACCACGGGCGTTGACGCGCATGCCCGTGATGCGTCCGGACTGCCCAGCGGGGCCCGCAACGGAAGCGACAGGGGCCAAAATAGCGGGCGGCTGGGTAGCGGGGGTAACCGGGATGATGGGTGGCTCCGTAAGCGCGGGCGCGGTTACGGGCGACACCGCAGGTGTGATGGGTGCGGCCACCGGCGGCTCAACAGGTGAAAGTGGCGCTGGCGCCGTCGGTGCGGGCGCTCCAGGCGCGGCAAAGGGTTCCAGGTCCGCCGGGGTGGCCGGCACAGCCACAGGCGGTGGTGCTGCCACGGGGGCGGGGATTGGTGCGGGAGCAGCTTGGGCATGGGCGTTTACGGCAGCTACGGCCAAGCCGGCTAGGGCGCCGTGGACAAGGATGCGGGGGTGTTGGGTTTTCATGATTGTTTTAACAAGGTCTTGATTTCCGTTTCCGTCAGGGCACGCCAGCGGCCAGGCTTCAGTTCGCCCAGCGCTATCGCACCTATTTGCACCCGGCACAGCCGGGTGACTGTCAAATCCTGCGCCGCAAACAGGCGACGCACCTCCCGGTTTTTGCCCTCCACCAGTTCCAGTTCCACTACGCTGCGGCGTTTGCCGCGCTGCACCAATCGCGCAGCGCGCGCGCGCAACAACTCGCCTAGGTGGCGCACACCGCGGGTGAATGACCGAAGCATCGCGGGCCGCACTTCGCCCGCCACTTCGGCCTGATAGACCTTGGGCACGCCGTACCGCGGATGCGTGATCCGCAGTGCGAACGCGCCGTCGTTGGTGGCGAAGATCAACCCTTCGCTGTCCTGGTCGAGTCGCCCGACCGGAACCATCCCTTGCCAGTCCGTGGGCAACAGGTCACCCAGAACCGGCCGGTCTTTCTCGTCCCGGCACGTGCAGACCACCCCCGGCGGTTTGTGCACCGCCACGTAGCGCTTGCGCAATGGCTGGACCTGCCGACCATCCACCATCACCACGTCGCTGCGGGGATCCACGCGAATCCCCAGCTGGGTGAGGGGTTGGCCGTTCACCTCCACACGACCGGCCTGAATGAGCGCCTCTGAGGCGCGCCGTGAAGCCACCCCGGCATCGGCCAGGAATTTCTGCAGACGCACCATGACGGTCTCCGGACACGGCCGCATATCGCGGCGTCCAACCGGGGAACAGGCGTCAGCCGGGCAAAGACCCGGGACACCGAAGTTGAAGCGGGGCGTTAGGCCTCCGGCTTGGTCTTGCGCAAGCCGGTTACCCGGTCGCCTTCCTTCCACTGGCCACGCTTGCGCAGCAATGCCACGCGCTCAAAACGCTTCAGCACATTACGCGTCGCGCCCAGTGTGTTGGAAGATCGCAAACTACGATGTCGAGACATGAACTGTTCCTCTTTCCTGCCTATCGGCAGGACGTTTTTATTTAGGGTTTAGCGCCCACAAATGGCAAAGGACAATTGTTAACATTATCACCACCTGTTCACAAAGCAAAATTTTACGACCCCACCGGCTGCTGACGCCGGCCCATTTGCATTGCCTCCCCAACCGGCCTAGCCTACCGTCCCTTTTTGGTCTGGGCCACGCCTGGTCTTTGCGACGACATGGAAACGCTGCTCATCGCCCTGCTCTCCGGCATTGGCTTTCTTGTCGCCTACCACACCTACGGCCGTTGGCTCGGCAGTAAAATCTTCCGTCTCTCTGCCAAGGCCATCTGCCCCAGCGAACGCCTCAACGACGGCGTCGACTACGTGCCCACCAGCAAGTCTGTCGTCTTCGGCCATCACTTCACCTCCATCGCCGGCACCGGCCCCATCGTCGGGCCCGCCATCGCCATCATGTGGGGCTGGGTGCCCGCGCTGTTGTGGGTCGTGCTCGGCTCCATCTTCATCGGCGCGGTGCACGACTTCGGTGCGCTCGTCGTCAGCCTGCGCAACAACGGCCAAACCGTCGGCGACATCGCCGGGCGCGTTTTAAACAAGCGCGTGCGAATTTTGTTCCTGTTCACCCTCTTCATGGCCCTCACCGTCGTGCTAGCCATCTTCGGCCTCGTCATCGCTGCGGTGTTCGACCTCTATCCCTCGGCAATCTTTCCGTGTCTCGTGCAAATCCCCATTGCCATTGCCATCGGCATGCTACTACACCGACAAGGCATTGGCCTTTTCTTACCATCCCTCATTGCCCTTGGGGTCATGTATCTCACAGTCGTATTTGGTGACTGGGGACCACTACACTCGATTAATCATGCCTTGGGGGGCACTCCGCAGCCCGGTGATGGAATGCCCATATGGACATGGGTCGTCGTGCTCCTTGGCTATTCCTACATCGCTTCCGTCCTCCCCGTATGGACCCTTCTGCAACCACGCGATTACATCAACTCTCTCCAACTCATCTCTGCCCTTGCTCTCATTGTTCTTGGCTTGTTCGCGGCCGCGTTCGTGGGATACACCCCACCCGGTGGCGCAACACAGGAACTACAGTTCGTTGCCCCTGCATTCCAATGGCATCCCGAAGGCGCGCCAATGATATTCCCGTTCCTATTTATCACCATCGCTTGCGGTGCCGTCAGTGGCTTTCATTGCCTTGTCTCTAGCGGCACCAGCAGCAAGCAGTTGAAGAACGAGCCGGATGCCCGCTTCGTCGGCTACGGCAGCATGCTCACCGAGGGCTTTCTGGCCACACTGGTCATCCTCGCTTGTGGCGCGGGCCTTGGTTTGGGCTTGATGAAAGGCGGGGAACTTCTCACCGGCACAGAAGCATGGACCGCGCAATACACCTCGTGGTCAGCTGCCGGCTCACTGGGCGCCAAGGTCGGCGCGTTCGTCGATGGCTCCGCCAATTTTTTAAAGGCACTTGGCCTCCCCGCCGCCGTCGCCATCGCGCTAATGGGTGTACTCGTTGCTTCCTTCGCCGGCACCACGCTGGATACCGCGTGCCGCCTCCAACGCTATGTCGTGCAGGAACTTGCAGCCACCCTCGGCGGCAAGGCCGGTGGTGAAGGCCCCCAGCCCGCCGCGCCCTTTGCCCTGTTGCAGAACAAGCACGGCGCTACCATTTTCGCTGTTGCCATCGCCGCAGCAATGGCTGCCATCCCGCAAGGCGCCGCAGAGTGGTCCCTCGCGAACGCCGGCAAAGGCGGCCTCACTCTCTGGCCTCTCTTCGGCGCGACCAACCAACTCCTCGCCGGCCTCTCCTTCCTCGTCATCACCTTTTACCTGTGGCGTCGCGGCCGCGCCATCTGGTTCCTCGCCATCCCGATGGTCTTCATGCTCATCATGCCCATGTGGGCCATGCTGCACCAACTCTTCATCGCCCCCGGCTGGCTCAAGGCTGGCCAAGTCGATTACCTCCTCGGCGGCATCGGCCTCGCCACCATCGCCTTGGAAATCTGGATGATTGTTGAAGCCATTAAACTCTTCCCCAAGGCCAAGGGCGTGCTGGAGGAAAACGCGCTGGATGCCGAAGGATTGCAGGAGGCCAAGGCTGAGGGATGAGAAAACCCATTGATCGTTGATCACTAAAAAATGACCCACCTCGGCATCTTTGGCGGCACCTTCGACCCCGTGCATAACGGCCACCTGATGCTCGCCGACGCCGCGCTGTCCGAACTACAACTCGACCGCCTTTACCTCGTTCCCGCCGCTCAGTCACCCTTCAAGCCTGAAGACACGCCCACCGGCAATGGCGCGCGCCTCGAACTGCTCCAACTCGCCTTCGCCGACCACGACCGGTGCGAGATCGATCCTCAGGAACTCCAGCGCGGCGGCACCTCCTATACCATCGACACCCTGCGCGAATACACCGCGCGGCACCCCAACGCCACCCTCACCTGCCTCATCGGCGCAGACCACGTCCCCACGCTCCCCCAATGGCGCGATGCTGAGGAGCTGGCGGAGTTGGCGGAATTCGCAGCGGTGCCACGCCCAGGTGAGGCGCCGATTAATTTTCCACCGCCTTTTCGCGGACACTGGCTAAGCGGAGAACCTGTGGCAGTAGCCGCATCAGACATCCGCGCGCGAGTGCGCGAGGGGCAGGAGATTCAACACTTGGTGCCCCCAGCTGTGGCGGGGGCGATTGCTAATTTGAATTTGTATGGCGAAGGACATTGATTCACAGGAATTGGCGCTTTGGTGCGCGGAGTGCGCGGACCGAAAGAAAGCGGAGGAAGTGCTAGTGCTGGACATGCGTGGGTTATCGTCGGTAACGGACCATTTTGTGTTGGCAACAGGCGGCACCGAACCGCACGTGCGGGCGATCTGGCAGGAGGTGCTGGAGGCAACAGCAAGGGAGCACGGAGTGCGTGCGGCCAAGCCGGAAGGCGTGCGGGCGAATACCTGGGTGGTGGTGGATTTTTACGACGTGGTTGTACACGTGATGCTACGGCAGGTGCGCACGCAATACGACTTAGAGGGGCTGTGGAATGACGCACCGCGAGTACCTCTTCCAGAAAGGGCCATCACGTAATGCGGCGCTTGTTCTCGCGTCGGCAAAGCATGGCGAAATACAGGACAAGGGCAGCCATGGTGGCGAGGCTGGCGATCTCGGAGATGCGGTGAAGACGCTGGTGATCGGCGGCTGCTTGGGCGGCTTCCTTTTTGAGACGCCCGGCTAGGGCAGGGTCGCGCATTTGGGTGGCGTTGAACACTTCGGGGTATTTCTTTTCCAGCAACTCGCCAAGGCGCGGGGTAAGCCAAAGACCGCCACCGAGGGTTAAGGCGATGATCACGGTCAGCAGGCCGAAGCGGGCCTTGGGAAAGTGTGGCTCGGCAACACGCCAGTGCAACAGCAACACGGCGAGGGCAAGGCCGGCGCAGGCGTAGGCCATGGTAAAGTGTCGCTTGAAGAGGGCTTGGCCAGCGAGGCCCTTGCGAGGATTGGCAGGCTTTTCGTCGTCGGTGGTGGCGGGCGGCGTAGGCAGGATGACCTCGAAATCCTTGGTCGTGAAAATAGTGAGGGCAACAATGACCATGAAAATGGAGGAACCAAGCCAAACGCCAGCGTTGAGGAGGCCCAGAAATCGGAGGAACGAGCCCATGGAGGGACGTTAGGCAAAGGGAAGGCGGGTGCCAAGCGCAATCCCCCTAGGCGGCAGGTCGGCGGGCGAGGTAGGCGGCAATCTGCGCGCCAAAGAGGACGGTGAGCCACGAGATGTATAGGCTGATCATGAAGACAGGGATGAGGCCGAGGCTGCCATAGATTTGGTGGTTTATGACGATACGAGAAATGTACAGCGCCCCAGCGAGGTGGTTAAGTTGCCAAAGAAACCCAGCGACGGCTCCACCAATAAAAGCGTGACGCCAGCGGACGCGGGTGTTGGGCATGAGGCGGTAGAGGATGGTGTTGGCTAGGGCAGCAACCGGGAAGGGGGTGAGGAGCATCAGCCAACCGGGCAGCAAGGGTAACCGGGCGAACGCGGCTTGGACGGTGGGGTGGTTCGTGAGAGTCAAAGCCAGCATAAAGGCGGCTGGGCCCAGAAGGATAGCGGGCAGATAACTGAAAAGGCGCGAGTACCAGTGGCGGGGTTGCGGGACATGCCAGAGGTCGTTGAAGCTATTCTCCAACTGGTTGAACACGCGCAAGGCGAGGTACAGGAAAAGTAGGGTGGAGACGAAGCCAAGACCAGCATCGCGAAAGTTGTCGATGAGTTCCTGTATGCGCTGGGTGAGGCGCTGCTGTAAGGCGAGGGCCTCAGGGTCGTTCTGGCTGGTCGCTGGGGTGAACTGAGCAACGAGTCGGGTGACAAATTGTTTAACGGGGGCTTTGCCTTGATCCTCAACCAACCGCGCAGCGATGCCGGCGGACAAGGCCAGCATGGGGATGAGCGCCAACAGCGTGTTGAACGCCAGAGCGGAGGCGCGCATGTAGCAGCGGTGACCATCGAATCGGCGGTAGACGAGGACAAGAAACCGAAGTGCGCGACCGCCGGGGCCAAGAGCCACGGACAGGCGTGCATGTTCTCCGGCGAACACCGCGCGCAAGCGGGGCCACCGGCCGTGAGAGGCGCGGGCCATGAACAGAGGATAGCAAACACGCGCCGCGCGGAAAAGGCGGGGAGTTTGGGATTGAAGCGACGGCCGTTTGCTGGTTTACTGTGCGCGGATGGCTCGCAAGGAGAATCCGGAGCGCAACGCCAAGGGGGGCGCCCACGAGGTCATCGGCATCAGCCTCTTTTTCTTGGCGGTGCTCTTTTTGTTGTCCCTCATCTCGTACGACCCGGCCGACCTGCCGTTCAACGGCACGGAGGTGAACGAGACGCGCAGCAACCTCGTCGGCCTGGCCGGTGCTTGGCTCGGGCAGGCATGTTTTCTGGTGTTGGGCCTTGCGGCGTATCTGCTTGCACCGTTGATGTTCCTGTTCGCGCTGGTATTCGTGTTTGAATGGCCAGCGGCGATCTACCGACGTTGGCCGTGGGCGGTGGCGCTGGTGATGTTCGCGGCGGCCGGCATGGCGGTGCACCCGGGCCTGTTCTCGGGAGCAACAACACACCTAAATACGCCCAGCGCCGGCGGCTACCTTGGCTGGGCGCTGAATCAATATGTTTTCACGCACGTGGGCACCGTGGGCGCCACGGTGCTGCTGCTGGCGGTGTATTTCATTTGCGTCCTTTTCCTCTCCAACTTTCGCTTGGCCGAGTGGGCCCGAAACGGCTGGCGTCAATGGCGCACGCGACGAGCCGGGGCAAACCCCACATTGACCGGCAAGGAACAGGAACTGGAAGAGCAGGCCAAGGAGTTGGAGACCCAGTTGAAACAGCTGAAACAAAAACTGGACGACACGGGAGCGGAGCCAAGCGACAAGGAGCATCTCGGTGCAGATCTGCAGCCCGTGCCGGAACCGCAGGTGCGCGACCTCAGCCTGCCACCCACTGGCAAGCCCGAGAAAGCCGCCGAGCGCAAGCTGGCTGCCATCATGTTTACCGACCTCGCCGGGTTCAGCAAACTCTCCCGCCGCGACGAAAAGACCGCCCTGAAGCTGCTAAAGAAACAGCGCGCGCTGCTCCGGCCCATTGTGGAGGAATTTGAAGGCGAATGGCTGAAGGAACTGGGCGACGGACTGCTGCTCAGCTTCCCATCCTCCCTCAGCGCTGCGCAGTGTGCCCTGCGGCTGCAAGAGGCCGCTCGCGGTGTGGCTCACCTAGACCTGCGCATCGGCATACACCAGGGCGACATCGTCCGCGAGGGCGACGACATTTTTGGTGACGGCGTGAACATTGCATCGCGTCTGGAAAAATTCGCGCCCGTGGGCGGCGTGGTGGTGTCGCAGAAAATCCATCAGGACATCTCGAGCTATCCCGAGTTTGACCTCAAGCTGTTGGGCGAATTTGAGCTGGAAGGCGTGGAGCAAAGCATAGAGCTATTTACCATCGCCTCGACTCTTACCGCGCCACTGGAGGAAACGCGCCTGGACGAGCCTGAGGAAGATGAGTCGCCGAAGTCACTCGACAAGACACCCGCCACGAAGGAGGATATTCTGCCGCCCAAGGAGCAGCTGCGCAAAAAGAAGCCCAAACCACTGGCCGTCGCCCAGGCGCCGATCATCGGTGATTACAAGAAGCCGTCGCTGGATTTCCTGCCCACACCTGAGCCCAGCAAGGCTCCCCAGGAAACCAGGGAAGACCTGCTTGCTAACGCCAAGCTGATGCAGCAGACCCTCGCCCAATTCGGCATCGAGGTGGCGCTGGGCGATATCACCAAGGGCCCCACCATCACCCGCTACGAACTGCACCCCGCACCGGGTGTGAAGTTGGAAAAGATCACCGCCCTCACCAACAATATCGCGGCTGCACTACGCGCGGAGCGCATCCACATTCTGGCACCTGTGCCCGGCAAGAGCAGCGTGGGCGTGGAGGTGCCCAACCGTTCCAAGACCAAGGTGGTCATGCGCGACCTGCTGGAAAGCGCCCGCTGGGCCAAGTCCAAAGCCCGTGTGCCCGTGGCCTTGGGCAAGGACGTCTATGGCAAACCCATCATCGCCGATCTCGCCGAGATGCCCCATCTGCTTATCGCCGGCGCTACCGGCGCGGGCAAGTCCGTCTGCATCAACTCCATCATTGCCTCGTTGCTCTACCGCTTCTCACCCGACGAACTGCGCTTCGTGATGATCGATCCCAAGGTCGTCGAGTTGCAGGTGTACAATGCCCTTCCGCACCTCGTCGTGCCCGTGGTCACCGACCCCAAGAAGGTCGTGCTGGCTCTGCGCTGGGTGGTGCAGGAAATGGAGAAACGCTACAAGATTTTCGCCCGTGCAGGTGTGAAGAACATCCAAGGCTTCAACGGTCGCTCACCTGCCAAGGACACCCCCGAGTCGGAGCCTGAGTTGCCCCTCTTCGGTGGCGAACGCATCGAGGCCAACTCCGACGGCTTCGCCGTGGAGGTTGACGAGGACATCATGGTCCCACGCGACGACGACATCGAGATTCCCGACAAACTCAGCTACATTGTTGTCGTCATTGACGAACTGGCCGACCTCATGCTCGCCGCCCCCGCTGACGTGGAAACCGCCATCGTCCGCATCACGCAAATGGCCCGCGCCGCTGGCATCCACTGCATCGTCGCAACTCAGCGCCCCAGCGTCGACGTCATCACCGGTGTCATCAAGGCCAACATCCCTGCCCGCATCGCCTTCCAGGTCGCCTCCAAGATCGACAGTCGCACCATTCTCGACGGCATGGGCGCAGAGAAACTTCTGGGCAAGGGCGACATGCTCTATCTCAAGCCTTCCGCTGCCCAGCCCATGCGCGCTCAGGGCGCTCTGGTGACTGATGCTGAAATACAACAAATTGTCGACTTCATTGCCAAGCAAGGTTCACCCGCTTACGAGATGGAGATTCACGAGCAGCTCAATCGTCCCACCGCCAGCTACGAAACTGGCGCCAGCGGCGAGGATGAGGGCCTCATCCAGCAGAGCATCGAGGTCATTCGCAGCGAGCACAAGGCCAGTGTTAGCCTACTCCAGCGTCGACTGCGCCTAGGCTACACTCGCGCCGCGCGCATCATGGATGAGCTGGAGGACAGAGGGATCGTTGGCCCCAGCAAGGGCGCGGAGCCACGCGACATCCTCATCGACCTTGACGCCCACGAGCCCGCCGTCCATTGATGCGGCAATACGGGCTTTTTACTTTTCAAACACCCCGCCCGCTCCCTACTCTGGACAGGTGAGCAACGCCTCCACAGACCTTCCCGGCCGCACCTATAAGGTCTGGGCCATGGACGATGTCGTGTACGGCCCCATTCAGCCCGACGCCATGCGCCAATGGATCGCCGAGCTGCGCGTGCTGCCCGACATGTGGGTCTATCCTACCGACATTCTCAAGTGGGTTCATGCCAAAGAACTGGATGAGTTTGCCGCCGACTTCCGCCGTCAACCCGCCGCGAAGCCAGCTCCTGCCGACAATCCCTCGCCACTCATCGAGGGCGTGCCCCCTGGCACCCTCCGCAAAGCCGGTCTGTTTGCCGACATGGACGATCAGCAACTCGGCCGCTTCGCCCAATTCATGCAGGTGGCCCGCGAAAAACAGTTTAATATCGTCGTACGTGAGGGCGAGAAAGGAGACGTGATGTATCTGGTACTGGAAGGCATTCTGCGCGTGCGCCGCATCATCGGCGGGCGAGAGACCGTGATGGCCACTTTGAAGCCGGGCGATTTTTTTGGGGAAATGTCCCTGTTCGACAAAGGTGAGCGTTCCGCCGACGTGGTGGTGAACGAGGACGCAACGTTGCTAAAGATCAGCCGGTCAGCCTTTCAGGAACTGATCGCCAAAATCCCCGAGGTCGCCACGCCCTTCTTGCATGCGCTGGGCCGGACCATGGCAGGACGC
>Ga0310344_10003083_pt1 | contig 12484 bp, 12 predicted proteins | sample HC15DNA20200_MG_FD_203801 | JGI IMG/M metagenome (GOLD analysis project Ga0310344, IMG submission 203801) | Marine microbial communities from station ALOHA, North Pacific Subtropical Gyre - HC15-DNA-20-200_MG | ecosystem: Environmental > Aquatic > Marine > Oceanic | place: Pacific Ocean: North... | reverse complement strand
CGCGCCCACTCATGGGATGCTTCGTCGTTCGCCCAAGTAATAGCGTTGCCGATGAGCCTGCCGTAAATGGGTTCAGCGTACTGCGATGGGCCGTCCCCGAACTGGATGTAAGCAACTGGTGAATTGCCTGCGTGTTTTACCCAGCCAACTAGATTGCTGCCGGTAGGATGCGCCCATCCCTCATTGCTGTTTCCCTTTCCACGTATAGCTAAATCGGCTGAATAAAAGTTTTCGGAGGTAAAAGAGTGTTGAGAGCGAAGGATCGGTTCGACAAGGTCTTCCATCACTGGAAGGAGATACGCTTCATCGAGAATTTCAAATGACGGTGGAATCCCTGCAACGATTGGATGGCTAGGGTCAACTACGTCGATGACCTGTTCAACCTCATGGCGGTAACCTGAATCGGGGTAGTCGACTCCTCGGAGTTGTGCCGGCTGATAATGAAATCTTCCCCCAATGACATGGGCCCATTCTTCCCACTTTGGCCAACCCGCAATAGCGTGATGTAAAAAGACCATCCCTTTGCCTTGCTCAAGAAGAGCTCGACTTCCTTCTACCATTCTCGCGGGGGGGTCGTCGAACGTTACTGGATCGATGCCGCTTGTGCGTTCGGCGGAATCGGCAAACTCGATTCCTGGCATGTCGTACATAACAAAAACGTCCCACGGTTCTGCCGCAACGGGGTCAAAGAAATGCTGCGCAGCGGGCTGTTCAACGTGAGTGTATTCTGTGACGCAACTATTCTCATCGGCCACAAGTTGATCAAAAATGCGAAAAAATTTGTCTTTGTGGAAGGGGTGCCCTTTGGTCATTAAAAGCACTCTGGTCATGGAGGAAATCTAACACAATGAGGCGAACTGAGAAACATTCAGGTAGCGTGCAATCATGCAAGACCCTGAAGTAATGCCCGAAAAAATCACGGCCCTGCTTGAGGCCAACGGAGCTTCAGACATCACGGTAGATGGGTATGAGGCAATGACAGGAGGCTATTCGCGGCTTATGGCGCAGTTTGAAGCTTCCTTTACTATTGGTGGAACCAGCGAATCCGGAACGTATGTCTTGAGAGGCGACCCTCCTGAAGGAACAGCGATTATTGACACTGACCGTACGCAAGAGTTCGAAGTGCTGCAAGCGGTCGAACCGCATTTGAATACTCCTGCAGCCCGATTTCTCGATAGTGACGGGGCATTCATTGGAACGCCCGCTCTCGTACTTGATTTCACCACTGCAGAATCAACTCTGCCCTGGATCGAACAGAACGGCCTGACGACTCTTCCAGAGAAACTTGCTGAACTCGCCGGAGCTGTCCATACGATTCCTGTTGATGACCTTCCGAGTAGTCTCCAAAGACCTGCATCCGGTGACCCGTTAACCGACCAGATTGCTATGTGGAAACACACCGCCCATGAGCATGTGGAAGCGCTTCCTATATTCCATTACGTGGCGAGCTGGCTTGATACGCACAGGCCACCTTCAGTTCCTGTTTCTTTGGTTCACCATGATTTCTCAACGGCGAATATGCTCGTCGACGAGCAGGGAGATCTTGTGATCATCGACTTCGAACTGGCAAGCGTAGGGGATCCCCGAGAAGACTTAGGCTATTTCAAGGCATACGCACAAGCAGCCCCTCCAGACATTATCGATGAGAACCCAGAAGCATTCCTTAACAGATACAGGGAAATCACTGGATTTAGTGAAGATCAAGTCAATCCGGCTGTTTTGACATACTTCCTCGTCCTCGGAGTGATCGGAGTTGTGAGTCAATTATCGGCTACAGGATCTTCGATGGCGCGAGGAAATACATCCTCAACGAATATCGCTTTCACGCTTGATGGGTTATTGTTCGGGCAAGCGGCGTGGATGGCGGCAACTGACGCTTTAGAAGCCGTACTGGATGGAGAGGAGTAAGGATGCTGACCCAACCAACAACTGACAAAATTCTTCTTGCTATAGCTGACGACCTTAACGCAGTCATCGCTCCTGCTATCGAAGATGAACAAGCTAAAGTGCTACTCGGGCAAGCTGAGCAGCTTCTACGACGGTTAAGTCGCCGGAGCGCATCAGAAATAGCGTGGATGGTAGAGGAAATTGCGCAGATAGAAGACGCTATTGGGCAAGAACGCAGCCAAGTCGAAGGAGAGAGTTTACTTCTCTCCGATGTGGCGGAACGCTACTCTCAGGCCTCCCAAGCATTAGCCGAAGCGATTGATGAAGCGTTTGAATCCGGAGATAGACAAAAGCTCGGGGAACTCAAGCAGGTCTTAACATCACGAATCGCCAGAGAGCAGGAAATCCTAGGACAACTTGATCTCATCGGCAGAGGTTAATAGTCCTAGAGCATCTCATAAGATATTGAAAATAGAAGGGGAAGTAACAAATGTTTAACTTCGAAGGAAAGACAGTATTAATCACGGGAGCGAGCTACGGGCTCGGAGAACAATTCGCTTATTCGTTCGCAGAGGCCGGCGCCGATTTGATCCTCACAGCTAGAACGGAGGATTTGCTTCAAAATGTGGCAGATACTTGCAGAGAAAAAGGAAGCAAGGTCACAGCTGTCACTGGCGATGTTTCCATAGAAGAAGACGTGAAAAACGTAGTCGTGACAGGTATCGAAGAGCATGGAAAAATAGATGTTCTTGTAAATAATGCAGGTATAGCTGATATGCGCGGCGTCGCTCCAGAACACTTTGACAGTGAAACGTTTAATCAAATTGTTTCTGTTGACCTCGTTGGAGCTTTTTATTATGCCCGAGAATGCGGCCGGCATATGTTAGAGAACGGGTCGGGATCTATCGTCAATATCGGATCAATACTTGGAAGCGGCGGAAGTGAAAACGGTGTGATCGCCTACAGCGCTGCAAAGGGAGGGCTACGAAACATGACCCTTCAGCTCGGAACCGAGTGGGCAGATAGAGGGGTCCGAGTGAACGCAGTCTCCCCTGGATTCATTGTGACCGAGATGACGAGAGTTGCTTTAGAGGCGATGGGGATCGACAAGTGGATCGCAAGTCGAACTCCAATGCGTCGAGTAGGTGAATCTCAAGAAGTAACTAATGCGGTGATGTTCCTTGCATCAGATCTAGCAAGCTACATAACAGGTGTCGACCTTCTCGTTGACGGTGGAACAAATGCAATAAACGGGAGCTTCCAGATCCCGCCTATCCATCACGAATGGAATGTTGACACGCCGATGATTCCTTCATCCTACGAGCCTGTCCAACCCCGACCTGACTGGTACCAAGCCCTTGAGGCTGGTGTTCCAGGGGTCCACTACCCCCTACCAGAGTAAATTTGAACGATATCAACACTCCGAATCATCTCGAGGAGTTAGAACCAATAAGCAGAAGAGCTTGGGTTGTCCTTTTCGTCTGCTCATCTTCAATGTTCTTACTTCTCCTCGATAGTGGTGCGATGTTCGTGGCCTTTCCCTTCATCGAAGACCGCTTCAGTGATCAGGCCTCACGAACAACCCTGTCATGGATAATCTCAGCTTTCTTTATCGTCATGGTTTCTGCTCTTCTAGTTGCTGGAAGAGCAGCCGACAGATTCGGACGTAGGAAAGTTTTCCTCAGCGGACTAGCCATCTACGGGATCGCAGCTATTCTCGGCGGCCTACTATCAAACATCTGGGCGCTTATCCTACTCAGGGCCTTGCAAGGTATGGGAGTAGCAATGCTATCCCCAACAGCTCTGGCGATCTGCCTAGTTGAATTCCCACATTCCCGACGAGCATACGCATTCGGAGTATGGGGAACGATAGGTGCCGGAGCAGGATTATGCGCAAGCCCAATAGGTGCCGGACTTGTTGAAATTTTCAACTGGCGGGCTGTATTCATCTTTACCGGCATTGCCGCCCTAGTAACGCTTGCCGTTGGATGGTCGGTCCTTGGGAAGGATGAGGAAGAACGAGATACAACCCCTATTGACATCTTCGCCGCGCTGCTGGCAACAATGACCGTTGCGAGCTTCACGCTGGTATTGGTTCAGGGGCAGGATTGGGGGTGGAGCGCTACGCCAACATTGGTATGCCTTGCCTTCTTTATCCTCTCTGCTCCGGCATTGGTCTACCGCAACACTTCACACCCCTACCCTCTCCTCAATCCAAAAATCTTTACCAGTCGTTCATTCAATATCGGCTGCTTGGGATCAGTGTTCTGTCAAATAGGATTCTTTTCAATCTATTTTGGACTTCCTCTGTACATGAAGGAAGTCTGGGATTGGACACCTCTTCGAATAGGGTTTGCGCTGATACCGCTTAACATTATCCCAATACTGACCTCTGCCATTGCTGGGAAAATAGTGGACAAGCGAGGTCCACGTTCAATGATTGTTTTCGGTGGATTGTGGAGCGGAGGCGCTTGCATACTTATGGGGTTCTGGTTGATCGACATTGGATATACGTATCTTGCGATTGGATTGTTAGCGTACGGCTTGGGAGCGATGGCAATCGGAAACACAACCACTATCGCGACTCTTATGGGGATCGATGACACTATGTTGGCTAGCGCAACATCAGGCTCCTACACGGGGAGAAGATTGGGGTCGGCACTCGGAGCGGTCTTGGCTGCGGCGATCGTCGGTAACAGAATTGGAGAAGATTTCGCGGACGCGTATCTTTGGGTATGGGCCCTTGGAACAGCCGCATATTTTCTCGGTGCAATAGTTACCTTCCTGTTTTACCCAAAGCAGATCATCAAACCTGAAGGACAAACGATGGAGAGCTTTCCTTTCGCAGATTGAGCAGTAAGGAAATCGGATTCTGATTCTTTCTTCCGTTGGGTTTGCTATATCGTATGGGCATGGACAAAAAACGAATAGTCATCACAGGAGCTAGTCGGGGCATCGGGTTAGAAATGGCGCGGATCCTTATTAGCCAAGGACACACAGTATATGGAGCAGTTCGGAACCCTGAGGGAGCTACCGACCTCCAGGAAGCAGGGCCCGCAGGTATCCTGCAACTCGATATCAGCGATCAGGATTCAATAACTGCGTTCGGAGAGAACCTCGGAAATACCACAGATGCTCTAGACATTCTCGTTAACAATGCGGGAATTACCAGCAACGATCTCGGAGCTGACCGGAGACAATGCAACCCATGGCAGGTTGATAACGAAATAGTTCTCGAGGAGACGAGAATCAACGCTCTAGGCCCCATGATGGTTACACGAAGCGTCATAGGGCTCCTCGAAGCAGGAGACAATCCCGTCGTACTGAATACGTCATCGCAGCTCGGATCCATGATCATTGGAGCTGCGATGCCTTTCGATGTTGCCTACAACGTGTCAAAAGCCGCATTGAACATGATCACTGTCATGTCAGCGTCAACAAATAAAGACGTATCATTCGTTGCCTTGCATCCGGGTTGGGTAAAGACAGATATGGGAACAGATGCTGCCGAAATGGAAGTCGCTGATTCCGCAGGAGCAATCGTTAATTCTCTGCTAGCGCTTACTATCGAAGACTCTGGGCGGTTTATCCGCTGGGACGGCACCGATCACCCTTGGTAATGTCAACGATTGAACAACTATGGCGCTATCCGGTTAAGTCCCTTCAAGGGGAACAACTAACTTCCACAGAAGTCACAGATGTCATACCGGGTGATCGGGCATGGGGAATACTTGATAATGAAAGCGGGCAACTGCTGTCGGCGAAGCGAGTACCGAAACTGCTTGAAGGGTCAGCGGCATTAGTCGATGATGGCTGCCTCATCACGATCGATGGCAACGAGTTCCACAGTAGCGACGCCGGAGTAGACGCTGGCCTGTCAGCTTGGCTAGACCAGGAGGTACGACTTGCTCTACCCACTCCCGGAGAACAGGCAACAATTGAAATTGAATGGGATGAGGGTCTCGATGAGACCCCTGAAGAGCCAGAAGTTTTTGAATTTTCTACGTCACCAGGCTGGTTCTTCGACTCAAGTTCAAGTCTGCACCTAATAGGTTCAGGTACCCTTACCATGCTCGATTCTCGCGTTGGGGAAGGAGCCGGTGATGTGCGGAGATTCAGGCCAAATATTGTTGTCGCTACATCGGAAGCGTTTGTCGAAGATGAATGGGTCGGCAAAGAGTTGCTTCTTGGGGGCGTCACTGTAGATGTAAAGAAGAGAACGGATCGCTGCATCGTAATCTCTAGAGCCTTTGGTGAATTTCCAGCATCACGAAAAACTCTGAAATACCTGAGCAAAAATCATCAACGAGAGGCAGGGTTGAGTTTGGAGCCGATTAAACCAGGACTAATGACAGTTGGAGATCCAGTCGAGGTCTCCAACGACTAGATCTAGTCAAATTGTTCACGTACCGCTGGATTAGTTACTACGTCAGGAAGGCTGTCGCCCGATGCTCCGAGGGTGGAACCTCCATCAACAGTCAAGGTCTGGCCCGTGATGTAGCTTGCCTTCTCTGATAGAAGAAAGAGGACAGCGTTGGCGATATCTGCGGGTTCTCCTCGGCGTTGAAGCGGAATTCTCTGGGCGACTTCTTGCACGTCGCCCTGGCCGGCCCTCGGTGTTTTCACGGTTCCTGCCGCTACCGCATTGACCCGAATACCATGCTGGCCCCACTCGGCAGCCATGGTCCGTGACATAGATTCAAGTCCTGCTTTAGCAGCCCCGTATCCGGCGAGGAGGGGAATAGCTCGTGCTGCGATAGACGAAATGTTGACGATCGCCCCTGGTGAAGATTGTTCTATCAGCGACGATGCGACCTCGCGACAGCTAACTAGGGCATAACGGAGATTTCTTGAAAGGATTCGGTCGAAGGTATCCATCTCGCAGTCTTTTGTCCTGCTCCAGTCTGTGACACCAACCCCGCCAACAACATTAACTAGAAACTTCACCGGATCTTGGGCGTCTAAAATGTGGTTAAGCACTGCAGAAAAAGCCGTTTCATCGGTGACATCTGCGATGTGTGGTTGAATCGACCCTCGCAAGCCTTTACCTTCTTCAATGACCTCTTCCGCATGGTCTCTGTCGTAAGTGACGATGTGGAGTTCTGCTCCAGCGTCAGCGAGAGCTAAAGTGACCGCCGATCCTATGCCCCCACCGGCGCCGCCTACGACGAGTGCCGTTCCCCCTGATAGATCGAGTGTTGGTAGGTCGCTCACAATGTCACATTATATGAACCGGACCACGTGTTCCATATTCACCGATAGTTAGAATCATTTCGACACTTAGGGTGGACTTCCCGATCAGCTTCTCTAAGCTCATGATGTGGAATTAATAATCGTTAGACACGGAAGACCTAACCGCGTAGAAAATGTTGAGGGGACTGCGGACCCCAGCTTGACCGATATCGGGCATGCACAAGCGGACGCTGTTGCGAACTACTTATGTGATCTAGATATTGATTTGATCGTTTCTTCTCCTATGCTTCGGGCGCGTCAAACAGCTCAACCGCTTGTTGAAAAGCTCGGTAAGGAGTTGATAATCGTCGATGATTTAATAGAAATTGACAAAGACAGCGATACGTACCTTCCAATGGAAGAAGTAAAGGCCAAAGGGGGCGATGAATGGCAAGCAATCGTCGATGACCCGGACAGTATGCATGGCGATGTCGATATCGAAGCGTTTGCTGATCGCGTTTTTACAGCGTTTGAAGAAATAATTACGACCAACGCTGGAAAGACTGTTGTGGCCTTCTGCCATGCCATGGTTGCTATGTCCTTTCTGCAACGGACACTTGGATACGAAGACCGGTACGGCTTGCGGATCGACTATGCCAGCATTACTCGCGTACAAGCTTCGCGGGCTGGAGTTCGTTCGGTTCGATCCGTAAACGAAACCATGCACCTAGGGGATAAGGTCATTCTTACCCCATAGAGGTCGCTGGTGTAAGCCCAACTGATGAACCTGAAGAAGATCAAGACAGAGACCTCGCCATAACAGGAGCAAGCTCTAAATTCCTTCCCCTACTAGCATTAGTACTAGTGCTGTTCGGACTTTGTTTCAGTGCTCTTGCTTTTAAAGTACCCAATTAACTAAGTTGCTTCTAGGCACTATGTCCGTACAAAAACTACTAGCGACGTTCGTAGCCGTTCTTCTAACTGCTACCCCTCTTGTACTCCTGACGTCCACCGCCTCGCCAGCGAACGCACAGACCTACAACGTGATAACTGCAAGCGTCGTGACGACAACGGACTTAAACCCGTATGTGGCAAACCCAAACCTAAACTTCTACGCCGACTTCTTCTCCGGCGACACGATTCCTGGAACAACCATGAAGACATGCCTGAATGATGACTGCGGTCAGAACATAGGGGCCCTTATCATCATCGGAGCTGATGGGGATTGTAAGCCGGGAACTCCGAACGACGCCGGTCAACTCCCGTACTGTCGAAGGTTGGGGTACTGTGTCGAAGCTGACACCCCTATTAACATCTTTGGTTCTCCATGGGGTGCGCACACCTTTGATAAGAAGGCTGAGTATTTGGCGTGGAAGTACAGCAATAACTATCACGGAGGTATTAGGCAAACAGGTGGCGGAGTGCTTTCATTGCTGACAGCTGCCAGTGGAAACACGGTCCCTGCGTTCGCAGCTGCTCAGGCTCTCATTTGGAAGTGGGTTTCCGACGCGAATGGTACAGATGTGTGGGATGGGTTCAATACCTCCGAAGCGGTAAGTGATGCTGACACGGGGTTTCGCGTTGATACGGTTACGGATCCTTTGCCGCACCCAGACAAACCAATAGACGACTGGCTTGTACATTCCGAAAACTTGGGTGGGCCGTACCTGTATGAGGATGATGGTCCTGCCCTGATGGCTGCCGCGAATCAAGCAATACTGGATTTAGAGATTGAAGCGACCGCGAAGCAGGGCCCGTGGGCGGTGGCGGACTCCGCTGATTACTCGGGCATTGTCATTACCGGCCCAGCGGGACCAATATACGGAGAGCAAGTGCTGTTCGATAACGCAACGTCAGCTGTTACGGACGCCAATGGGTATGTGGCGTGGCCTGAGGGAACAACGGAACTGGGCTTCGAGCGCCCCGGAACCGCGTATCTTGGTGTTGGCAATAACGACTCGCAGGATCTTATGTTGGTCTTTGGTGAGCATGTCAGTGTGACACGACCTGTCGTTCAAGTCATCCCTGACCCGACCCCAACTCCAGCTCCGACCCCTACCCCGACGCCTGAGCCTACGCCTGAACCCATTGCCCCTACGGATGAGGATCCCACTCCTACTCCTGGAGATGAACTGCCTTTTGTGGGTTCAGAGCGCACACCAATGCAAGTAGCAGTCGTTCTCGTACTTATGGGACTGGGAATAATGGTAACAGTCGCAGTCATCCGTAGGTAAAGGGGTATAAAGAAGACGGCTTCAGGGCGCAAGTATTAAAAGGTGACGGACTTAAGCGTTCGGTTCGATCCGGGAAAGAAACCATGCACCTAGGAGATAAGGTCATTATTACCCCATAGGGGTCGCTGGGGTAAGTTACGATTACCGCCGGATATGAAGTATTCTGATACTGAGACTAGGTTGAGCATATGCAAGCAGCGCTAATCACCGATAAAGAAAAGATCGAATTCGTCGAATTTGAACCCAGCGACCCTGAAAGTAATCAGGTTGTAGTGGACATCATATTCTGCGGGATTTGTGGAACCGACATTCATTCGTATCAGAGCCCGGGGCCTGCTTGGCCCTCAACATGCGGTCACGAATGGACTGGCATTATCTCCAAAACCGGTTCGGAAGTGACCCGAGTCGCTGAAGGAGACAGGGTAATCATCGCTGTTCCCCCTTCCTGTGGTAGTTGCCCCGCATGCCTCGCTGGACAAATGAGCAAATGCCAAACAGTGCTAACGGCAATGGTCGGGCGTGGGCCTTTTGAAACACCCCATGGCGGCTTCGCTGAACAGCTCACGATTCACCATGGTCGCGTTGTCCCAGTGAAAAATCCTGACTTAACAGACGAACAAGCAGCCCAGATTGAACCCGCAGCTATTTGTTTTCATGCTGTGCGCGCCACTGCCCCACGATTAGGTGACACAGCGGTGATACAAGGTGCCGGACCGATTGGACTAAGTGCCTTGCAATGGGTTCTCGCCGCCGGAGCCGGCACAACTATCGTCGTAGAGCCAAATGAAACTCGAAGAAATCTAGCCTTAACCCTTGGAGCCCACCACAGCATTGACCCAAGTGACGCAAGAGAATTCGTCGCTGAACACACCGGCGGCCTAGGTGGAGACGTCGTGTACGAATGCGCAGGAATCCCGGCAACTGTTCAATCCGCCGTTGATTTAGCCCGAAGAGGAGGAAGAGTTTCCTTAATTGGGCTAGCAATGGGAGATGCTCCCATGAGACCACGAGAGTGGCTTAACAAGGAAATAACAGTTTCTGCTGCTCTCGGATACACCCACGAAGAATTTGAAATGACGATGGGATATGTGAGTGACGGCAGGATAGATTTAGACGCTTTACACTCAGGAACCATAGACCTAGCAGATATCGCTGAGACATTTGCCGAGCTAGCTACAGGCCAATCTGAACATACGAAAGTTCTCGTCCGGCCATGACATTCATTCGGTAAGCGAGGAATACGGTGGAGATAGAATTCTGGGTTGACCCGATATGACCGTGGTGTTGGGTTACGGCCAGGTGGGTCGTTGACGGAGTGCAGCCTCATCGTGACTTGACGATCACGTGGCAGCCAATAAGCCTCTACTTCAAAAATAATCCCGATAAGGACAGCAGCCGTTACCCCTGGTATGTGCGTTCCCATAACTTACTGCGCGTGATGGAATCCATCCGCGAAACCGAAGAACGCGAGGCCGTCCAACGTTATTACTGGGAATTAGGGCGCAGAATCCACCACGACAGGGATTTCCTTGACTTCGACCTTAACGAAGTGCTCAATGCAGTCGGAGTCGATAACCGCCATGTCGCAGCGTATGAGGATCCCTCCTTTGATGAAGAAATCCGTGCCCGTATGGATGAGGGCATTGAGCTAGCTGGAGATGACATCGGAACGCCTATCATCGCCTTTACAGACGACCAAGGAGAAAAAGTCGGAATATTTGGCCCTGTCATAACCCGAGTACTTGAACAAGAAGAGAGCCTCAAAATGTGGGATAGTGTAGTGACTCTGACAACTACACCGGGGTTTTGGGAATTGAAACGGACAAGGAAAGAAGGCCCTGATTTTGGAGAACGACCATGACACATGATGCTTCACTCGCAGAGGATAAATTAGCGGTCGCTGAAACTATTTATCATTACGCTCTAGGTATAGACACCAAAGATTTTGATCTGTACAGATCAATATTCGCTGACCAGGTAGAGATCGATTTTTCTTCCTATGAAGGGTCGTCTGTCGTTGAACCAAGCTTGTTAGCAGGCGACCAGTGGGTCAGGCGTGTGCAACCTCTGTTTGTGGGATTAGCTGCAACACAACATACGATGACGAATCCCCTCGCAGAAATCGAAGGGGACTCCGCCACGTGCCGCATGTACATGCAAGCCCACCATGTGTATGAGCCAGATAAAGACGATTCCTGGTTTACTCTGGGCGGATTCTATGACGACTCCCTTGTTCGAAGCGACCTGTCCCCCACCGGCTGGCTTCTCACCGGCGTAAAACTCACTGTGCTTTGGCGGAAGGGCGACCACTCGATCATGGCTTTAGCACGAGAAAAAGGCCGCGAAACTCTTGCCGGTTAATTGCCGCATCTCTGATCCGGCTTACAGCTACTTTTAGATTTTGATTTAGACGGCATCCTGCAGGATGCGTATGATTCCTAGAGAACAAGGAGAAGCCATGACAGGTAGAACTTTTGATTTTGAAACTGAACTAGATGAAATGCACCGCGCAGTCCTAAGTGTACTTCCAGAGAAATTATTGGATCTGACAGATATCTCGGCGACACGGGAAGGCATTGAGGAGCTCTTTTCTCAAATGCCGGCATTCGAACAGCCCGCAGATGTATCTATAGAGGAAATGCACGTTCCAGGCCTCAACGACGACCCTGACGTGCGCGTGAAAGTCTACAAACCCACATCACTTCCTCCTGAAGCGCCTGGGATCTTATGGATCCATGGTGGCGGAATGGTACTTGGCACAGCCGATTGGGACGACGATGTATGCACCCCCATGGCTCAAGCACATCAATGCGTAGTGGTTTCAGTTGATTACCGTCTAGCCCCTGAAGACCCCTGCCCTGCCCAGTTACATGACTGTTACGCTTCACTGAAATGGTTTAGTGAAAACGCTAGCAGCTTAGGAGTATCGTCTGATCGGATCGCCATCGGCGGCGCTTCAGCTGGCGGTGGGCTTGCAGCTGGAACAGCCCTAATGGCGAGAGATAACGGTGGCCCTAATTTGATCTTCCAGCTTCTGGTCTTCCCAATGCTTGATCACCGAAACGAAACCCCAAGTAGTTTCGGCACGTCAGATACACGTGTATGGAATAGGGAGGCAAATATAGCTGCTTGGGAGGCATACCTTGGTGGGGCTGCTGAAGTAACACCATATGCCTCTCCTAGTATCGCCA
>Ga0310344_10003082_pt1 | contig 12485 bp, 10 predicted proteins | sample HC15DNA20200_MG_FD_203801 | JGI IMG/M metagenome (GOLD analysis project Ga0310344, IMG submission 203801) | Marine microbial communities from station ALOHA, North Pacific Subtropical Gyre - HC15-DNA-20-200_MG | ecosystem: Environmental > Aquatic > Marine > Oceanic | place: Pacific Ocean: North... | reverse complement strand
TAAACTTTTTTATTTTGAATCAGAGCGGGAAACATTGCGTTTTCTAGGGCTGTAAAATCTGGTAATAAATTAAAAAATTGGAAAACAAATCCAATGTGAATGTTACGAAATTTTTCTAAAAAGGAATTCCCTTGCTTGTAAATATTCTCTTCTTTAAATAATACTTGACCCTTTGCTGGTTTATCCAGCCCTCCAAGAACATGTAGCAAGGTGCTTTTCCCCACCCCTGATGCCCCTACGATTCCTAGCACCTCTCCTGAAAATACTTTAAGGTGCATCTCACTAAGTACATGGATGATATCGTGCTTGGTCGTATAGCTTTTATCCACACCTCTCGCTTCGATAAGGCATTTTTGGTTCATTTTATAGGTATTATTCATAACGCAAACCATCCACTGGTTCCATTCTAGAAGCTCGCCACGCCGGGTATAAAGAAGCTAAAAAACAAATAGCTATAGAAAACACAACTATGAGAAATGAATCCAAATATTGAATTTCAGAAGGTAGTTTGTCGAGATAATACACATCACTCGGAAAAGCAGTTATGCCAAATAAATTTTCAATGAAGCCCACGATATCGTTGAGATTGGGAACAATTGCCAAACCTCCAATACAGCCAATTAATGTTCCTGTTACTCCAATTATCAATCCCTGAAAACTGAAAATTTTCATTATGCTGGAACGCGATGCCCCCATCGACTTTAAGATCGCTATCTCCTTGGTTTTTTCCATGACCACCATAAATAACGTGCTCACTATATTAAATGCCGCCACCAAAATAATTAAAATTAAAATAATGAACATCACAATTTTTTCAAGTCGCAAAGCCGAAAAAAGGTTTTTATTCATCCGCATCCAATCCCTTGCATAATAAGGGAAACCAAGCCTTTCCTGCAGGGATTCTGCAATTTTGTCGGCATGATCTATATCATCTACACGAATTTCTATTCCGCTAACTTTTTCATTCATCGAAAAAAACTTTTGCGCCGACTGGATAGAAACAAAAGCCAGACTGGAATCATATTCAAACATTCCAGATTCAAACAAACCTACTACTTTATAAAGCTTAATTTTCGGAACTAGCCCCATAGGGGTTAAATGGGATGCTGGAGCAACCATTGAAACCGTATCATCCATCTGCACACCCAGTTTATGCGCCAGCTCCTTTCCTAAAATTATCTTTTCACGGTAAGGACCTGAAGTAACATTCTTATTTTTTCTCAACACCGCTATTTCACCTCGAACCATATTCTTCTCAAGATCTGAAACCATTGCCCCTCGGTTTGGGTCAACCCCGCGAATAACCACGCCTGAAGAATTATCACCAAAAGTCAGCATTACTTGATTTAAAATAAAGGGGCCTGCAGCCTCTACTCCTTTAACCTCCATTACCTTTTTCAAAACAAATTCGAAATTATCCATTCCGGACTGGTTAATATTGGTAATTACTATATGACTGTTTGTTCCGAGAATTTTATCTCTAAGATCTTTTCCAAAACCGGACATCACAGCAATGACAACGATTAACGCCATCACGCCCAAAGCCACACCCCCAATTGATATCCAAGTGTTAAGGGAAATAAACTTTTGCTCACGCTTGGCTTTGAGATGGCGCAGGCTGACAAAAAATTCAAAAGCCATATAAGGGGTGAATCAAGGGCTGACCCCTGATTCCTTTTTTAATTGAGGGAAAAGAATCACATCGCGGATAGAAGGGCTATCGGTGAATAACATAACCAACCGGTCAATACCAATTCCTTCTCCAGCCGTGGGTGGCATACCGTATTCAAGGGCACGTATAAAATCATTATCCATCCAGTGCGCTTCATCATCACCCGCCTGACGTTCCGCTACCTGCGCTTCAAATCTTTTCTTTTGATCAATAGGATCATTCAATTCGGTGTATGCATTGGCTATTTCCTTGCGACCAATAAACAGTTCAAATCGTTCGACCAAATCAGGATCATCTTCCTTTTTCTTGGAAAGAGGAGATAAGACTAAGGGATAGTCTATAATGAAAGTAGGTTGCGACAAATTAGGTTCAACAAAATGATCAAACAGTTTTGCCAGTATTTTGTCATGGCTATCTTTTTTTTCCAGCGCCACTTTATTTTCCAAAGCAAAAGCTACGGTCTTTTGCGGATCATCTAAATGTTCTTCCGCAATATCACCGATTTCAATCAAGGATTGTCGAAAGGTGCAACGCCGAAAGGGCTGAGAAAAATCGATCATCTCCGTCACAGATTCTCCAGCCACGATGCTCGTATATGGAAACTTAAAATTATTTTCAGGAAAAACCTTTTCACATATAAAACGAAATAGATCTTCAGTTAAATCCATTAGATCTTTATAATCAGCATATGCTGTATAGAACTCGACCATAGTAAATTCAGGATTGTGCTCGGTAGAAATACCCTCGTTACGAAAGTTGCGGTTGATCTCATAAACTCTTTCAATCCCACCCACCACTAGACGCTTTAGATAAAGCTCCGGTGCAACTCGAAGATAAAGGTCCATATCCAATGCATTATGATGGGTTTTGAAAGGCCGAGCAGTTGCTCCCCCTGGGATGGACTGCATCATCGGAGTTTCAACCTCGAGATAATCTCGTTCATTTAAATAATCACGAAGAGCAGAAATAATCTTGCTACGTAGAATAAAAACTTTTTTAACATCCGGATTAACGATTAAATCGACATAACGCTGTCGGTAACGCAACTCAACATCTTTCAATCCATGCCACTTTTCCGGAAGGGGTAGCAAAGATTTAGACAATAAAGTGGTCGTAGTTGCAAACAAGGTCAATTCATCCGTTTTTGTTTTAGATACTCTGCCCTCAATCCCAATGATATCTCCGATATCAAACTTTCCAAACAATTCATAAGCTTCTTCACCCAATGTATTTTTATTGACAAAAACCTGTATCTGTCCGGTGGAGTCCTGAATATTTATAAAAGTGGTTTTACCATGTTTGCGTCGTGTCATAATGCGACCCGCTGCTACACAAATATGGTTCTTTTCCTCTAATTCTTCTTTATTTTTTAGAGCGAAATTATCTATTAGTGATTGAATGGCAGTGTCAACTTTAAACCGATTGATGTAAGGGGTCATCCCCTTCTTTCTCAAATCTTGAAGTTTTTCATGCCTCAATTTGATCAGATGTCCTAATTCTTCCATGAAAAATTTAATTCTTTATATAGTGGTATTGCGGAAATGATTTTAAATTACAGTATTTTTCCAAACAGCATACTTAGAGAACAATAAGATATTATCTAGCGAATTCCGTAAATCGAGATTCACGCACAACAGTAACTTTAATTTCACCGGGATACGTCACCTCTTTTTCAATCCTTTTCGCCACATCGCGTGCGAGGATATTTGCACTTTGATCATCAGTTCCACTTGGTGCGACAATAATTCGAACTTCGCGACCCGATTGAATTGCAAAAGTTTTTTGCACACCCTTAAATGAATCACCAATTTCTTCCAGTTGTGTCATTCGTTTAACATAAGTTTCCAACATTTCACGTCGTGCACCCGGTCTCGATGCAGAAATCGTATCACCTGCAGCAACGAGAACAGCATAGGGAGATTCCGCTTCACAATCTTCATGATGCGCCGCTATAGAATTTATCACGAATGGATGCTCACCATAACGTTTAGCGATATCAACCCCTAAAGAAGTATGAGTACCATCCGTTTGATGGTCAATAGCCTTACCAATGTCGTGTAATAACCCTGAACGTTTTGCCATGTTTTCGTTTAAACCGAGTTCAACGGCAATGGCCCCACAAACAAAGGCTACTTCCTGAACATGGTTGAGAACATTTTGCGTATAGCTAGTACGATATTTTAGTCTACCAAGAAGCTTGACAATTTCAGGGTGTACATTGTCGATCCCAACATTAATAATCGCTTGTTCCCCCGCTTTCTGAATCTCTTCGGTCACTTCTTTTTTACATTTTGTAACCATATCTTCAATTCGACCAGGATGAATACGGCCATCGAGAGTTAAATTATTAAGAACTCTCCGCGCCACTTCCCGACGAATCGGATCAAAACCGGACAACACAACAGCACCCGGAGTATCATCAATGATCAAATCAATTCCTGTTGCCTGTTCAAGTGCGCGTATATTTCTCCCTTCGCGACCAATAATACGACCCTTAATATCATCACTCGGTAATTCGACAACAGAAACGGTTGTCTCCGCAACGTGGTCTGAAGCCAGTCTTTGAACCGCCATGGTGATCAGTTTTCGGGCCTCTTCATCGGCTTGCGATTTTACCTTGTCTTCAATTTTCTTTACTTCACGCGCCGCATCCATCTTGGCTTCATCAATAATTTTATTTCTTACCTCTTCACGCGCTTTTTCTGCGGTATAGGAACCGATCACTTCCAGATTTCGCAGTTCTTCTTTAAGTAATCGCTGGTACTCGTTGCTTTGTTGCTCGACATCTTTCTCCTTTTTATCAAGCACTGCAGATTTAGCTTTGACTTCTTTTTCATGCGACTGAAATTTTTCAATTTCATTTCTTAATGCTCTACCTTTTTTCTCCAGCTCTTTTTCCAGTTCACCCAGACTATCGCGTTTCACCTTCATCTCATTTTCTAAACTACTTTTAAGTGCTAGGGATTTTTCCTTCGCTTCGATTTCAGCTAATTTGAAGCGGCTTTCCACTTCTTTTTCCGTTTCCTTGATAATTTTTTGACGGCGTCCTTCCGCTTCTTTGATTTGATATTCCGTAAATAACTTTCGCAAAAAATAACCTATCGCATAACCAATCACCAGCGTAAATGCCATCCCAAGAATAAAGGGAATAAAATCTATTTTTATTGTATTAAAAACTTGCATTGAAATACCTCGATTATAACTATCAGGTACTAAAGGCTTTTTGAAAACATTAGCCTTTTAACATTCCTTCTTCGGTAATAACTTTTTGCACCTTTTTATCCCATGAATCCTGATGCAAGGAGCCCAGTATTTGAAAACTATAAGCGATCCCTATACTTAGAGAATTGTTCGGTAAATCCTCAAACAATTTGTCGAAATAACCACCTCCAGAACCTATCCGCCCACCAGAACAATCAAATGCTAACCCCGGAGTAACAACAACGTCTATTTTATTGGGCGAAACGATTTGGATACACGTCCCAGAAGGCTCTCTAATTCCAAAATTGTTGAGTTCAAAATTCGTTTCCAAGCTTTTGATCTCACAAATTTCTATTTTCCTCCCATTTTTTTTGATCCGCGGAACATAGACTTTTTTATGCAACAATAAAGAGCGCAAAATCATAGCATCCGTACTTACCTCTTTTCCAAACGAGAGGTAATATAAAATATGTTGGCGGCTCAAAAAATCTTCACAGGAAAACAAATTCGCCTCTATTTTCCTGCTTAACTCAATAATCTGTTTTACATTCAGATCATTTCTACGCTGGGTCATCATCTTTCGGACGGCCACCTTATCCAATTTCAGATTAGCAGAAGTCATATTCCAGCCGATCTTACTAATAAAAACGAACCCCGCAATAATCTAACCGGGGTATTGAGAAGCTTTAGGTGTGAACAGTAATGTCAGGTAGTCGCCTGATACTAACAGGCCTGACAGGAGAGATAAAATAAGGTTAGCTACCCTTAGGTCATTTTGAATAAATATGTACAAAACGAAACCGAATATACGTTCCGTTCAAAATAATCGCTCCACACAATAGACCTAGAATCGTTTAAAAACAAAACCTAGGACATATATATAATCAGGCTCGCTTGGCTTTCACCCTGAAGCTCTAGACTCAATTAAAAAAGTCCCCCCGTCCATGCCCGTGCAAAAACTATTTTTTGAACCTGTCAAGGACAGGTGGGGTATCCGTAAACTGCTTTAGGCTTCCGACCTGTATAGGAGGGCTTGCACACCGCAGCTGATTCATCAACCCCTTTTACGAACTGTTGGCTCAAGAAATGAAATTTTTACTCGACCACAACAGGGAGACAACACATTCATTTGGTCACATGCTAACATAACGGCAAAATGCCCTCAAGGGCTATGTCGGTTCAGACAACCTTTTATTTTTCAATATTTTGCAGCTCATTCTCCAACACGTCCACCAACTGTTCTATTTTTTCTTCCTGATCTTGATCCTTAATCTGAGTCTTCTTTTGTAACTGTAATGATTCTTGAGCAATATTAAGAGCTGCAAGCACCGCAAGATCCGAAGAAGGAGGTTTTTTCCCTACCCCAGCCAACTCATGCATTTTCGCATCGACATAAGCGGCAGCTTCCTCTACGCTGACTTCAGTCGAAGAACTTTTCAAGCTATAGGTCTTACCGTAAATAGTTATTTTTGCCATCGTCAAATCAGGTTAAATCAAAACTTTCCAGTTTTTCTAATAAATTAGCCACCTTTTCGCGGATCTGCTTCTTGGTATTTTCGTTATTTTTGTTTTTCATTTCTAGTTCAGAGAGAAGTTCAAGTTTGTCCTTAATGAATTCTTTTTCATTCGCTAGAGATTCACCTTTCTGGATCAATCCTTCCATCTGCAGGGTCAACTTTTCGTTCTCATCTTTAAGTCGGTGGCACACTTCAATTAAAGTGGAAACACCTGCTTCTAACTGTTCCATATCGCGTTTAGACATAACAGGATCGTAGCACCCCAAATTTAGGGTGTCAATGGGGGTTCAAACAAGAACAATTAGTCTCTTAGAGACGCGGCTAGCTCCGCCTTCAGCGTTTGAACGATAGTTTCAAACAATGGGTTGACATCATTATCAGATAAAGTTCGATCTTTAGACTGAAAAGAAAGAGCAAAGGTAAGGCTTTTTTTATCAGACTGAATTTTTTTTCCTTCAAAATGGTCATATAACTCAACTCGACTTAGAAGAGGACGTCCCGTCTTTAAAATTAGATCCGAAACTTGTTCCGAAGTAACCTGTCGATCCACTAGTATAGAAATATCTCGGTAGGTTTCTGGAAATTTGGCAATTTTCTGAAAACGAGTGCGAGAGGGTGCCGAATCCTCCATCACCTGCAAATCCATTTCCCACACGAAAACTTTTTCGATAATTCCTGTATTTTCAGGTAAAAGTTCACCCAAATAGCCCAGAACATTATCGCCAGATTTGCAAGTTACTGATTTTTCTAGTACCAAAAAGGGCTTTTCTGCTTTTGCCAAAAAAGTTATCTGTAACCCACATTGGGAACATAATTTATCAAATGCTCCTTTCAAATCATAAAAATCATAAACCTTACCGCGAGGTTTCCATGGCGTAAGTTCATAGGGACCCAAAACTACAGCCGTCAAAACTGTTTTTTCAATTCGGTTACCTTGAGAATCGGAAAAATAAACGCTTCCAATCTCAAAAAGCTTTAGAGGCTTTTGCCCTTTACTCAAATTATTTGAGATGGTCTTCAGTAATCCAGGTATCAAACTGGTCCTCATGGTATCGTTTTCAGAACTTAAAGGATTTTTTAATGGAATCACTTTATCTCTATTCGTTGCAAGGGATGGCAAATAACCTTCGGCTTTTTCGCGTTCTACAAAACTAAAATGAACCGTTTCAGAAAAACCTGTATAACAAAGTACATCCCTAATTTTTCGCAATAAAATTTGCTTGGCCGTGATTTGCACAGGGCGAACAGAAGCAATAGGAAAAACTGTTGCAACCTTGTCGAAGCCATCTATTCGGGCAATTTCTTCGATCACATCTATTTCGCGTTTCAAATCGGGACGAAAACTGGGTACTTCCACCTGCAAGGCTTCCTTATTTGAGTTTCCTTCGACCTTCAATCCCAATCGGGAAATGATTCCACTGACTTGCACGGCGCTAAACTCAGCCCCCAATATTTGGTTTACACGTGATACCCGTAACGACAATTGAATGTTCTCTCGTGTTTTAGGGTAAACATCAATCCTTCCTTTACAGATATCGCCCCCTGCAAGCTCTTTTATCAAACAAGCGGCACGCGCCTGGGCATTGATGACTCCGTCAATATCAACACCTCTTTCGAACCGGTAGGAAGAGTCGGACCGTAACCCGTATTTTTTTGATGCTTTTCGAATGGCTGTGGAATCAAAGCAAGCACTTTCCAAGACCAAATTTTGAGTCTTCTCCGTAACCTGACTATTGGTCCCGCCCATGACCCCTGCCAAGGCCACAGGTTTTTCTGCATCTGCAATGACCAAAGTATCCGGTTCAAGCTTCAACTCACTGCCATCGAGACTAGTAAACGGTTCGCCTTTTTTTGCGTTTCGAATAATGATTTTTTTTCCAGAGAGCAATTCGTAATCAAAAGCGTGTAAGGGTTGACCATACTCCATCATTACAAAATTAGTTATATCTACAATATTGTTTATGGGCCGCAAACCAATGGCTAACAACCGATCACACAACCATTTAGGAGAGGGGCCTGGATTGACATTTTCAATCACTAAAGCCGAATAGCGAGGGCATAAGTTTTCTTCCTGATTTACTACGGTTAATTTCTCTTTGACAGGCACCGAACCCCAACTTTCCTCCAAAAAAGCTTGGGCATCAGGGGGGGTAAATTTCCGCCCCATCAATGCAGAAACTTCACGAGCCACACCCAAATGTGATAAACAATAGCCTCGGTTAGGAGTCACATTTAATTCCAGCACATCTCCTTTTTCTGCATCTAGCATCTCGTGACTCTCGATTTCCAGTCCTGCCATCGTTAGGACATGACCCAAGTCTTTCGCGGGAACATCGATATTCGTATATTCATTCAGCCAATTTACCTGAACTTTCATCTTTCTCCTTCACTAACTAACGTGAGCCACTACGCGTGATGCCCATGATATTTTCTTTTATCACTCCATTCGGCTAATACTCCCTCCCACGATAGTGGGTTCTGTGAGAATTATAAGTGAAGCGTTTACAAAAATCTACGCAATCTCGGCATTGCATTTCCCTTGTTTATAGGATATCAAGTGTTTCACATCCTTTATTTTACCTAATCTATGAAACTCACCACCGCGCGGATTCTGGTTTTAATGAAGAAAAAAATCAGCCGTCCTATGAAAATCTCTGAGCTTTCCAAACACCTCGGGATAACTGATGCAGAGCATCGTGAATTTCGTAACCGAATTAAGGATATGGCGGCCCAAGGGTCATTGGTGAAAATTCGTGGTGGTCGTTACGGTCTTCCAGACGAAATGAATCTTATCACCGGTACTTTGCATGGGCATCCGAACGGATTTGGCTTCGTCATTCCCGACAAGCATCACGACACTAACGATGTATTTGTTCACCGTAAAAGCATGAACGAAGCCATGCATCAAGACCATGTTGTGGTACGAGTAGAATCTGAAAAAGAACCCGGTCGCCCTGAAGGTCGCGTTATAAAAATTCTTCAGCGCAATACTCCAAATTTAGTCGGTATCTATGAGACGTTTGGGCGCGACGGTTGGGTCATTCCTACGGAAGATAAATATTTCCACGACGTGTTTATACCTGGCAAAAATCGAAAAGACGCCAAGAACGGTCAGATTGTCGATGTGAAAATCGAGACCTACCCCACACGGCACCAACCTCCTGTCGGTAAAGTCATGGAAATCCTTGGTAAATCCAATGATCCTGAGGTCGAAGTACAGTCCATACTAAGAAAATTTGGTATACGTCAGGGTTTTCCACCAAAAATTATCAAAGAAGCAAAAACAGTGGCAAAAGAAAACCAGCCGAACGATCGCAAAGACTTGACTGATCTTCTTACTTTTACAATAGATGGCGAATCGGCAAAAGATTTTGATGATGCGGTTTCACTGGAATCTATGGGCGAAGGCTATCGTCTCGGCGTGCATATTGCTGATGTCAGCCATTTTGTAACAGAAAATTCTCATTTAGATGAAGAAGCTTTCGAAAGAGGCACAAGTGTGTATTACGCGGACGGGGTGATCCCAATGCTCCCAGAAATCCTTTCCAATGAGGCTTGTAGCCTCAAACCAAACGAAGTTCGTCTGACGCTAAGTGTAATTATTGATTTTGACCGTCAAGGCAATGCATTGGCAACACAAATTCACAAATCATTTATCAAAAGTCGAAGACGGTTCACTTACACAGAGGTTGCTAAACTACTCGAACAAGGCAGCAAAAAGGCAAATGATTCTCCCTTCATGCAAACACTTGCAGACATGCACCATCTCAGTCAGACACTTAGAAAAAAAAGGTTCAAACATGGCAGTGTTGATTTTCATGTACCAGAACCGAGTATTCAAATTGAAGAAGGAAAAGTGAAACAAATAGGTGTGGTTGAGCACAACGCCGCTCACCAATTGATCGAAGAATTCATGCTGGCAACCAATCAAGCCGTTGCTCTTAACTTGTACGAAAAAGAAATCCCTTGTATTCATCGAATCCATGAACCGCCTGATCCAAACAAACTACTGGAATTTAAAGAATTTATTTCTTCTTTCGGCCTAAGGCTTTCGTCCTCCGAAAAAATCCGCTCGCAGGACTTAAATGCTCTGTTAAAAAAAATTCAAGGCACCCCAGAAGAAAGGGTGGTCAACACCCTGTTATTGAGGACTATGAAAAAAGCACATTACTCTCCCTCCGACCCCGGCCACTATTGTCTCGGGTTTGCACATTACGCACATTTCACCTCTCCCATCCGCAGATATCCTGACTTAATCGTCCACAGAATCGTAAAAAAATATCTGAAGCACAAATGCTCAAAAAAAGAAAAGAAAGTTTTGCAAACTTCATTATCCGAGATATCTGACCAGTCGACACAAATGGAAATTCAGGCTATGTCCATCGAAAGAGAAATAATAAGTCTTCGACGGGCCCAATTCATGGTGGATAAAATAGGCAAGACGTTTTATGGGATTATTACGGGAGTTACAGGTTTTGGCTTTTTCGTTGAACTAGAAAACGTTTTTGTAGAAGGGTTGGTAAAAATTTCGAGTATCATGGATGATTATTACCTCTTTATAGAAACCGAGCATAAACTAATAGGACAAAAACGCCACCGCGTTTTTCAGATTGGAAACCGCATCAAAGTTCGTGTTTCCAATGTCGACCTTTCAAGGCGACAAATTGATTTACAGGTGCTGGAGCATGTATAAAAACGTTAGCGTCTCGACTCGTGAAAGAATAGTGCGCAAAAGTACCAGAACGGCTGAGAATTTACCAATGGTTTTACCCTAGTTATTATGGCAATAGCGCCGTAAACCTAATAACCATGCTCCTTGATTAAATAAGCCTCAATATGGTATAAGGTTTCCTTACCTGAATCCTTTAATAATGGAAAAAACCAACATGGCAACCGTTGAAAAACTGCAGGAACATCTCAAAAAAACTCAGTCCAATCTGGCAGAAGCATCTAAAAAAGACGACGCTGGCGAAATTCGCAAACTGAAAAAGAAAACAAAACGACTGGCGCGAAAAGCATCTAAAATTACCGCCACCGAAAAAATGGCCGAACTGAAAAAGAAAAAGAAAAAAGACCGCAAAACCACCTCCGAATAACCAGCGTGAAGCTGGACCCTATGAGCACAATTGATTAGACTGTCTAGATCTTCTAAGCGCTGCAAATGCAGTTTTAATTTAAAACGCTTGACTAATTGACTGCGGGGCCTACCCTGCAAAAATGGATATGGATATTGAACATTTAGCCAAACTGGCTCGCTTGAAACTAACCGATGCTGAAAAAGAACTGTTCTCAAAGCAAATGGGGACCGTCATTAAATATATCGAAAAACTAAGCGAACTGGACACAAAAAACGTAGAACCTACCGCGCATGTGTTGGGATTGAACAACGTCTTCCGCGATGACGCAGTAAAAAAACCTCTCACCGTCCAGGACCCAATCAACGATTCCCCCGCACATAGCAAAGGGCATTACGAAGTGCCCAAGATAATTTAAGTCCATGCACCGCACTACTATCACGCAGGCGAGAGAACTACTAAACTCAAAAAAATTATCCTCTGTCCAGTTGACGGAAGCCGTGTTCGCGAGAATCGATGCAGTTGAAGATAAGGTAAAAGCATTCACCCATTTGATGCGAGAGAAAGCCATAGAGCAAGCCAAAGCCGCTGATGTCAGAATCTCTAAAGGAGAAGAGCAGCCACTGCTCGGTGTGCCTATCGCTTTAAAAGATTTAATCTGTACCCAAGGCAGTCGCACCACCTGCGCATCAAAAATCCTAGATCAGTTTGTTGCGCCCTACAACGCTACGGTTGTAAATAGACTCAACGCAGCAGGTGCGGTGATTGTAGGTAAAACCAATATGGATGAATTTGCAATGGGGTCTTCCAACGAAAACTCATCGCATCACGCAACAATGAATCCATGGGCGCTGGATAGGGTTCCCGGCGGTTCCAGTGGCGGGTCAGCTGCAGCCGTTGCCGCACACGAATGTATAGCCGCACTGGGAAGTGATACCGGTGGCTCTATAAGACAGCCCGCCGGATTTTGTGGTGTAACAGGACTCAAGCCCACCTACGGACGTGTTTCTCGATTCGGAC
>Ga0310344_10003081_pt1 | contig 12489 bp, 16 predicted proteins | sample HC15DNA20200_MG_FD_203801 | JGI IMG/M metagenome (GOLD analysis project Ga0310344, IMG submission 203801) | Marine microbial communities from station ALOHA, North Pacific Subtropical Gyre - HC15-DNA-20-200_MG | ecosystem: Environmental > Aquatic > Marine > Oceanic | place: Pacific Ocean: North... | reverse complement strand
CCGAATCTACTTCATAGGCAAGATGGTGAATGCCTCCGATTCCATCTCTAGCTTCTACCCATTTTCCCACTACAGAGTCAGGACTTCCTTCACTAACAAAAATTTCAGGAGAGGCATGGTATTGCATAGGTCCATGCGCAAATCCTGAAAAGTATTGAATAAATTTTATATCTAGATATTTTCCTCTTTCGGGAGGACCCATAGCATAGCATCGAGCAGTTTCATTATTATCGAACACGAGTTCAAAATCATCTTCTATTTTATATGAGAATGCATCAATAAAAAATTGTGCAGTCTTTTTTCTATTCGCTACACGATATGCGATGTGGTCTAAGCGCATGTTCTACCTCGGCTTTAACAATGGCATCGATTTTCTTTTCTATTTGGGGGAACATATGTAAGGCAAAATTATGCTGACCCCTTACTTCTATAGGAATAGTCCAAGTTCTTCCTTTGCGCTCCATCCTAAGGCTACGAGACTTTCCCGGCTCTCTAACAAAATTATAAGTTACAATGGTTTTATCTCCTCCAAGCATCAACCATCTCAACCACTCAATAGTACTAAATCCTAAAAACTCATAGGGAATATCGTTGTGGACGTCTCTTAAAATACCTACGCTAATACTTAATAAAGGGTCAGAAGACTTTCCAATAGTGGTAATAAGAGAAATGTTATTGGTCCATGTATCTATAACTTTTGTAAGTTTATGCGTAACACCACCCTCTATAGGACCTCTAATTTCTGGAGAGCTAAACATAGCCTCTCTAATAGCATCTCTAATTCTAGTTTTTATGTTAGCGTTTATTTTGGGTGTATCCTGATTAAGTTGGTTAAATAGAGTGTTAACAAATATATGACGAGAGGGCTCAGGAATTGATGAATCGAATCTAACCGATATAGGATTTCCCATAATTAAGCCTTTCTAAAATAAAGGGTTTTGAGATGATGCTATGAATCTCACCTGATGGGATGACTATCTGAATCTTAACTTAATAAGATGAAGAACTGAATCCCAACAAGTAAGATGACAGACTGAATCTCAACAACCCCATAATAGTCCCATTCAACTACTCTACTGGTTCCACTATAATTGGTTCGATTTCAATATCGGTAGGAATAACCTCATACATCTTTCCGGGCTTATAAGTAACCTCGGGAGGTTGATAAAAGAAGTATCGTCGACTAGGCTTTTTCCATTCCACGCGGAAAGGTGCCGTAACAATACCCCATGTTCCTTCCAATACAGTAACCGCGCCTTTTGCAACTCCTTTTGCAGTATCACACACGAAGTGCCCTGCGCTTGAAACGCAACTTCTGACTGGATATACAGTATAAACCATACGTCTTTCTACTGGACGAGCTGCCCACGTACCAGAAGTAACACCAAGAGTAATGACAAGTGACACAACCATTTTATACATCCACAATCTCCTATTTCGAGTAAGCTTGAGACAACATTTCCAAACTAACCGCTAACGATTCATTCTCAGTATATTGACCCACTTCATCATACAATTTATGCATGATTTTAGCGGCGGTTTCATAGTCAATAAACTCTCCAATAATTTGAATGATCCTTTCTGCTTCTTGCTGACTAGTTGGCATAATACTTTCTCCTTAAAATGGGACTATTTCTTTGGCTTGTAAATAAACCATCCTTTATCCGGTAGATATCCTCGGTTTTTATCAGCATAGGTTTTTTCATTAATACGTTGCTCTTGTTGTTTTTCAGATAGTTGATCCCATCGAATTTTGGGAAAGATAAGACCTCCTTTTTTAGTGCGTCCAAACACAAGCTTAGCCCGACATTCTTGACATGTAACTTCTAGCCAGTCATTATCAGAGCTATCTAGTCGACATACAAATTTTACATTAGGAGACTGACAGTGACCACACCCTCTATGTTGAAATACTTCCTGAACTCGTGCTATTTGCTTAAAGAGTTCGTCTTCTTGCTCTGCTTCTACGTCAAACCAGAGACTGTCAGTTGCTTTAATTCGTGCTTTCATTTCGTACTCCCGTAAAAACTACCTTTCCAATTTTCGTCATAGCCCACACAGGCTTCAGGAATGTCTTCCGGCGATCTTTGGAATTCTGACAATTTACCAATTAACAACCTAGCTTCTAAGTTACGTAAATCGGTAATATTTTTAGCCGTATTGTACTGGTGTACTGTGATGGCGGCTACTGAAACGTTTAATCTTTTACAAAGCTGATTAAGAGCTAGAATTTGTTGATCATTAATAGCTTCATCTGATGACAATACTTCTTCTTCATCTTCATGCTGAAGTTCTTCTGCTGTAACTACCCTGATCTTTAAGGCTCTTCGCAAGGCTTTACCTTCAGCTCTAGTATCGGCGGTAGCTACTAAGTGATCCTTGAAAGGATAGGGCGTTTTATGATATACTACATCCACACAGCCATCTATTTTTAGAACCTGTCCATTTCTGTGCTTCAGCACCGTTAGTGTATGACCCAGAGTACACCTTTGATTATTTTCAGAAGTGGGAGTCTCTACAACCCAACTTCTAGATTCTATAATTTCCCCAAAACATTTTTCAGTTATGCGGCGTAAACCGTCTACGGTAGGGGCTCCATTAATTAACTCATGATCTGATAGCTCATCCAGCAGATACTCAGACCATTCGGGATCATACTCCGTGGGCTTTACTTCAAGATCTACAATTTCTACTTCATCTGCTTGAGTGTCTTCAATATCAACCATTTCTTCAAAGTCGGTTTTCTTACTCATAGCTCAAAATACCTTTCATGTTCCTCGGGATACTTGTCCTTAATCTTATCTAGCAATGTCAATAGTTGCTGCAAAGTGTTTCTCATATATCTTTGAGTTAACGATTGATTTTGTTTGATTCTTATCATTACTAGACCACTTCCAAGTATTAAACCCGTTTTCTGCTGATCGGCCTTAATATTTTTTTCTAAGTTTTGATGCCCCCACACAGGTTTAAAGTGTGAAGGACCGTCAACTTCTATCGCCGTTCTATACTCAGGAAGGTAAAGGTCTACCTGAAGGTTCTGGTTTTGCAACCAGTGTTCCTTATGGAATTCTACTCTCAGTTTTCTATTTCCAAGCTCAGATAATAGAAAATGTTCAAATTTTGATCCCTTTCGACTACTTTCTCGCACAGCATTTTGAGCTTCGGCAATAAATCGCGCCTTTTCTTGTTCACTTTTTTGATCCCATGCATCCTTCCCTATTTGAGAACGATATTGCTTTTCTTTTGCTGTCAATGAATCCCACACCTCTCCCTGTGACTCGCTAATTTTCTCTTTTGTTTCCTGAGATATCTTTTTACCTTGTGTGGGATGTTCCGCTCTTCCCTTTTTTAAAGCATTTTTTTGAGCAGCACTTGAATCACGTAAAGAAACTCCATGCTTATTTAAAATTCTCCTAATTTTATTAGGATATGTTTTCATAGAATCGGCAATTTCGTATGTACTCCATCCCAACTCTTGATATAAGCATAAAATAGTTTCTTCTTGATTATTCATTATTGTCAATCTCTCTTAAGACACTATAATCCCACTCAGGCATAATATATTTAGGCTTTTTAAAAAGCTGCTCAATAACAGTGGCATGAGTATCGCTCCGAGCAATTAAGTGAATGTTGTCATTTAAAAGTACTTTCTTAAGATGGCTAAAATGCAACCCATTAATATAGGGCCACTCTAGATGATAAAGATATAGGAATCGTTTGTGATTATATGTTGCATATAAAAAATCTTGAGATAATGCGAGGTCATCTGTAATTGTAATACCATCAAAGTTAAAAATATGATTACGTTGTAATACATTAATATTAACTGGCAATACAAAATTAGGATCTATATAGTCACAGAACAAGCAACACGGAGTGTCGGTTTGAGACAACTTGTTAAGATTGTACATGGCAAAAAAATCTCGATCTTTATTACCAACATTTCCTTTCAGAATTCCAATCATACTTGCAACTCCTTTACAAAAGAATGCAAGGTTTGTGCAATATTGTTTTCATCTATACGTTGAAAAAGATTAGCTGCTACATGATATTGAGTATTACCATCATAGACTGCCTTATAGCATTCTTCAATATATTTAGATCGTCTTGCGTCTTTGTGTAAAAGTGCATCTATACGAACTTCTAATTCTTTAATGTTGTTAAATTCCCAAAAATTATCAGCTGCTTTTTTTCTACATATAGCGGGAACTTTTAAATAAGCAGCATCCCAGCATTCAGTGCCATAAAAATCAATTAATATTTTTGCAGATTTAATAAATGTTGCCCTTTCAAACATGTTAGTCTTTCCAAGATATTGATGGAAAGCAACAGGTGTGTCGCCAATGACTTTAGTATGATAGGAGCTAGTTAAAAACGATATATAGTACAACATATCCTTTGTAATCTCTCCTTCATTGGTTTGTATTAGTATGTCAGACGCCATTGTAGAATCGTAGGATGAGTTATGAATTTCTGCGATGCGAGAACCATCTCTAGCCACAACAACAGGAGTATTATCTTTCCAGTTTCTAGCTGATAAAGACGATGTTAAAACAGCCGCCGGACTTTTTTGTGCTGGTATTGGTTTGTCAGAAATCAAAATATATTTAAAATTAAATTCTTGAGATGCTAATGCAAATGCAGCATCTAACTGAGATGAATGTAAAAATATTATATCAGGATTAACTTCATCACACATGTCAATAAAGGATTTGTTGGTACAGTCCCATAAAAGGGGCTCAATCCCACAGTTGTGCTTGACGCTTTCTAGACACCGTGCTACATTATGTAAGGCGGGTATAGCTAAGTTTGGTATAATAATTCTCATAGTAAAATTTCTCGGGCTCTTTGGATATCTTTAGAACTGTCTATATCTATAATTTGGATTTTATCGTTTTGTATACAGTTAAAACTTCCCCCTTTGTCTATAATATTATTTATAATTTCAAATCCAAACTTGGTATTATTTTTTTCATCCCAACACAAATTTTTTAAAAGCTGCAGCTCCATCCCTGTAAAAAAAGCAATTTGTCCCCACTTTGGAGCTAGATCATACATTAAATGGGTTAGCTTATTATCTTCTCCTATAATGCATCCTACTTCTTCATCACCCATACCTCTTTCTGCTATGACTACAGAAGATTTTTGGAAGGAGATATGCTTAATAGCTTCTGAATTAAAGACTAGGTCTCCGTAAACAATCATGACACCTAAACAATTTGCAGATGCTCTTAGGCCCATTCCAATGCTACGCACTACATTGGTTTGATCATATAGTTCATTCTCTACTTTTAAAATAAAGTCAGGAGTTTCATTCATTAATCTTTCTGCTTTAAACCCACATACTAAAACAATGTGAGAGTTATCAATATATGTTCGTAAAAGATTAATTTGATTTTTAATAATAGTAGAATTTCCCACCTTAATTAAAGGCTTAGGCCCATACGACTTCATTCTACGTCCTACACCTGCTGCGGGAATAATAATACTAATATTATTTTCGTTCATGCATTGCCTTCTATTAAAGACAATAGTGGAGACGCTATATGAAAAATAGGTAGACCTTGTTTCGCTAGATTTTGCAACTGTGTTTGTAGCATCAGTTTTTCGTCAACAAAATTAATTTTATTTTTCAAAGAATCTCTTATAAAAAATGGAATATTGTTAGAAGCTTCAGGCTGAATGTATTGCAAACGGGAGTGAGTATCATATACAGTCATAATATCGCAAACTACAATCTCAATCTTAGGATGCTGTTGAAAAAACTCAACAATATGTTCTATGCTGTAATCGTAGGTATACTTGCAATTGCCGGGTAAGAATCCATAGATATCAAATTCTTTTCTATCTTTTATATTTGGTTTTGTAACCACCCTATTGTAGAAATCCGCATCGGATACTTTTGTTATTTGCTGTATATTATATTCAGTGAATATATTTTTATATTTCTGATTAGGAACCTTTGGCGCTTCGTGGGCTCCTACTGCCACTAAGACACTTGGAGACTGGGGCATATTTCTTCAACCTTTTTGATTAAATGAGGAGCATCATCATAATGAACTATCTTATCTTCAAGTGGAATGGTAAAAGAGTTCCCAGTATATTTTTCATGAGCAACTTTTAAAACAGTTTTTCCCACACCATCACTATTAGGTGTTAATACTACAAATGACTTCATATCATCATGTAAAGACTTATGGATGTCTTTAGACATGTCTTTAGGAATTGAATGACTACATTCTAGTATGGTATAAAACATATATTTCATTTTTTTTGTACTATCATATACAAGATCTATAACATCATTATCTAATTGATCTGTAGCCTGTACAGTTTGTATTCTCCAGTGATCAAATTTATAATTTTGACATATTTTCATTAGATCTCCGGTCTTTATACTTTCACTATGAGATCTATCAACTATTGTTACAATTTTAGGTTTTATGTCTTGATTTTCTAATTCTGACAATCTATTTTTAATGTCTTCAAAACTATCAGAGCTACGGAAGAATAATAGAATATGGTAAGGAATTTTTAATTCTTTTTGTACGCAGGTTACTATCTCTTCAACAGAATCTTTCTTATAATGTGCATGCGCCCATTCTGAGTTTCTGTAATAAACACAGACTTTACCATCGACTACAAAAAAGACCTTCTCCTCTTTGTCATCATTTTGAATAGCAATAAGTTCGTGACCGTGATCGACAAAAATGTCTAACCGACCAGCTTTACAGCCAGTTTGAACATTGTCAACGTAGTCTGCAAATACACAATTATAACATGATGTAGAAGAAGATTGGATAGTTACTGCGTCATTTTTAACCGGTTCTTTTGTCATGGTCGTTTTGCTCTAATATGAAATGCAAGGTCTTGAATTGTAGCTGTTTCTACAACGTATCCATTATGTTCTAATATATTTTTTATATCCGTTAGGCAATATTGCTTATGCATATTGGAAGTTAGTGATGAAAAGGTATTTACATCAATTCTTCCCCAACACAAAGCTGTGGCTATTTCCATAGCATCTGATGCTGCAATTGAAATCACTCCTCCTTTTCTAATTTTTGTAAGCACAGCATTAAATTGCATATCTGTTAAATATCCTATATTGCCATTAAGAACCAGACTTTTACAAGCGCTCTGAGGCACCCCTTCTAGCTGATTAATCAAAAAGTTTTGGTGATTATCAATCACCGGAGCGTCTTCTGTCATTACCACATTCACATTCATAGAAGTATCCTATACAGAGGGGGCATAAAAGCTTGCTTTGATCATAGTAAAAACATTAGTCCATTTAGAAATAAAATCTTCTAGAGGGTGATCCGATATAACTTTCTTTCTTGCAGCATTTCCTATTTTAGACTTTAAATCTTTAGATTTTTCTAAATATTCTACAACAGGTCCTAAAGAATCTAAGCTATCAATTAAAATTCCTGTTTTTTCATGTTCGATAATAGTTTCCGTATCTTGGTTTTTTATACAAATAACTACATTTGCAGCAGCCATGGCTTCTAGAGTTTTAATAGTAACAGTAGATTGAGTATTAATGAAATAATGGGTTTTATTAACAGTTATGGAAGTCTCTATATCTTCATGATCTGTAGGTAAGATTCTATAGCCTATAAGTCTATTTGAAATTTCTGCTCCAACTTGAGAATTAACATTGTTATCAATAGAGATCAGAACTTCGTTAAGATCTTGTTCTGGTTTGTATATATTAGTATCTATTCCTATAGGTATTACGACAGACACGCTGTCTTTATTCCATGACTCTTGTATGCTACTACTTCCAGATATGCTAAGAGCTGGCTTTCTGTAAAGTGATGCAGGATTTCTAGGCTGTAAAGTTTCCACGATATTATGAGGTCTGATTAATGGCTGTGAACACATATCAACAAGGACAATGGGAATATGGAATTTGGATGCTATATTCTGTGCCTCTTCGTATTGTTCAGCGCGGTCATAACAAACAATACAGTCCAGTGGATTGGAGTGAGCGGTAAGAGTAAATAAGTTTTCAGGGCGACGTGCAATCAAAGAATTCCAAGGATGACTGTCGAGTACGTACCAATTATGAGGAGATTGACATAGCAAGTTAATATACTTTTCATTATTGCGACAAATAGTTAGAATGTTAAATTTATTAGTAGAAGTATCAGTAATTCGTTGAACAGATCTAATAATGTTGTTGACAGCTATCATTTGACCTCCTCTTCCAAAAGGCTTGAGCAAGAGGCTTCTGAAAAATACTTACGAAGACCAGTATTTGCTTTAATCTTTTTATCCCGTTGAAATTTATCAATATAGGCATTCATCATAGTATGACTTAAGGACTTAATAATGGGCTTGTGCCATGTTTCTGCTGCTGTAAATCTAAAGGGCACTGGCCTTTCGGGTAATAAACAGAATTCCTCATAAGAATCTATCCCCCAAAAATTATCCTCTCCCCACCACTCATAACAACTATTACCTTTGTTTATAATGGGAACTCCACCATAGAGTGCTGATTCTAAAACTGTAGAGTTGATAGACATAGAGTAAGAAGGCGATACAAGACAATCCCCATCTACATGTAAAGCAATTTTTTCTTGCGGGCTAAAAGATGGGCCTGATGACTGGACAACTTTTAATACTGGTTTCCTATTAACATTTCTAATTTCACCGATAGACTTATCACAACTCTCTAAAACTTGGTTCATTTGGTTTGTGTTTATTGCACCATCTTGAGCTATAATAAAAGCTACATTATCTGTGTAATTAAACGTATTCATATAAGCAGTATATGCTTCTCGAAATCCACTTTTTTCTTCTAATACATTGCCAATATAATAAAAAATAAACCTGTCCTTTAAATCTACATCTGAAGATCTAATAGAAGCAGCTGTATTTTCAGGTAATCTTTCTATATCTAATAAAGGAGGAATGGAGCGAACAGTTATGTTTGGATTGTATTCTTGGAGAGTGTCCTGCAGCTTGTCTTGAAGAGAAGGGCCGTCTGTCCAGATTTCATCCATTAAAAGTTCTTTAGTAAGCTGACCTTTGGGAACGTCATATGGAAGGGTTTCTGTATTAAAAATACCTATTCTTTTTTTTACGTCTCCATTATATACAATGTATGGTTGTAAAGCAAATTGTATTAGTATATCATAGTGATCAGACGTAATAAATTCCGACTGTTCTATAGCAGCATGTGCATCAATACTCGAAGAGAGAAAAATAGGACGAGATGTAATACGATGGGAGGTTTTTTGAAGGCCCTTTAGTATTGATTTGCTTTTACGACCCCATTCATCAGCTTGCTTATAAGGGCCAATAAATAAAATGTTCATTTAACCCTCCTTTGATGTGCTTCGGTAATAAAAGGATCTACAGCAGTTGATGCTTGATTTGAACGCATTTGTTCAAAAGCATTGGAATTATTAGAACGTGATTTATATATGTTAAATATTTTATTCCTATCAATTGGTTCTAAAACACCTTGAGATATTTCTGCTCCAAAATTTAAGTCTCTATATAGCTTAATTCCTTCCTGTTGATGTAGCAGTTCAGGCTCATGCATTACAGAATGACAAATCCATTTTAAAAATTCCTCATTAGATAAATTTTCTGGAACACTCTCTGGGATTGGTTTAAAAACAGGAGGAGCACTCCAGTGCTTTTGACTTGGAGAGGGCGTATATGAATCAATATAATCTTCCCACACTTTAGCTGTCTTATCCCAATCATAACGTTTAATGGTCGCCTGTCGTACTTTCATAGCCTCTTGCTGGCGCTCTGACGAGCTTTTCGTAAAGAATTTCACTAATAGGTCAGCTAGATATTCATTATCAGGATAGGCCCTTTCTGCATTTGTTTCAATTTCTCTAAAAAATGTACGAACTGGAATAGGATATCCCTTTGTAAACTGTAGAACGTCTTCCATGGCGCTATAGTTAGTAGCAGCAACGGGAACCCCGCAGGCAGCAGCCTCTACTTGAGGCATTCCAAATCCCTCGCATATAGCATACTGTACATAAATATCAAATAGGTTGTAAATTTTTGCGAGATCTGGAATAGAAACTCCAAAACTAACTGTTGGACATACTGCTGATACTTGATTACAGAACTTACATTTAACTAAAGCGTCTTGAAATAAAGAGGGAAAAAATTGACGACACGATTTGCAAATATAGGTCATTAGTACATTGCCACCTAGCCTATTTTGCATAATACCATCTGGTATATCCCATCCGCTTTTTTCTGGATAGCTAGTATGTAGATATAAAAATGTCTTAGCCGCGATCTCAGGAGGCGCCCTATCCAAAAACAAACGAAAAGACTTCATTAGTTCAAAGAACAGTTTTCTTTTTTGATTTCTCATAACGGTGCCGACAACAAAGCAGTCAGGATCAAGACCCATATCTTTTCTATGAGCTACCTTTGGAAGAGGTTTATAAATTTGTGGATCTATACCGGGAGAGGCACATCCGATATAATTAACACCCTCTTTGCCCTGCTCCTTTAAAACCTTGCCTCCAAATTCTGAATAGGCTAAAACCGCATCGCATTTACAAAATGTTTCAACCCACTCTTGACGTTGTGGTGCTGAATCTACAGTAGGCATCCAAACCCAATGGAAATAAGGTCTAGAAGGGCTATTTGCTATCCAATTATCCATCCACGGATCTCTGTAGCATAAAACAATGTCTGGCTTAAAATCTAAACAAACCTTGTCAAATCTCCATGCACCAAATTGGTGAGCGGTATTGCTATTGTATACATTTTGTCCTTCTGCATCACCATCTTTTGGTATATTAGCATAAAACAACCAAGGTGTTGCTCCTACAGATTCATATTTTCCATAAGACGCAAATTCTGCTAACTCATATTTACCAGTATTGTGCAGTCTGGACAATAATTCTTTAGAGTAAGTTCCAAAGCCCGAATGTAAGTAATGAGCTTCGCTAACCAATAAAACCTTTTTTTTATTCATTATTGGTTTCTCTTATTTTGGTTACAGCTGATCTAAAAATCTGCTTAATATGAGATCTGTTATAATTTAGCTTAGCAGAAATTTCTTTGAAATTATATCCTTCCAAGCGAAGCTGAATAACTTGTGATTCGGCCTGACTTAAAGAACTTGGAATCAGTTCCCAGAAAGGAGATGGGTTGTTGGACTTAGCTTCATGATCAAAATCTCCATATTCTCCTCCAGAAAGGTTTGGAGTTTTTGTTTTTGATGATCTAATTTCCTTAATGATCTCCCATCTTATTGGATTCCAAGCATAAGGAGAGAATTTACTTCCTCCGTTCTTAGAATATTTGGTAAGGGCTTTCCATAACCCTATACGTCCTGCTTGTATATAAGCATCTTTTTCTGTTGAGTTTTTAGGGTTAAATTTGTTTACTATGGATAATACAAGACCCATATTTTTTTCAATTAATTCCTCCATAAATATCCTCCACTATATTATACTATCTAAACTAGGTTTTTAACCTTAGAAACTGACTTTATTAAGAAACTTCCTCGTTTAATATCCCTACTTCCTGAAAAAAGGACGATATTGCCTTCTACCACTTGTTTCCGATATTTTTTCCACTCATCAGAAAAGAAGGTCACACTGTCTAGACTGCAAGTGCCATCACTAATAGTAACAAATGCCATTTTTTGACCCTTTGAACTTCCCCTTTTGATTTTCCATTCTCTTACACCATCTATTTGGGCCGTTATTCTTATGCCGTTCTTAGACTCAAAGCCATCTATGTACTCTTTACAGGTGCAATTTGACCGACTAGTATCATACTCATCTACACGAGCACATGTAAGAGATATTCCTAGATAATGCTCCTCTTGTCTAGCTTTCCATCCGGGTAAATCAACGAGTTCATATCCGGGATTTTCTAATGAATCAATAATACTTTCTACTATTTCTACTCTGTCTTTACGAAAAATAGGTCTTTTAGGATCAGACCAATTATTTAACTTTATCATTGCTGTAACACAGTCTTTTAATGTCGATTCTTTATTTTGTTTTTTATAATTTTCAATCCATGGAACTTCTCTTTTACTTAACTCTCTAAACATTTTTAATTCATGGACCATTTTACTTCTAGGAACTTTAAAAGTATCCAACGCTCCACTCAAAGCCAATGCTTCAAAAGCATCTACTTTGATACATTGCCCAAATCCTATTAAAAAAGTATTCCAATCACAAGATTTTAATTTTATTTTGTTATTTTCCAAGCATTTAACCATTTTATCAAATACAGAACCTCCCACACCTTTAATTTCTGTAAGTCCAAAAGTAGGATTGCTGCCAATCAACTTAAAATATTTATTCATTTTCTGAATATTTGGAGGCATCACGTTAATATTCATCACTCTAGCGTTATTTACCAACTCTTCTATTTCCAAGTAAGCATCAGGCTTCCCAATAGAATTCTTTAGGTAAGATGTGAAGAACTCATGGGGAAAATGCATCTTAGTATACGCTGTTAAATAGGCATTGT
>Ga0310344_10003080_pt1 | contig 12492 bp, 7 predicted proteins | sample HC15DNA20200_MG_FD_203801 | JGI IMG/M metagenome (GOLD analysis project Ga0310344, IMG submission 203801) | Marine microbial communities from station ALOHA, North Pacific Subtropical Gyre - HC15-DNA-20-200_MG | ecosystem: Environmental > Aquatic > Marine > Oceanic | place: Pacific Ocean: North... | reverse complement strand
CTGGGGAAGATGTCGGCCGGGTAGGTGAAGTTGTCGAGCATGGCCAGGGCCACGCAGGCGGCCGAGCCGGTGGCGCTTTCCAGCATCCCGCCGACCCAGCAGGGGATTCCGGCCTGTTGGCAGACATCGTGGATTGCCACCGCGTTGGTCAGTCCACCGACACGTCCGGGCTTGATGTTGATCCAGCCACAGGCGCCGATGCGGCAGGCCTGTTGGGCCCGGTGGACCGAGACGATGGTCTCGTCGAGACAGACCGGGGTGTCGAGCTCGGACTGCAGGGTGGCGTGGTCGAGCAGATCATCGTGAGCCAACGGCTGTTCGATCATGGCCAAGCCCAGTTCGTCAACCTCGGAGAAGATCGCTCGATCTTCCAGCGTGTACCCGCTGTTGCAGTCGATGTGGAACACGTGGTCCGGGAAAGACTCGCGGACTCGGCGGAGCATCGGCAGGTCCCATCCGGGACGGAACTTCAGCTTCACTCGTGGGAAGCCCTGATCGACAGCGGTGCCGATGCCCTCGAGGAGGTCATCAAGATTGTCCATCACGCCGAAGTCGGCTCCGACGGCGACCTGGTCCCGGGTGGCTCCCAGCAGGCGATGCAGTGGTGTCCCCGTCCGCCGGCTTTCCAGGCTCCACCAAGCGACGTCGAGTGCCGCCTTGGCGAACGGGTTGCCTTTGTAGAGAGACATTCTTTGCTGGAGTTCTTCACCCGATGCGATGTCGTGGCCGACGACGGCCGGTGCGAACCAGTCACGGTTTGCGACGAATGCTCCTCCAGCCCATTCGGGGCTGTAGCATGGAGCCGCAAATGGTGCGCTCTCGCCCCAACCGTAGAGCGAGCCACTCGACATTCGACAAAGCACCGCGTGAATTGCCGCATCTTCGCCGTAGGCCGTTTTCCACGGATAGATCAACGGCATGGCGACGTGATAGAGGTCGATGCGGTCGATCTTCATTTGATGGCTCCCGGTGCCGGGTTATCCGGCGTCGATGCCGGTCGGTCTTGCTGTTTCAGGAATCCGGAAGATTCCAGAATTCTTCTTCGGCACTCGCGGAGTCCTGGGACGAATCGAGGCCGGGTGGCAGAGGTGGTGGCTTGACGGTCTGCGGACGACTCGCCGATTGTTTCTTGTTGCCCGGTCGCGAACGTCCCGATTTGTTTCCGGAGGAGGGCCGCGTCTTCGATTTCTTACGACGAACCCGCTTGCGGCCGGCGGGAGCGGGGCCCGTTGATGCGGCCGGCTTGGAGAGATCAAGGATCTCGTCGTCGTCGTCCGGAAGTTGCACGGCGACCCTGTCGGTCGAATTGGCCCATTTTTCGACCTGGAAGTCGTCGACCGAAGTCGCCGGTTCTTGTGTCTCTGGCGGCGCCTCTTCTTCTGGGGTCCCTTCGACCTCAGTTGTCACCACGTTTTCGGGCCGGATGATCTCGGTCGTGGCTTCCCGGCCTCCGGTGACATCGATCGCGGTGACGTGGACGCGGGCCTGCCCGTCGTAGGCAATCGTCACGGCGATCTCGGATCCCTCGGCGAGATTCGGAGAGAGGTCATCGATGATGCACTCTCCCAGGGGGACGTGTGGTCGGCCTTCTGTCGCTGGACTCTCGACGATCTGCAAGTGCACCCGTTTCTGGTTTTCGACGACCGTGCCGAACGTCTGCGTGAACTTCGCCGGCAAGGGACTGTTGGCGGGGATCAGGTAATGTGGCACTCGGATCCGCTGGTCGTTCTGGACCAGGATACCCAGCCCACGGGCATTGACGCTGACCTGTTTCATCCGGGCCAGGCGGCTCGTAACGTCCTTGTTGCGGATCGCCTTGGCAAACTCGGTGTTGGACAGCAGCATTCCGGCGTAGTAGGTGGCTCCATGAGCGATCGACTGGTCAGGAGAGAGAGACGTGTTGAGTGTGCGGCCGCCGAGTTCCTTCAGTCGGTCACGTACCATCGGCATCCGCGAGGCTCCACCGGTGGTGAGAATCACGTCGACGTGGGCCCAGCCCATCTGGTTGTCCGCCAACATCTTTTGAGTGATCGCGGCCGTGCGCTCGACCAGTGGCTGGGTCAATTCGACGAACTTCTGCTGTTGGACCTGGTAGGTCTTGCGGTGGGTGTCGTGTTGCACCGTCAGTGCTGCGCGGGGGCGGACCGAGAGGCTCCGCTTGGTGGTTTCGACTTCCAGGGAAAGGGCCTGCAGGCTGCGTGAGTCCTCACGAGGGTCGGCATGGAAGTCGGCCAGGAACCGATCGCAGATGGCCCGTTCCAGGGCCGCGTTCCAGTCGATGCCACCCAGGTGCAGGTCTCCGCTGCTGGCCACCACGCAGACCTCGTCCTGGTGGTACTTGACCAGCGAGAGGTCGAAGGTGCCACCGCCGAGGTCGTAGACCAGGATCCGCTGCTCGTCGGCCAGTTCGGTGAACCACAGGCCCTCCGTGCCGAGCACATAGCACAGTGCTGCGGCAACCGGCTCGTTGATGATGTCGACTTGCTTGAGCCCGGCCCGGTGGCCCGCCTCGATTGTGGCTCTTCGCTGCAACTCGCTGAACTGGGCCGGCACGGTGACCACGGCCCGTTCGACCGCCCCGATCTGTTCGTGGGCGGCTGTCAGCAGTTTTCTGAGCACGTAACTGGCGATGTCGACCGGAGTGTAGTCCTGCCCGTCGATGGTCCAGCAGTGTGAGGGGTCGCCGATGTGTCGCTTCGAATTCTGGACAACTCGGTCCGGGCGGACGATGGCGTTCCGCAAGGCCTCGGTGCCGACGACGACCTGTTGATCCTCATCGAAGAAGACCACCGAGGGCGTCGCCAACTCGCCTTCCTGGTTGGCCAGGGTGACCGGCTCGCCGTGCTCGTTGAGATAGGCCAGGCAGGAATAGGTTGTGCCCAGGTCAATCCCGACGGCGTGCGCTTTGTGCGTCTTCACGTCTGACCGTCCGTCTCTGGCAGCCCGCCTCTCGGTTCCCTGCGCCAACTCGCCACAAGGGACGTGGCACGGCGACTGGCTCCATGCTACCATCACCGCGCCGAGGCCTCCAGAGAATCGTGGTGGGAGGGAAACGGGTGACGCGAGTTGTGGTCTGCTGGAATGGCCCGGTGTTTGGTCGACGGGAAGGGGGGGGCTCGTCGTTGTTCGTGCTGCTGGCCTCGATGGTGGTTCCCGTCGTCGGTCTCGTTCCCTCGGTCCCGGCGGCTCCGCCACGCCCCCCCCGTGCGGATTCCCCTTTGATGAGAGGCGTCGGTTTCCGTCGGGCACTCTCGCAGCGGGTCTCGGTGGCGTGGGTCAACAACTCGACGGATCGACTGAATCAGCACACCATCCGCCAACTTGCCGTCCGGTCACAGGAACTCTGGCGAGTCTCGGTCGTCCTCGATCGGCGGATTGATCCGTCGTCGGAGCTGAAGGTCGAGGTGACCAACCGGCCCGTCCGTGAGGTGCTCGACTCGCTGTCCCGTCCGGTCGGTGGAGGCATCAGCGAGGTGGGAAACGCTGTCTATATCGGGCCGGCTGGTGACGCTCGGGTCCTGCGGACACTTGTTCAACTGCGTGAGATGGAGCTCGACCGTGAGATCCGGGGGGCCGGCCGGGACGCTCGGGTCGCCCGGCTGAGGAAGGAGTTGACCATCCGCTTCGAGGACCTGGTCGAACCTCGGGAAGTGCTTGCCCAGATCTCGCGAAAATGGAAGGTCGAGATCGACTCGCTGGATGCGATCCCCCACGACCTGTGGGCTGGAGCCGAGTTTCCTGGCGTGTCGGCCACAGAGGCACTGTCGCTGGTGTTGATTCAGTACGGGATGACGTTCCGCTGGACCGGTGCCGGAACGGGGATCCGGATTGTTGCCCCCCGCCGCCCGGTGTCCCTCTCGGCGCGATATCGTGCCAAGGGCGGTCGCGTGCAGGCCGCTCGGGCATTGGTCCGCAAGGAACTTGCCGGGGTTGCGATGGAACCAGCCGGTCCGGGCGAGGTCGGTGTTCGTGGTATCTGGGAAGATCTGCAAGTGGCCAAATCGCTGATCGAACGCGGACGCCGTCCAGCCGGTTCGTCGTCGCCTCAACGGTTTCCGCCCCTGGCTCGCCGCCGATTCACCCTCAAGGTCGCCCGCGGTCGGGTTTCCGACATCATGAAACAGCTCGAGCAGACCGGCGTCCGCTTTGTCTACGACGCCAAGGCGGTCAAGGCCGCGGGCGTCCGGTTCGACCGGACCGTTGCTCTCGATGTCCAGAAGGTCACAGCCGAGAAATTCTTTGACCGCCTGTTCACCCCGCTTGGTCTCAAGTTCTCTGTCGACGGAGTGACTGTTCGACTGAGCGTGAAGAGGTGACGGAGCTAGTGGTTGGTGACGAACTCGTTGGAGTTCAACACGGCCCAGAAGACATCCTGCAATCCGGCAATCGGGTCCCCTTTGCCGCCCTCTTTGAAGACCCGGTCCAGTGCGGTCATCTCGGACTCTGTTGGTTTTCTCTGCAGGGCGACCAGGAACAATGTCTCGATCTTTCGCGGGATCGCCTTGTAGCGGTTCTTGAGCTGTTGTTGGGCACGGACGCGGGTGAGTTTCTTGGTCCGTACCGGTCGCTTTTTGGACGCGGTCTTGGTCGGCCGGATGTCACCGGAGGGAGAATCGACGACCTGTTGCAGCAGCGATCCATTCGTGGTCGCCACCGCGCTATTGATCAGTGCGCCGTTCATCATCAACAGGGCCTGCGGGATTGTTCCGTTGAACGTCGTTGATTCGTCGTTCTCGTCGGTGCCGAACGTCTGCACGAACTGTCTCAGCCAAGTCCGCCGCTGGTTCTCGGCTGCATCGAAGCTTCGGCCGGTCTTGTGTGCGTTGGTGGCAATGATCAGCGAATCGTAGAGCTGTTCAGCTCGGAATCCCTTGACGTACATCCTCGAGAACAGAGGCGTGGTGCCGGCGGCAGGATCGTCGTCACCGTTCTTTTCGCCGAATTGGCTCGTCAGGTTGTAGGCCTTGCTGGCGGTGATCCAGCGGATCAATCGTTTCTGGTCAAACCCGGCCAGTCGGAACTGGTCGGAGATGTAGTCGAGCAGTTCCGGGTGTGAAGCGGGATTGTGTGGCCCCATGTCGTCGATGGGTCGAGTGAACCCGAACCCGAAGAAGTGTCCCCAGGTCCGATTGACGATCGCCCTCGCCAGGTACGGTTTGGAGGCGTCGGTCATCAGCCGGGCCAGTTGCCGGCGGGGTTGCGTCTGGTCATTGATCTCGACGCCGGTCCCGTCGACGAACTTTCTCAGTGCTGCTTCCTGGAGCCCGCTGCGTTTTTCAAAGAACTTGACCCCCTTGGAAGGCATGTCGATCAGCCGGAACGCATCGCGTGCTCCCAGGCGACGGGTGCCATCAAAAAACGCGTTCATGCTCCAGAACTGTGATTGTTTCCAGTCGTTGAAGGGATGGTTGTGGCACTGCGTACACTGGACCTGCAGGCCCAGGAACAGGCGTGCGGTGATCGCCGTCGCGGGGACGGCTCCATTGTTGAGATGGGAGACCAGGAAATTGACTGCCGGGTTTTCTTGACTGGTTCCTTCGGCCGACACCAACTCGAAGACGAAACGGTTGTACGGCATGTTGCGAGCGAAGGCCCGTCGCAGCCAGCGGTCCAGGGCCTGTCGGCCTCCCTGGTTGTTGGTCCGCCCAACCAGCAGGTTGCCCCAGATGGTTGTCCAGTTTCGCACGTAGTCCTCGTCATCGAGCAGCTTTTCGACAAACCGCTCACGACGGTCCGGTGACTTGCTGTCGATCAGTTCCACAAGTTCGGCGTAGCGGGGGATGTGACCGAGCACGTCCAGTGACACCCGGCGGGCGAATTCTCCGTCGTCGGCACGGGGGGACGCGACGACCTCGTTGTCCGACCAACCCTGTCGGAGGTGCTTGTTGATCGTCTCGACGACAACTTTGTCCGAATCGGCTGCAAAAATGTTGACGGGGCCGACGGCCAGGGCCAGCAGCACGTACGCCGAAACCGTCCGGGGCAACGCGGAGGAGCGGAGTGCTGATGTGATCATCGATTCGTCCTTTGGGCCGATCTTTTGTATTGAGACTACTCGTTCCCTATCATAATTCGTTTCGTCGTGGTCGTCCAAATCGGCGTTCCGCCAAAATGGTCGTCCCCGGTCTGTGCCGGGGCAGATGTCGGCCCATTTTCCGTTGGGGGCACGATCACATCGGTGTCCCGGGGTGAGCATTTCATGTTGGAGATTTCCAGTACCGGTGAAATCGATTTCCTGGCCCTCGGTGCGATGGTCCATCGCCTCGATCCCGGCCCGATTCCGTTCCGCAAAGCCAGCGATCTGAGGATCCATGTCAGCGGTGGCGAATTCAATTGCGCGGCCAATCTCTCGGACTGTTTCCGACTTTCCACGGGTGTCGCCACTGCGATGGTCGACTCGCCGGTGGGAGATCTGATTCACGAACGTGTCCGGGCCATGGGGGTTCGTCCGTTCTACAAGATGTTCGAGCACGACGGGGTCCGCGGTCCGAACATGGCCACCGTATACAGTGACCAGGGCGCCGGTGTCAGAGCCCCGGTCGTCTTCTACAACCGTGCCAATGAGGCGGCGGCACTGCTGGGACCCGGTGACTTCGACTGGGCCTCGATCACCTCCGGTGGTGTCCGCTGGTTTCACAGCGGGGGAATCTTCGCGGCGCTGGCGGCCACGACGCCCGAGGTGATCATCGAGGGGATGCAGGCGGCCAAGGCGGCCGGCGCCATCGTCTCGTTCGATCTCAACTTCCGGGCCAAACTCTGGGAGATCGCCGGAGGACTGGAGACCGCGCAGGAAACGATGCGACGGATCGTCGAACACGTTGATGTGCTGGTCGGCAATGAGGAGGACCTGCAGATGGGGCTGGGGTTGACCGGTCCCGATGTCGAGTCGAGCGGGAAGCTCGACCCGTCCGCCTTCTTCGCGATGATGGAGCAGGTGGCCGAATCGCTGCCGTCGGTCAAGGTGGTTGCCACCACGCTTCGAGAGGTTCATTCGACCAATCGGCACGAGTGGAGCGCGGTGTGCTGGGTCGAGGGAGAGACGTTTCGAGCTCCCACGTGCGAACTGGATGTGGTCGACCGGGTCGGAGGCGGAGACGGCTTCGCGTCGGGGTTGTTTTACGGTCTTTTGAGCGGACGTGATCCGGAAGAGGCGCTGCGGCTGGGTTGGGCTCACGGGGCCCTGCTGACCACGTTTCCGGGAGATACGACGATGGCGACGCGGGAGCAGGTTGAGGCTTTTGCCGAGGGCGGCTCGGCCCGGATCCAGCGATAGTACGACACAACAATCATCCTCTACCACGAGAAGAGCATGTCTCAGCACGATATCGGATTGATCGGCCTGGCCGTGATGGGGCAGAACCTGGTCCTGAACATGGCCAGTCGGGGCTATTCGGTCGGAGTCTTCAACCGGACCACTACGACGACCGACGAGTTCATCGACGGTACGGCGGCCGGGAAGACCATTTCGGGGTACCACTCGGTCGAGGAACTGGTGGCCAACCTCAAGAGCCCCCGACGCGTGATGCTGATGGTCAAGGCCGGCCCGGCTGTTGATGCCTTGATCGGTCAACTGACGCCTCTGCTGGATCCCGGGGACATCATCATCGACGGTGGCAACACCCAGTTCGATGACACCAACCGGCGGACGACCGAGGTCGAGGATTCGGGGCTGTTGTTCATCGGCACCGGTGTCTCCGGCGGCGAGGAAGGGGCGTTGCTGGGGCCGAGCATCATGCCCGGCGGTTCACCCGACGCGTGGCCGTACGTCAAGGACCTGTTGCAGGAGATCAGTGCCAAGGTCGGTCCCGAGAATGACATCCCCTGCTGTGAGTGGGTGGGGCCGGCCGGTGCGGGACACTACGTCAAGATGGTGCACAACGGGATCGAGTACGGCGACATGCAGTTGATCTGCGAAGCCTACTTCATCCTGAAGCATGCCCTGGGGCTGTCCAACGAGGAGCTCTACCGTGTCTTCAGCGATTGGAATGAGGGCGACCTGCAGAGCTACCTGATCGAGATCACCCGAGACATTTTCACCGTGACCGACGAGGACTCGGGGGGACACCTCGTCGACCAGATTCTCGATACCGCCGGCCAGAAGGGGACCGGCAAATGGATGAGCCAGCACGCGCTGGACCTGGGGGTTCCAACAACGCTGATCACCGAAGCGGTGTTCGCCCGCTGTCTGTCGGCCCAGAAGGACGCGCGAGAGCGTGCCGAGGCGGTGCTGTCCGGTCCGACGGGGACCTACGACGGGGATCGGGATGCGTTCATCGAGGATGTTCGCCAGGCCCTTTATGCATCGAAAATCACGAGCTACGCCCAGGGCTACGTCCAGTTGGATGCGGCGGCCGAGGAATTCGGGTGGGAACTGGACAACGGTCAGATCGCCCTGCTGTGGCGGGGTGGTTGCATCATCCGTGCCACGTTCCTCGAGGACATCAAGGCCGCGTTTGATCGGGACGCGGACCTGGAGAATCTGCTGCTGGACGACTTTTTCCGGGATGCGATCGAAACGGCCCAGCCCAGTTGGCGACGCGTTGTCGCCACAGCCGTGGAACTGGGGCTGCCCGTTCCGGGTTTCTCCGCCGCGCTGGCCTACTTCGATGGATACCGGCGAGGCCGCTTGCCGGCCAACCTGCTGCAGGCTCAACGTGACTACTTCGGGGCACACACCTACCGGCGGCTGGACCAGGAAGGGACTTTCCACACCGACTGGATCCGAGAGCGACAGCTCGAAGACTAATCCGTTGCCAGGACCGAGTGTGGGGCCGCGAGGCCATCGATGGAGTGACGGGGCTGGTGCATCCGCCGTGTCTCCTCGTACGATCTCACATTGATGCTCGACCAATCCGCACACTCGACCGACGATGCTCTGGTCTGCCCGGACGGGCACGGCCGTTTGCAGCTCCGCGGTGACCAGTGGGTCTGCGACGAGTGCGGGTGCCTGGGAGTGGAGCAGGGAGGGGTGCCGCGATTTGTCGAGCAGGATCACCTGGCGAGTTTCGGGACACAATGGAATCGGTTTGATGTCGTGCGGGATGAGGAAGATCGTCGGGTCTTCGAGGTGAAGACGGGGGTGAGGCTCGACGAACTGTCGGGGCTGCGAGTGCTGGATGCCGGATGCGGTGGTGGACGATACAGTCGCCTGGCCGCGTTGGCCGGGGCAGAGGTCGTCGGCGCCGACCAGAGCACGGCGGTCGAGAAGGCGGCCGAAGTCTGCCGAGATCTGCCCGCGGCCCGCTTCCTGCAGGCCGATCTCAAGCGGCTGCCGCTGGAGGCCGGGTCATTTGACCTGGTCTTTTCGATCGGGGTGATGCATCACGACCAGGACACCCGGGCCGTTTTCGATGCGGTGTCACAGATGGTCCGGCCAGGCGGACGACTGGCCGTCTGGCTCTATCGTCGCAACACGTGGTGGCAGGAGTGGATCAACGACCGGATGCGGCTTCGGACCGCCGGGATGACCGAGAAGCAACTGGAACGCTGGTGCCACAGGCTGGTCTGGCTCGGCGGGGTGCCGGTGCTCAATCGGGTGATCAACAAGCTGGTCAATTTCAGCAATCACCGCGACCCCGAATTGCGGATGTGCGACACCCACGACTGGTACGCTCCAGCCTTTCAGCATCACCACACCATGCAGGAGTTGCGGGAGTGGTTCGAGTCGGCCGGGTTCAGCGGCCTCCACGAGTTGCCTCCAGAGAAGACCGGCCGGTTCTACCGCTGGGCCTGGCGACAGAACCTGATTCCCGGCAGCGGAGTCAACGTGGTGGGGATTCGAACGTCCGACTGAATCCCAATGGGCGGCTACTGGCCCTTGATGTCGTAGGCCAGCAGCGCGTTCTGGTCGCGGAGGAACAGCTTGCCGTCTGCCACGACCGGATGAGGCCAGGCTGGCCGACCGCTGCGTTGTGGCTGGGCGAACACGCCCTTCTGCACGTACTCGGAAGTACCCGCTTCCACCAGTGCGACCCGCCCGCCTTCGCTGCGGAGATAAATGTGACCATCGGCGTAGACGACGGCCCCCTTGCCGACCGAGCGGTTTCGCCAGGCGACGCGGCCGGTCTTGAGTTCCAGGCAGGTCAGTCCGCCGCCGTCGTTGAAACCGAACAGGAACCCTTTCAGCAGCACCATTCCACCGTGATGGTTCTTCATGTTGCGGGTGTGATAGACCTGCTTGGCCTTTGTCTCCCCGTTGGCCGATGTCAGTTCCAGCAGGGCTCCACCCTTGCCGTACCCCGAGGCGCTGAAGACCAGGTTGTCGGCGGCTACCGGGCTGGAACAGTTGGCCGTGCCGTTGGCCGATCCCGACTGTTTCCAGAGGAAGGCCCCGTCGTTGGCTCGGACACCGACGACCGCATTGCGAGTGAAGTTGACGTACTGCCGAACCCCTCCGACGGTGGTGATGATCGGCGACGAGTAGGCCGCCCCGGGGTTGCCGGGTACCGGCGATCGCCAGAGTTCGTCACCGGTGAGCTTGTCGAGTGCGACCATGGTGGCTCCTCGACCGCCTGGAGTGCAGATCATCTTCTGGCCGTCGATCAGCACGCTTTCGCAGATCGCCCACCCAGGCCGGCCACCTTTGAATGTCTTGAGCACGTTCTTCTGCCAGAGGATCTTGCCGCTCTCGAGATCGAGGCAGGCCACGTCGCCGTTGAGCCCCTGGGCGTAAAGTCGCTTTCCGTCGATCGTCGGAGTGCCGCGGGGGCCGTTGCCGACGCTGGCGTTGTAGGAAGTGCTGATCTTGGTTGACCAGGCGATGTTGCCGCCGGCCAGATCGATCGCGTGCACGCTCTCGCCGCCCGCCTTCGTCGCCCCCATCGTGTAGGCGCGGCCACCGACGACGCTGACCGTCGAGTAGCCTTCTCCGATGCCCTTGGCTGTCCACAGCAGCTTGGGGCCGCCCTTGGGCCATTGCTTGAGCAATCCGGTTTCGGTCGAAATGTTGTCCCGTTTGGGACCTCGAAATCCGGGGAAATCGGCGGCATCGGCCGGCAGGGTGATGGCCAGCGACAGAAAGCTCGAAAGAACGGCGGCGACAGCAGCGTGTGGACGAATGGTCATCGGCGGGTTCCGAAGAATAGTGGACGCGAGAGCGGTCGCGGCTTGATGGCGGTGCGACCGGGTGGGCAACTGCGTAGACTATGACGCACCTGCCCAGACGCGACAAGCGCAACCTCCGGGTGTGGTCTGACCGGACAATCCTCCACATCGAAAGGCCCGCTGGCCGGGATCGTTACCGACGATGCAATCTGCTGTCCTGGCTGCCTGCGGCCTGTTGTTGATCGGTGCCGTTGTGCGGGCCCGGATCGTCTGGTTGCAGCGGGCACTGATTCCCGCTTCCGTTGCCGGAGGCCTGGTCGGGCTGGTCGTCGTCCAGTTGGCACGTGTGCTGGACGCGCCGGCGTGGAGCGGGACTGAGACCTTCTCGCAGGTTGTCCACTGGGTGGCAGTCGACTGCCCGGCGGAATTGTCCGGCTGGCCGGGATGGCTGATTGCGGTGGTCTTCGCCGGACTGCTGCTGGATCGCCCGGCCCGTATGGACCGCGGCGGCTGGCGCCGCGTGATGGCCGAAGGGTTGATGGTGTGGGTGATCATTGCCGGACAGGTGGCCCTGGGCCTGTTGGCCACGTGGTTGATCATCCAGCCGCTGTTTCCCGAGATTCCCGCCGGATTTGGTCTGCTGATCGAGACGGGTTGGGCCGGTGGTCATGGCACGGCTGCGGCGATGGGGGGGGTGTTTCGCGACACCGTTGGCTGGGAGCAGGGAGCCGACCTGGGGGTATTCATGGCCACGGTGGGATTGGGTTGGAGTGTGGTCAGCGGAATTGCGTGGACCAATCTTGCGGTTCGGCGGGGATGGACCCGGATCTCGATCGAGAAGCTGGCCTCGGCCGGCGGGAGCACCCTGGAGCCTGTTGACCAGCGACCGGCGATCGGACGCGGAGTGATCCGGTCGGATGTTCTCGATCCGCTGGTCTTCCAGACGCTGATCCTGGCGATGGCTTTCCTGGTTGGCGTGGGAGCGTCGTGGGCGGTCAAGAGCGTGGGGCTGCAACTGGTCGGAGGGCTGGAGGGGCGAGTGGCTCCGGAGACGGTCGCCAAACTGCAACGGTCGGTGGGGAACCTTCCGTTGTTTCTGTTCACGCTGTTGGGCGGGCTGGCGGTTCGCCGCGGACTGGATCTCAGCCGCTGGGGTCACCTGATCGACGGGGATTCGATTCGCCGGTTGACCGCCGGTGCGATGGAGTTCCTGGTCGTGGCCGCAATTGCCTCGTTGAGACTCGATGCCGTGCTGGCCCTGGCCGGCCCGCTGGCGGTGCTGATTGTGCTGGCGGTTGGCTGGACGGCTGTCTGCCTGTTGTGGATCGGCCGTCGCGTGTTGCCCGGCGACCGCTGGATGGAGCTGGGATTGATCAACTACGGCATGTCGACCGGCACCACGGCGACGGGGTTGCTGCTGTTGAGGATGGTTGACAAGGACCTGGAATC
>Ga0310344_10003078_pt1 | contig 12493 bp, 11 predicted proteins | sample HC15DNA20200_MG_FD_203801 | JGI IMG/M metagenome (GOLD analysis project Ga0310344, IMG submission 203801) | Marine microbial communities from station ALOHA, North Pacific Subtropical Gyre - HC15-DNA-20-200_MG | ecosystem: Environmental > Aquatic > Marine > Oceanic | place: Pacific Ocean: North... | reverse complement strand
CAGGCCGGGCTGCTGCTGGAAAGCACCGCCTATGGCACATTGCAGGCCGGCCCGGAGTTCGCACGCTGGTTAGCCCGTCGCGGTCGCCGGGTACGACCAGAGGAGCCGGAGCCACCGGTCCTCGTCGACGCTTCTGGCGGCGAGGTCCGTCTGATCCTGAACCGACCCCGGCTACGAAACGCCTGGTCGGCCGCCATGCGTGATTCGCTAGTGGACGCACTCCGGGCTTTGGCCATCCCGGGCGATGAGCGACCCATCCACCTGATCGGGAACGGTCCAGCCTTCTGTTGTGGCGGAGACCCGGCCGAGTTCGGTACCGTCGACGATCCGGTCACCGGCCATCTGGTGCGATCGTCGGCTAACGCTGCGCCGTGGCTGGACCGTCTGGCCAACCGCCTCACGGTGACCGTCCAAGGTCCGGCGGTGGGTGCCGGCGTGGAGTTGGCCGCCTTCGCCGCCCACCTGCGAGCGACCTCCGGGGCTACCTTCCGGCTCCCGGAGGTCTCTATGGGGCTGCTTCCCGGGGCAGGTGGGACGGTCAGCATCCCACGCCAGATTGGTCGTCAGCGCGCCGCGTGGTTGTGTTTAACCGGCGCAACCATCGACGCCACTAGGGCACTCGACTGGGGGCTCGTCGATGAGATCAGTGACGAGCCCGTCGACGCTCCGATCGGAGATCGAGCCAACTAGAGCCGTTCGATGATGGTGACGTTGGCCTGACCGCCGCCCTCGCACATCGTCTGGAGGCCGTAGCGGCCGCCGGTGCGCTCCAGTTCGTTGAGCAGTGTGGTCATGAGCTTGGCACCAGTGCACCCCAGCGGGTGCCCCAGAGCGATGGCTCCACCGTTCACGTTGACTTTCTCGTGGGGTACCCGGTGTTCGAGCATCCACGCCAGGGGCACGGGGGCGAACGCCTCGTTGCACTCGAACAGGTCGAAGTCTCCGATCGACATGCCCGTTCGCTCCAGCGCATGGGTGGTCGCCGCGATGGGACCGGTCAGCATGTAGATCGGATCGTCGCCACGCACGCTCATGTGGTGGATGCGAGCCCGAGGGGTGAGGCCGTGGTCGGCTACTGCCTGCTCTGAGGCCACCAGCAAGGCGGCTGCCCCGTCACTCACCTGACTAGCTAGGGCAGCGGTGAGCCGACCACCCTCGACCAGAGGCGACAGTTGGGCCATCTTCTCGAGGCTGCCGCCACGGCGGGGGCCTTCGTCGACCTCGACGCCGGCCAACGGGCTGATCTCAGGGTCGAACCGACCCTCGTCGATGGCCCGGATGGCCCGCTCGTGGCTCTCGAAGGCATAAGCCTCCATCTGCTCGCGGGAGAGGTTCCACTTCTCGGCGATCATCTCGGCTCCGCGGAACTGTGAGACCTCCTGAGTGCCGTAGCGGTCCACCCAACCGGCCGAACCGGTGAAAGGGTCGTCGTGACCGAACGGCTTGGCAGCCTCGAGTGCTAGGCCAATGGGGATCATGCTCATGTTCTGCATGCCACCGGCCACGACCACGTCCTGCACCCCGGCCATGACGCCCATCGCCGCGAAGCTCACAGCCTGCTGGCCAGAGCCGCACTGCCGGTCCACGGTGGTGCCGGGCACGGCCTCGGGTAGACCGGCGGCCAACCACGCCGTACGGGCGATGTCGCCAGCCTGCGGGCCCAGGTTGTCCAGGCAGCCCATGACCACGTCGTCGACGGCCATTGGATCAACATCGTTGCGCTCCAGCACCTCGGCGATCACGTGGGCCCCCAGGTCGGCGGGGTGCACCTGAGACAGTCCACCGCCCTTCTTGCCTGTAGGCGTGCGGATTGCATCGACGATGTAGGCCTCGGACATAACGGGTTGCTCCTGGGCTTGCGAACCTTTGGAAGGCGGGCGCTGGGAAAATCCTACGGGAGTGGGAGGTCGACGGGTCTGATCGGCCTAGCGGGGTTCCCGCGGTAGGCCCAGAACTCTTTCGCCGAGCACGTTGCGCTGGACCTGGTTCGACCCGCCGTAGATGGTGTGGGAGCGGCTGTACAGGAAGGTGCGCTGAAGACGGTCCAACCGGTAGCCCACGCCGAGGGGGTCCTCCAGCGGCGAGGTGGCGTCCACACCGACCATGCCGCTGGCCCCGCGCACCCGGATGCCCAGCTCTCCTAGCCGGCGATGCCACGACGCCCAGTACAGCTTGCCGATCGACATCTCAGGGCCAGGCACCCCGTCAGCTACTAGGGCGGTAAGCATCCGGAGTTGGTTGAACCGGAGGATCTCGAGCTCGCTCCAGGCCCGCATCAGGTCCTGGCGCAGCGACGGGTCGTCGATGCTGCCATTGTCCTGGGCTAGTGCTAGGAGGGCTTCCAGTTCCTGTCGGTAGCCGGTCTGCTGGCCGAGGGTGGAGGCGCCGCGCTCAAACCCAAGGGTCCCCATGGCGACCGCCCAGCCGTTGCCGGCGCCGCCAATCACCAGATCGGCATCGGTCTCGGCGTCGTCGAAGAACACCTCGTTGAACTCGGTCCCGCCAGTGATCTGCACGATGGGTCGCACCTCGATACCGGGCTGGTCCATGGGCACCAGCAGGTACGAGAGGCCGGCATGACGCTGACTGTTGGGGTCGGTTCGGCACACCACGAACGCCCACTGGGCGAATTGGGCCAGCGATGTCCATATCTTCTGACCGGTGACCAGCCACCGGTCCCCAACTTGGCGGGCCCGGGTCGAAACGTTGGCCAGGTCGGAGCCGGCATTGGGCTCGGAGTACCCCTGACACCAGTGCTCGGTTCCCGCCAGGATCGGCGGTACGAAGCGCTCCTGCTGTTCGGCCGATCCGTAGGCGACAACTGTCGGTCCTAACAGGGTCAGGCCGATGTTAGGGATGCGCCCCGGGGCTCGAGCCTGCACGTAGATCTGGTGGAAGATGACCTGTTCGGCAAGCGTGGCATCGCGACCACCGAGGTGGGTGGGATAGTCCAAGCCCAACCACCCCCCAGTGGCCAGTTCGCGCTCCCAGTCAAGGAGTCGCTCAGGAGCCACGTCCTCCTGGCCGACGCCGCCATGACCACGCAGGTCTGCGAATTCGCCGACCAAGTGGTCCTCGAGCCAAGTCCGCACCTCGTCGGCGAACTCCTCCTCGGCGGTGCTCCGGGTGAAATCCACGACCTGACCGTAGTCGTCCACCCGAGGAATCTGACGGTCCGTCAGATGATCTACCGGATGTAACAGGTCAGGTCATGAGGCGGGCTAGAGCGGTGCAAATCCCGTCCAATTGGTCTGCACACCGGCGGTACTCCTCGTCCGGTCCACCCCAGGGATCGCCCACCTCGTCGGCCAGCCGACCGGCAGTGAAGTGTCCACCCCGGGCTCCGTCCAGCGCCCGAACCCAGTCGGCCATCGACCGGTCACCCCGTGGTCCGACCTGTCCCCCGAGTCGGACCACCTCCCCGGCCAGGAAGGTGCGTGAACGGGCCACCGATTGCAGAAGGTCCACTGCGGATTCGTTTCGACGGGTCATGGCGACCAGTAGGTCAGCCTTGTCCACCGTCTCGACCGAAAGGGGTGTGGTCACGTGCGACGCAAGGTCGATGCCTCGATCGGCCAGTGCCTCGACGGCGGCTGGCGTCGCACCTCGGTCTGCCTGGTCACGGATCTCGGTGCCGGCCGAGGCGACCACCGGCACCTCCCTACCCCGCTCGGCCAACCGGGCCCGGAGCAGCCCCTCGGCCATGGCCGAACGGCAGGTGTTGCCAGTGCAGACGAAGAGGATCACCCGGTCGACGGTAGTGGCCTATTCGGGGAGGTCTGTTCCAAGTAGCCCGGCCCCATATGGGGCCTCTCGAGCCGCCCCGCGTAGGTTGCACCCGGACCCGACAGCGGGCCGCCGACAACGGGGCGTCTGATATGAACGACACCGACACCGACACCAATACGACCGAGGCGACGGGCCCTATGCGGGGGGTGAAGGTCGTGGAGCTCGGCGTGTGGCTCGCCGGCCCGGCGGCTGGGGGGATTCTGGCCGACTGGGGTGCCGACGTGGTCAAGGTCGAGCCTCCGTCGGGGGACCCGTGCCGCCTGTTCCAACGAATGCTGGGTGGCGATATGCCTACCAACCCGATCTTCGAGATGGACAACCGCTCCAAGCGGGGCATCGCCGTGGACCTCGGTACCGAGGAGGGCCTGGCAATTGCCATGGACCTGCTGGCCGGCGCCGACGTATTCATCACCAACCTGCGGATCGGCGCCCTCCAGCGCCTCGGCCTGGACCACCCGTCTATCGGCGAACGGTTCCCCCGTCTCGTCTACTGCCTGGTCACCGGCTACGGCTCCGAGGGTCCCGACGCCGACCGGGCCGCCTACGACATCGCCGCCTTCTGGGCCCGCTCGGGCATCGCCGGCCTGCTGACCACCCCGGGGGGCGACCCCCCGTTCCAGAGGGGCGGGATGGGCGACCACTCCACCGGCATGTCGGCAGCCGCCGCAGTGTCGGCCGCCCTCTTCGACCGGGAACGAACCGGTCGGGGCCAGCTGGTCGAAACCTCGTTGATACGGCAGGGGGCCTACACCATCAGCTTCGACCTGAACCTGCTCCTCATGTGGGGCACAACCCTGGAGACCGGCGAGCGAACTTCGATGGGCAACCCCGCCATGAACAACTACACGGCGGGCTGTGGTCGACGGTTCTGGATTGTCGGCCTGGAAGGCGAACGCCACTGGCCGCCATTGGCCCGGGTGGTCGGCCATCCCGAATGGCTGGACGACGAACGGTTCGCCCGGCCCCGGGAACGAGCTTCCAACGCCTCGGACCTGATCGGCATGCTGGACGGGATCTTCGCCACCCGGACGCTGGACGAGTGGGCCGAGGTGTTTGCCAAAGAGCCCGACTTCTTCTGGGCCCCGGTGAACTCTCCTGACGAATTGCTGGCTGACCCGGCCTTCCACGGGTCGGGAGCGCTGGTGGACGTACCCGACGAGGTGTCGTCCACCACAATGGTGGCCAGCCCAGTCGACTTCCGGGGTACCCCGTGGGCCGCCCGGTCCACGGCGCCGGGCATCGGGCAGCACACCCGCGCGGTGCTGGCCGACCTGGGCCGTTCCGACGACGAGATTGACGCCCTGGTGGCGTCGGGGACGGTGGTCGAGCCGAGTTAGTCGGCGGGCAGGGCGGCAATGGTCGCCCGAAGCGACGCCAGATCGGCCTCCCGGGCGGCCCCGCACGAGGGCACTAGCGCCGCCAAGTTCCAGTATCCGTGGACCTGCTCAGGGTGCAGGGCCGTGGTCGTCGCTACGCCAGCCGAGTTCAGGACCGCCGCATAGCCAAGGCCCTCGTCGCGCAGCGGATCAAATCCCGCCACCATGATGTGTGCTGGTGCCAGACCTTCATGGCTAGCGGCTCGGATTGGAGCGGCTCGCGGATCTCCACCGAGGTCGACTCCACCGCTCAGGTGCCCACGGAACCACCGCATGGTGTCCAGTTCGAGAAAGAGTCCGGTGGCGTTCTCCTCCAGCGACGGCCACCGGCCGGTCTCGTAGTCGAAGTCGGTTGACGGATAGATCAGGAACTGGAAGGCCACGTCCGGGCCCCCACGGTCCCTAGCCAGCATCGAGACCACGGCCGAGAGGTTCCCCCCAGCACTGTCGCCTGCAACGACCAGCCTTCCAGCATCGACGTCCAGATCTTCTGCGTGCTCTGCCACCCAGCAAACGGCCGCGTAACCATCGTCGACAGCCGCCGGGAACGGATGCTCGGGAGCCAGGCGATAGTCGACCGATACCACAACGACGTCGGAGGTCGCGGCAATCGCCCGACAGACCTCGTCGTGCGTGTCAAGGTTGCCGATCACCCACCCACCCCCGTGGAAGAAGACCACGACCGGCCCATCTGACGCCACTCCAGTCGGGCGGTAGACCCGAACAGGGAGGTCGTCCCCGTCCCCACCGAGGATGACACGGTCGGTAACTGATCCCATCTCCGCACCCCCCGGCCCGAACATCTCATCGAAGAGGGCGCGTCGGTCCTCAGGGCTCGCCTCGGAGATGGGCGTATTCCTCGCCTCGACCATGGCATCGAGCAGGGGCTGCAGGTCGGCGGCAACCGGCACGGGTGTCCTCCTGGGGTTCAGGCGTCGGACTCGGCAGCCAGCCGGTCGGACTCGTACTGGTACTGGGGGACGTCGACCCGTTCGTTGCGGGTGTCAGAGCGAGCTCTGGATTCGAATTCGGCAGTCTCGCTGTCCACGCCGGTGGGTGTGGCCCGGCGCTTCCAAGAACCATTGGCGTCCCAGGACACCCCGGTCAGAGCGATGGTCCCGGGCTCGTCCATGGCCTCAGCCGCCTGGAGGGCACGACGCAAAAGGTCGCGTTGAAACTCTGGTTCATGGGGTCTTCCTACGGTGTAGCCCAGCGGTAGATCAGAGAAGGCCGCGCGCGGCGGATTGACCGATGCCGTGATGCTGTAGGCGGAGGTGAGGCAAAGCGTTGGAACCCCAGCGGCCTCGAGCGCTCTCGCGACCAGACCCACGGTCTGGTGGCAGACCGGTCAGACCGGCACTAGTAGAGCCAGGTCGACGTCCATGGCCATCACCTCGGCAACGATGGCCGGGGCGAGTTCCTCGGTGGCTCGACGCACTGAGTAGATGCCGCCCATGCAACCCAGCGCCGTGGAAGCCAGACCTCCGAGCACACCCTCATCGACCAGTTCCCGCAGGCGGTCTACCGGGAACACGATGTTGGGGTCCTCGCGCGCCGGCTCGAGGTCGTAGGCGAAGTGGGTAACTCGGATGTCGGTGGCCGGGTCGGCTGATGGGATCAGCCGTACCCCGGTGTCGTCCTTCCAGTGGAAGGCCGTCTGACCCTCTCTGTAGGCGCCACCGGAGCCGATCAAGGCGATGGTGGAATCGGCCAACGGGCGGGACAGTGGTGTCCACGGAGGCGACTCGGAGAGTTCGACCCACTGGTAGGGCGGGTAGCCCATGGCGTCGTACCGCTCACGAGTCAGAGCGATGTAGTCGACCGGCGACGATCCGTCCAAGGGAACTCCCATTCCCCCATCGTGTCATCCGCGGCTAGCCGAATCGGGACTGGGCAGTGAAGCCCGTAAGAGAATACGCCGGTCACACACCGACGAACTCACGAATGTATGAGCATCGACACTGAGAGTAAATACTCGTAAAGTTCAGACATGATCCTCGCCGATGCCTTGACCAAGAGCGACAACGCCGAGTTGACCGTCGATCAGGTGGCCCTAGCAGCCGGCCTCGGCATAGACACCGTTCGCTACTACCAACGCCTCGGGCTGATCCCGGCCCCGGTCCGGAAGGGTCGTCGGGCCGCCTACTGCGAGGAGCACGTCGCCCGACTGGCCGAGATCCGTCGGCTAGCTGACGACGGGTTCACCCTGGCCCAGATCGCCGCCCTCGGCGACGAACCAGTGGCCACCGATCCCGTCGCGGACCTCCGCCGCCTGGCCACCGCCGCGCTGGACCGCAGCCTGTCGAGAATTGAGGTAGCCGACCGGGCCGGGGTCCCCGAGGGCCTGGTGGCCTTGCTCGTCGACAACGGACTACTCGCTCCCCTGTCTAACGACCCGGAACCCCGCTTCGACGATGGGGCGGTCTCCATGGTCCGTGCAGGCCTGGCCATCAGCGCGGCGGGCGTTCCTCTGGACGAGCTGGTGGCCTTGGCCACCGACCATGGTGCTCATGTGGACGAGGTGGTGGAACAGGCCATTGACCTGTTCGAACGCCATGTCCGGACCGGGAACGACGAGCCGCCCATCGAGAGCCCTTCCTCCCAGGAACTGGTCGACGTGGTTCGCTCGCTGCTCCCGGCAGTCACCCGGCTGGTAGCCCAGCACTTTCACCGGACTCTGGTAGCCCGAGCCCGTGATCGAGCCGGCGCCGATGACGGGGAAACCGGCCTGATCGAGGCCCTCCTAGCAGCCGATGCCGACCGTCTGGAGGTGGACGTCCGGTGGCGCTGATCTCCGACGTCAGCGATCACTCCCTCCAGCGCCCCCTCCGGGCAACAACTGTCGAGGTGCGGTCCGGCCCGGCCACCGACCCCCTCGCCTGGCTGGCCGTCGCACCGGATGACGACGAAGCGTGGTTCTGGGAGGTCCCCGACGACGGCACGTCGTGGACCGGGCTCGGGTCGGCCGTTGTCGTCGACGTCGAGGGGGCCTGTCGCTTCGCCGAGGCCGCCTCTCGAGCCTCCGAACTGGCAGAGGCCATGGCCCTCACCGCCCCAAAGGATGCCCCTTACCCCAGGCTCGCCGCTGGATTTGCCTTCGACGACCACCTTCCCGAAGAACCCGGCGCCTGGGCTTCCTTCGGAGCCGGACGCCTCGTGCTACCCGCCCTACAGGTGCTCCGCCTCGATGGGCGAACCTGGGTGACCCGGATTGATGACCGGGACCGACCCACCCCGCTACTCGCCCCACCGCTGGGCCCCGTCAATGCGCCACCGAGCGAGCCGGCTGACTATGCCGACCCCGCCGCCCGCCAGCACTACCGCAACCTGGTCCGCCTCGCCCTGGAAGCTATCGACCGGGGCGATCTGGACAAGGCCGTTCCCTGTCGCTCGCTTCACGTCGACCACCGACCCGACCCGATACCGCTCCTGGCCGCCCTGCGATCCACCTACCCCGCGTGCGCCACCCTCGCCGTCCGTCCGGCGGGAGGGCAAGCATGCTTCCTGGGGGCCACACCCGAACGCCTCGCCGCCGTGCACTCCGGTCACCTCCAAACTGCCGCTTTGGCCGGTTCCGCCCCGCGGGACCCAGACCCGGCTATCGACGCCGCCCTCGGACAGGGTCTCCTCACCAGCCCCAAGGAACGGGTCGAACATGCTGTGGTGGTGGACGCCGTAGACCGGGCGTTGGCTGGCCTCGGTGTGGCCGACCACCACCCCGGCGATCCCGTGCTGCTCCGGCTCCACGGCATCCAGCACCTCCACACCCCCATCGACGCCGAACTACCCGATGGCGTAGGCCTGTTGGACCTCGTCGGCGCCCTCCACCCCACGCCGGCGGTAGCTGGCTATCCCGGCGGACAGGCCGCCCAACTCCGAGCCGAACACGAGGGCATGCAACGGGGCTGGTTCGCCAGCCCGGTTGGCTGGATGGACCCCAACGGCGACGGGGAGTTCCGAGTCGCCCTCCGGACCGGACTCATCCACGACAGTGGCACCACGCTTTACGCAGGGGCCGGCGTGGTCGCCGGCTCCGATCCCGACCGGGAGCTGGCCGAGACCGATGTCAAGCTGCGAACCCTCCTCGGCCTCGTTCTGGAAGCCGCCGAGGCAACACCGTGAACGCCCTCCCGTCGGCTGACCCGAGGGCCACCCAGGCATGGTGCCGTGCACTATTCGCTCAACTCGTAGAGTGCGGAGTGGCCCATGTGGCCGCCTCACCGGGCTCGCGATGCACGCCGATGACGGTGGCCGCCGACCGCACTAGTGGCCTCGAGGTATCGATGCACCTCGACGAGCGGGCCGGCGGGTTCTTCGCTCTTGGGCTGGCCCGCGCCACCGGCCGACCAGTAGCCCTGCTATGCACCTCGGGCACGGCAGCCGCCAACTACCTCCCGGCGATGGTTGAGGCCTTCCACTCCGGAGTTCCCCTGATCGCTCTCACTACCGACCGACCACCCGAACTACAGGGGGTGGGCGCTCCCCAAACCATCGATCAGGACGGAATCTACGGCAGCCATGTCCGATGGGCCACCACCACTGCAGTAGCTGGCACCGAGGCTTCCGGTGAGGCCGCCTCGTTGGCCCATCAGGCGGTAGTGCGCGCCACCAGACCGTCGGCCGGACCGGTCCACCTCAACGTGCCGCTGCGTGAACCGTTAGAACCCCCCGCTGCTGATCCATCCCCGACTGGGCTACTACCCCTGCCCCCGGACCGAGTACCGGTAGATGCTGGCTGCCTGGCCGAACTGGTGACCGGTGACGACCGGCCAGAGCGGGGACTGATCGTGGCCGGCCCCATGGACCCCACATTCGATGGGACCAATGCCCTCGCGGAGTTGGCCCGCCGGACCGGATGGCCGATCCTGACTGACCCGGTCTCCGGTCTTCGACGCGGACCCCACGTCACCCATGCCCCCATACTGGCCACCGGTGACCACCTGCTGCGGTCCAGATGGGCCGACGACCTCCGGCCCGATGTCGTCGTCCAGATGGGTGCCATGCCGACCAGTAAGGGCTACCGACTATGGCTGGACCGGGTGGGCACCGGGCGTCTGGTAGCCGTTGACCACATTGGCCGATTCCCGGACGCTGCCCTGCGGGTGACCGACCGGGTAGCCGCCGAGCCGGGCCGGGTCGCCACTCACCTCGTCGACCGACTGGCCGACCTGGCAAGGGGTGATGATGGCACGAGCGACTGGACCCGGGCCTGGACTACAGCTGAGATGACTGCCACGAGCACGGTGGCCGACGTATTGGCAGCCGCCCCATTCGACGAACCAGGCGTGGTCGCCGCGCTGGACGCCGCCCTCCCGGACACAGTGACACTGGTGGTCGGCAACTCCATGCCACTACGTGATGTGGATGCATTCCTGCCGGTCGATTGCCGGAGTTGGGCGGTGCGCGGCAACCGAGGTGCCAACGGGATCGACGGACAAGTATCCACAGCGATCGGTATGGCCGCCGGTTCCGACGCGCCGACCGTGCTGCTAACCGGCGACCTGACCCTGCTACACGACCTCAGCGGTCTCACCGCCGCCCGCCGGCTCGGCGTGGACCTGACAGTGGTGGTGGTCGATAACGACGGCGGTGGAATCTTCTCGTTCCTGCCCATCGCCGCGGAGGGTCACATCGATCATCGGCGCCTGTTTCATACACCCCACGGCCTGGACCTGAGCCATGTCGCCGCCCTGGCCGGCGCCACCCTCCACAAGCCAACCGACCGTCCCTCGCTGGAGGCCGTTCTGGTGGGTACGGTCGGAACGTCTGGGCTACACCTCGTTCACGTCCGGACCGACGCCTCCATCAACGTCAGGCTCCACCGTGAAGCGGCACGGGCCGTCGACCACGCGCTGTTCGCAACGGGGCTGGACCGATGAGCACGGAGAACACCGGCCTCCACGTCGAACTCGACGGACCACCTGACGAAACGGTCACCCGCCGCCCGGTACTGACGCTTCACGGATTCACTGGCTCCACGGCCACTATGTGGCCTCTGGTTCGCCCGTTGACCGAGACCCGGCGAGTGGCCGTCGTCGATCTACCTGGCCACGGTCGGAGCACCATCACCAACGATGCGCTCGCCTTCGGGTTCGAACACACCGTGGACGCGGTGGCCGCTGCCATCGACAGCCATCACCTCAGACCCGCCCACGTAGTCGGCTACTCGATGGGTGGTCGGGTGGCCCTCGGCTTGGCCATCCGCCATCCGGGACACGTGGCCTCTCTCTCGTTGATCGGGGCTTCCCCGGGCCTGTCCGACCCGGTGGAGCGGGCGGCCCGCCGACGGTCTGACGATGAACTCGCCGACGACCTGCTTGAGGACGGCCTGACCGCCTTTGTGGACCGGTGGATGGCCAGCCCTCTGTTCGCTAGCCAGGTGCGCCTGGGCACCGACACCTTGGCCGATGCCCGGGCCCAGCGCTTAGCCAATGACCCAGACGGGCTGGCCGGCAGCCTCCGGGGCGCCGGAACCGGTGCCCAGCCGTCGTACTGGCAGGACTTGGCCGGGATTGCCGCACCGGTACTCCTGGTGGTCGGCGACGAGGATCCCAAGTTCCGAGCGATCGCCATGCGCATGGCCGCCGGCCTAGTCCGGTCGGCTATCGAGGTGGTGCCCGGGGCCGGCCACGCCGCCCACCTTGAGAACCCCGACTACGTGCGGGCCGCCATCGGTGACCTGCTCGACGAAGTCGACGGCCGATGACGGACAGCGGCGACGGTCGGGCCGAGCTGGGTGATCTCGATCCACCAGATGTCCGCCGAATCAAGATCGAACGGACGGAGTTGACCTACCAGTCGCCAATCAGCACGGCACACGGCCCAATCGAAAACCGTGAGGTAGTGGTGCTCACTCTCACCGATGGCGAGGGACGCATCGGCCTCGGCGAAGCTGCACCGCTCGCCAACTTCACCCCGGAGTTGGTCGATAAGGCAGAACTCGCCATTCACCGGTGGGCCGATGACGGCACCCTGCCCGTAGACTCGCCCACTGCCCGGGCCGCTATCGACGGCGCCTTGCTGGACCTGACGGCCCGAGCGGTCGGTCGACCCGTCCACGGCCTACTAGCCCCCGGCAGCTCCGGGATCGTGCCCGTCTCGGCCTTTGTCAGCGGCGACACACCCGAGGATCTGGCATCTGCCGCCGCCGAGGCGGTGGCCGATGGATACGGGACAGTCAAGGTAAAGGTGGCTGCCAGCCCATTCCCCACTGATTTGGCCCGCCTGACCGCCGTTCGAGAGGCCATCGGGGATAAACGACTCCGGATCGATGCCAACGGGGGGTGGGCACCCGGCGAGGCATCCGAACATCTGGCTCGGCTGGCCGC
>Ga0310344_10003077_pt1 | contig 12501 bp, 5 predicted proteins | sample HC15DNA20200_MG_FD_203801 | JGI IMG/M metagenome (GOLD analysis project Ga0310344, IMG submission 203801) | Marine microbial communities from station ALOHA, North Pacific Subtropical Gyre - HC15-DNA-20-200_MG | ecosystem: Environmental > Aquatic > Marine > Oceanic | place: Pacific Ocean: North... | reverse complement strand
AGGTAATAGCATCATCTGCTATCTTTGCTGTCGTTACCTGACTGTCGGCAATATGAGCAGTATCAATACTACCATCAGTATAATGCTCAGAATTGATTGCATCATCTGCTATTGCTGCTCCTGTAATTGCATCTGCATCAATCTTAGCTGCAGTTACTGCATCATCTGCTAATTTATTTGTAGTTACTTGAGAGTCTGCAATGTGTGCAGTATCAATAGACCCATCTGTATAGTGTTCAGAGTCTACAGCATCATCTGCAAGTTGAGCTCCAGTAACAGCATCATTTGCTAACTTACCTGTAGTTACCTGATTAGCTCCAATATGACTTGTATCTATACTTCCATCTACTAACTCAGAAGAATCAACAGAGTCAGCAGCTAGCATTGTAGCTGTAACTGTACCTGTATCTCCTGTAGTAACTACTGTTCCTGTTACGTTAGGAAGAGTAATTGTACGATCAGCAGTAGGATCAGTAACCGTAAGAGTGGTCTCATAAGCATCGTCTGTTGCTCCTTCAAATATAATTGTCGTGTCTTCACCCATTGTCAGGTGACCCGTCATGGTATCACCAGTTGTTGACAGCTTACTTTCATCATACTCCATAGCCTTCCGTAGAAGCTGAGTCTGATTATTATTAAGATCACTTGCTGTTATACTAGAACCTGCAGAATAGATAGCTTGTGCTGTAGGAGCACCTAAATCTGTTTGAGGTCTTATAATAATAGTACCACTAGATAAATCAGCTCCACCAATATGTATAGTTTTAGCTGTTGTATCTACGGTATATTCTCTTGGTGAGGCGGATTCATTTATTGTTGAAGCTGTGAATGTTAAATCTACTGCATCTAACGATACTTTCACTTCTTCACCTTTGAATACATCGAAACTCCCTGAGTAGCTATATGTATTCGCCACTCCTGTATTTGCGGAATGTGCTTTTGTTACGCTTGCGTGTGCCATTTAGTTTACTTAAGGTTATTTTCCATGTTTTAGGTTAATGATTGCATTAATATCACCTTGAGAAGATTTTGTTGCTTTAACTCTTTTCTCAATAGCTTCTTTATTAATACGATCTCTAGTAGATAGAAGATTTTCAACTCGATTCCTAGCTCTTTGAATATTAATTGAAAGTCTTTTTCTAATCCCTTCAAAATCACTCAAATCTTCACTTGTTAAACCTTTACTTCTAGCATATAGCATTATATTTCTATAACCTTTTATTACTTTATTTGTATCTGGATCTGTATAGGTAACTTTTTCTGCTTCGCTCATAGCTCTTTGAATAGCAGTTTTAGCATATCCATCTTCACCTATAAGAGTCCCTAACTCAGTAATTTCGCCTTTGGTATATTTTACACCACTAGAAGAAACATTAAGATGTGGTTCAGCATCAAATTCTATATCTATTAAGAATTGACCTTCAGGAGATGGTTTCTCAGAGGTCTTTAAACCTAATGAGTTATTTTTAACTCTAGACCACCAACTACCAGTACCTATAGATATAGGCTTTCCATCTACCCAATTTACTACTTCTGATAATTTACCTTGATCATCAAATGCGTCAATCCAATTGTTTCTATTTCGAATGATTTCTCCTATATCTTCATTCTCTACTTCTCTTAATGTACCATACATGTTCTTTCCTAGCTCATTTCTGAAGCCAGCAAGTGGAAATATACTATTAGTCATTTGACCAATCCAGCGAGATCTGGCAGCAGCATTACCTCCAAGTACAGCAAATAACGGTTCCATAGAACCAAGTAAAGATTGTTTATTGACTGAAGCTGCTAAAACGAAGGATAATTTTTTCCCCATTTTTTCCATTCGAGTTGTACTCATTGAGTTGAAATTATCAAATACATCAACTGTAAGTCCAAGCCATTTAGCTATTGGTCCCATCCATTCGTAACTATGCCACTTACCATCTAAACCTTGATATGTTAATGGTTTCCAACCTTGAGTTAATCTATTGTTATGTATACCTTTATCCCAATGGCCATTACCTCTAATTCTATCTTGTGATACCATCAACCATGCACCCATAACAGCCATGTTACCCATAGCTACTCTGCCTCTTACTTTGTTTCGAAGATGTTTGAATTTAGCCATGTAATCACCAGACATATCCATACCACGTTTAGCAAGGATTTTCTGGATCTCTGCTGGATCAAAATCATCTGCTGCCCTATTACCATATGGACCTAATAGTTCTGCATAATCTCCAGCAAAATCTGTACCAATTTTTACTCTAGATACATTACCATATTTCCCAAACATATCAAGTGCATTCATTTGAGTAGTAGGGAACCAGAATAAACTTCTGAGAGGAGGGAATCTTTTAATTATAGGGTTTAATAGTTTTGTTAAAGGTGTATCTAAGTTAAGTGCTATTTCTCTTCTAGACCATTCTACGGCAGAATCACTAATTAATCCATCTTCTGTCCAGCCTTGCTTATGAATTTCTTTCCATAAATCTTGGAATTCATTTTTACCCCAATTACCATTAGGATACTTTTCCATTAATAAGTCAAAAGCTTTACCTTTATCAAATGCTATTTTCTGTGTTGCTTCAGTGAATCCGTCTAAGCCTGTCATAGCATTTGGACCGAATCTTAGAACAGGATCCCTACCCATAGCATCTAATTCTTCAACAACATTAAGTAATGATTGAGGTCCATCTTCTCCAATACGAGATGCAGCTGCAGCAAATTCTTTAGCTAATTCTCTACCTTGAGCTTTCTCTAATGCATAATCCTTTCTGAACATTGTAGCAAGTTCATCTGGAGTTTCAGATGCCTTTCTAAACACCTTACCCATATAACCAAAACCATTCTGTAATGTATCAGTTATACCAAAATACATATGTGCTGCTCTTCTCATTTGAACAGCATCGCCTGATCTCAAAGCACCATACATTACTGTAAGAGGTTCAGCAATAAAGCCACCAAAGTTACCTTGTAAAGCTCTGACTGGAGTCCCTATAGCAGATAACATACTGTTAAATATATTAGTCATCAATGCTTTATTAAACATTGAAGGTACTGCAGGGTTAGAATCAACAAACATTTTAGAATAAGTACCGAATTGATTCTCAATATACTTATTCAAAGCTTTGATACTTTGTATATTACCATCAGATAATTCGTAAGCTAGTCTTATTGTTTCAGCAAACTCAGGAGCTTCATTCTGTATAAGCTCTAAAGTCTTTCTAAATCGTTTAGCTTTAGGAATAATATCAGTTAATTTCTGGGTATAGTTATCATTTAATTTATTAATTCTTTTTAAAATCTCAGTTGCATTTTCACCATGATTTAAAGCTTTTAATTCATTAAATGCAGCACCTCTAGCACCCCATTCAAAATCAGCAATAGAGCTTTCTATTTCAAATAACTCTAATCTTTCTAAGATCTGATCATTTACCCTTTGAATTGCATCTGTATCTTTAGATAATCTACTAGCTTCACTTAAATCAGATATACCACCAGCTTCAGATGTTAATAATAAAGCTCTATTCTTATGGTTTGTGATATCAGACCACATATCTAAGTATTTCTTAGATGCTTTATTTAAAGCTTTATAAGCAACTGGATTAACAGTTTTAACACCATTCTTTAATTCTTTGAATTGGTCTAAGACTTGGACTAAATCACCTCTTTTCAGTGTTGGGGAAGCAAGAAGTTCAGCTAATATTTCAGCTTCTCTTTCCATTTCCACCTTAGTTAATTTACCCCATTGACCTTCTACAGAATAAGGACCACCTTTTAGTAGATCATTTTTTAAGCGTTTTAAAATTGTTCTATTAAGTACATCTTCTGGTTGTGTACCTTTTAATCTCTCTGCATTAGAAAGAACTGTAGATAATCTACCATTAGTTGTACCTTTATTTCCGACTATACGAGCTTGATCTGCATATAGATTTTGGACGCCGCCATTCTTAGCAACTAATCCAGCTTCTAATTCATTCTGGAATTTATGTACACCTACAGTAGGTTTAGTTAGTTTCTCACCTTTTTCTAAATGGAACTTACCTAATTCTTTAAGCTCACGTTCATGTATTTTCTCTTGTACTGTCAAAGCTTGTTCAACAGGATCATCAGAATACTTTGTATTTCTAATTGGATCTTGTGTTAACTCATCAAGTTGTTTCTGAACACCTGCTTTCTCTGCTAAGAATTTAGTAGTTTTAGTTGTACCTCTTCCTGCTTTATATAACTTAACAAAACCTTCAGCTAATGATGTATAGAATCCTAAACGCATTCCTTCTAATACATTTGCTCTATGTTTCTCATCTGGACCTAACCCGTCTGATGTCCATCTTTCAGGTATCAATCCATGTCCCCACCATCTACCTCGTTTCCAAGATGTAGCTAGTGTATCATTAACTTTATTGGTTTCTACAGTACCATCTACTGCAGCACCAACGCCTAGATCTAAACCTATTGTAGCAAACCTTTTGAAAACAGGGTTATTCCCTAAACGTTGTAACCACGCACCAGCTGCACCTGATTTATGTATAGCTGCTCCACCAGACATAGCTTTTCCTTTTAATATAAAAAAAGGTATAATAAGAGAAGAAACCTCTCTTAATGCTTGGTGTCCTTGGTTTTCAAAATTACCAATCTTAGGTATTCTAAATCCAAATTTCTTGGTTATAAGAGAACCTGTATCAGCTATAAAATCGCCTGTTCCAACGACAGGTGCCATCATAGCTCCTTGTGTATTTGGATTGAATACAGCACTATGCCTTTGTAAAGCACTTGTGAAACTTCTTTTTTGTTGTTCTTCTGCTTGATATTCATCCCAAGTTTTACCTTGGTATTTTAATGCCCAAGCATTTTCTGCTTGAGTTCTTTCAGGTGAACCTTCTGGTAATTTGCTGAACTCTCTACGTTCAGCCCACATTTGCTTACGCCCTTCTCTAGTATTTAAATTTACTACAGAGCTTCCTCCCGTAGAAGTAACTGCAGAATTATCTGCAAGGAGCTCAGATTCTTGTGGTGTTTCTAGAGTTTGTACAGGATCAGTATTAACATTGATATTTAAATTACTAGGTAACTGTACGGACTCTACTGCTGATTGAAAATCAGTATTCTCCTCGTAAGGATTTTCCATAATTATTCGTCTGATATAGACATTTCAGGTTGTGTTCCTAACTCCATTTGCTCAGGAGTATTATCAACTGGGCTAATTGGGTATGGGTAAAAGTTTTCTAAAGCGGCTTTATGATTGGTTATTGGTTCGTATTCGTCATCATTAACATAACTTTCTGTAGGAGTACAATCTGAATCACAGTCTGATAGATGCCATTTAATCGCTTCTGGTAATCCATCAGGTCCAAAACTATTAAGCCGTTCACTAAGATTTAGTCCTACATCTTTCATTGCAGCATCTAATTCTTCAACACTTCCTAATTTAAAGTCATAAAAAACTTGGTCAGGTTCTACTCCAATCTCATCTGCTACGCCCTTCAAATAACCTGTAGTAAGTATTGCATCACTTGTTGGCATAGGACCACCTTCCATAATACTTTGAGACTCATAAAAGGATTGTATATCTTGAGCAGCAAGCTCATCCTCCATAGAAAATGGTAAAACTTGATCACCAACTGCTTTGTATATATACTGATAAGCTTCTTTCTTATCTGATGGAGTAGCATCTCCTTTATATATAATTTTTTGTAATCGTTTTGGAAGATATGTTCCTACTATATTCTCTTCTTCAGGTATAACCTCTGGATTTAACTCTCCAAGACCCCAGTGATTTTGAAGAATACCCATAACCTTAAAGGGAGATATCCCACTAGCTTCTGATAAGTTTGTTACATCTTGATCGATACGTCCAGTATTATATAGACTGGTACTATAATCCTTTTTAGGTATAGAGAATTTATTTAGTGCTAAATTCTTTTCCCAATCCCCACCATTTTCTCTATTGATAGTTTTGAAATTTAATTTCTGATCAAATGTTGTTGGAACTGCAAACTCCTCTTCATAGGCTTTTTGCAGTAATGGCATTTGTGTAGCGCCTTTAGTATTTACTGTTGAAAATATACCATTAAAAGCGTTATCTGGATTATACTCTTTTGTATCATTTTTCTTGAGAAATTCTCCAGCAATCTCTTGAGCTTGTTTAAAAGTCCTAGCTTCACCTGATCTTTTAGCTTCAATATATCTAGCTTTTAATATTTTCCATCCTGTTAAGTTATCTCCAGTAAAATCTTTACCTACTTTTCCACCAGTTACAGTTATATACTCTTCGCCTAACATTAATCTATATTCAGTTTCAAGAGCTCCTTCCCACTCTTTATATAAATCTTTGTTAAACCATTTTGCCTCTTCAGCTATTTGACGTTGATACCATTCAGTGCTTTTAAAAGTTTCACTAATGTTATCCTCATGGCCTGTTAAAACCTTACCACCATTAACCCATGCCCTCCAAAATTTGTCTTCATTTTCTGATACGTCAGGCTTAATAATAAAACCTTCTCTCCACTTAGTCCAACGTTCAATCGATTCACCATCAGCTAAATCTTTTAACGTTTGTTCTGCATTATCTAAATCTGTTTCAGTTGGAGGTCTGTCTGCTGTTTTAAATTCATTTTGTATATTTGTTATACTTCGATCAAGATTTGCTTTTCTTAGTTTTTTCTCTCGATCAGATTTTTTAATATTTTCATCTGATACCATTTGAGCATAAGTTCCAGTTGAACCAAATCTAGTTGGCCACTTTTGTTCAGGAGTATAGCCCTTTGGAAAGTTTTTATCATAAGTTGGGCTCTTCTTATCATCTGAACCTGGAACCATAGTAGTTCTTATTCCATCTAATTTTAGAAGATCAAGATCACCTGATGCAGCTAAATTTTCAATCTCTTTATCCATGGCTTCATGAAGCATCTTATAATCATAAGCCTTTCCTTTTTCATTTACACCACCTTTATAAGCATGGAATAAATTCCAATATGCTGAAGCAATGTTTCTATTTGGATCATCAGATCTTTTCTTTAATTCATTAGCAAGGCTCCGTCTTGCTACTAACTGTCTTTCAAGGGAGTCTTTAATATCAAACTCTTTAGTATATACTGCAGCTAACTCTGTTTCTGTATCTGTTAATAATTTATAAGCTCCAGCTTGTTTAACAAACTCTGGGTCTACATTACCAAGACCAACTTTTTGTAAATATTGTTCACGTAAATTTCCAAATGAAGCAACCTTTAATTGTGCATTAGGAGCATTGTTTATATTCCAATTAATATGAGATGGTAGACCAGTGGAACTATCTATTAATGTTAAATTTTCCGTGTTATTTAGAAATTGATCTGATAAGAAAGCCTTATATTTCTCTGCACTAAGGTTATCATTTAACCAAAGTTTAACAAGTTCAGCTTTTTCATGAGGGTTAGCATTCCTATATAGTTCTATGAATGATGGATCAACACCTTCTTTTCTAGCTTGGTGAGCTGTTTCTGCAACATCTAAATTAAACCTTTCTGCTAACTTTAATGTGGAAGCTGTATGTTCAGCTTTTGCTTGTTCAGTTGCTACAGCTTTTGGATTAGTGATACCATGCTTATAATCCATATAATCCATATGGGCACTAATCTTTCCTTTCTGTTCATCTAAAGCGTTTTTCTGACCTATAAAGTTAGCTGCTGTTTGAGAGAATCTAGCTACCAGAGCACCATGCTTAGTATGCCAATCAGATTCCCATTGACCTCTATTTATGTTGTTTGTTTTAACTGCCCTTAAGTTATTCCAATTGGCTGTTTTAAGGTTAGCTATGGCTTGATTGTAAGTACTCATAATTTAATTAACCCCATCCAGTAAGTAAATTAAGGTTGGCCCCAAGTTGACCAGCTGCTGCTTGTGCTTGAGTATAAGGTATATTTAAAGCTGATCTATTAACTAAATCAGAAGCATATGAAGACATACCTAAACTCGATGTAGCACCTGAAGTGAACGCAGTAGAACCACTTCCAGTAAAAGGTATATTTAAATTCGTACCAATATTACTTGTAGCTTGCATATTTGCACCTATTTGTTTCATAGCATTAGTTTGCTGCTTCATCAGATTCATCTTAGTACCTTGTAAATAAGATCCTGCTGCATTCATAGCAATGTTCATCATCAAAGCACCAGTACTAGGACCAGCTTCATATTCAGGAGCTAAAGGAGTTTGACCAGGTATTGGGGATTGCCTGACTTGTTCCCATTGATCACGCATCTTTGCATTAGCATCGATTGTTGCAATCTCTTTATTTATATATGATTTATCCTCATTTATAAGTACATCTCTAACTGATTTTGTTAGAGCCATACCTGCATCTCGTACTGATGCACCTGCTAATCTACCAGCTGTAACACCTGTCTGCTCTCCTGCATACTCATTCTTATACATCTCCTTAAGGATATCTACAGTATTGAATGCATGTTTAGCATGTATTGCATCCATCTCTAGATCTTGAGTTTCCCAAGTTTTAGCAGCATTTGTAAATATATCATCAATGGCTACCTCAGAGCTTTGTACGGTATTCTTCCATTGGGTATTATTTAAAATTGTCTCTGCTATATATGCTTCATTTTCAGCATTAAAGTTAGCTAGTTTTGCTCTGTTTCTAGCTCTTACAGCAGCTGTTTCTTGACCATGTTGAAATATACTACCTGCAGTTTGGACTGCAAACATGGCCCCTGATACTGGGTTGCACACGGCAAAATTCAATAAAGGTTAATTGGTTAGGACCATGCTTAAGTTCCCTTAAGAATTTAAATCCTAGAAATTGGAGTAGTTTTAAATGAACGGTATTCCGTTTATCAACTATATTCCATAAAAGTTTATGCTCTTTACTATCTACAAAGCGTTTAGCTTCTCTAGCAAAGGTCAAAGGATAGTCATGTATAGCGGGTGTGCATAACATCCATATCGATCCGTCTGGTTCTACGCCAGCCATTCCAGCAGTCTTGCCGTTAGGCACCTCAAAGTATACTGATTCACCATTGAAGGCATACTGAGGAAGGTGTAGAAGTGGGAAGTGACCATGGCCCTCATAGACTTCTCTAAAGTCATCAGGGCGTAAGTTAGAGGCCACTTCAACAGCAGCCTCCATTGTTAATGGGTGAATATATTTAGACACGTTGATAGAGTTTGTTAGAATAATCTCCTTCCCATGTTAATGAATGTAACGTAGCAGGAGATGGGTGTGTTGATTTCAAATGTAAACTAACATTTGTGTTTCTATCATATATTGGTATTGTATGTATATAATCTTTTGTTATACCTGGAGTACCTAGTAAGTAACTATCCCATTCAAGAGATTCATATGTTGTACTATAATCATTTCTCCCTCTACGTTTTAATGTAGTTTCTATAAGACCTACCTCACCAAAGGAGAAGTTTACTCTATGTACAATTAATGAACCACGTGTTTCAGATTTAACTTTACCTTCACCTGCTTGTTGGATATATACTGTAGGGAATTCTACTTCCATCTCATACTCATATCCAATAATAACATCAGTGTTAACTGTTGAACCATCTTTGGTAGAAGTTTTCCAGTTACCATCTAATGTAACAACTTTATTAGGGTGTGATCCAGTTATAGATTCTGATGGTACAGTTTTACCTTTATCATCACAGTCTGCGTTACAGAAAGCTTTTAAAGTTTGACTACTATAATAACCTGCACCTAATGTAAATGTAGTTTTATCAGTAGCAGTTACATAAGTCATATCAGCTGATGCTATAGTTTTCTTTGTATCTAAATGAATAAGATAATCATCAGGTGATGTACCTACTAATAAAGTATCTGCAGCATTTTTAATATCAGTTGCTTCTAAGGTATAATCACTACCATTTTTAATAACAGTATAATATATATCATCCATCATGGTATGCCAAGTAACAGTACCTGGTAGTTCCCATCTGAACCATGCTGATTGAATTCTTTGATCACCTTGAGTATGGAATCTATAACCCCAAACTTCTTTATTATTTTCTGTACCAAATAGAATCATTTGGTTTTCAGTTGATTCAGCAATTAGAGTACAATCTACTGGGAACAACTTAGAAACAATTTTACTTTGTTCTAATACTTGTGGGTCTCCAACAGCTTGTATACCTGCAATCTCATGGAACCTTGTACGTTCAGCAGTACTATTTAACCATCCTGCAGTAACACCTAATGAGAAAGGAACTGTTCTTTCATCAAATGCATAGTTAGAAATGAACTGTATTCGTGCAGTTTCAGGTGTCATCTGTGCTTCATCAGTTGACAATAGGAATTGTTGAGAAGCACTAAATATTAATAAACCAGCATTGACTTCAATAGCGTCAAATAAATCTGTAGGATATAATGAGCTTGACTGTAGATCAATCGGGTCAGCATTAGCAATTGTAAACGCAGTCTTAGCCCAGAAGTTATAGAAATCATTAGTGCGAGATAGTATTACATTCTCTTCTGCTAACAGTCCAATTCTATTTCTATAGAAGAAAATTTTGTTAATTTTTTTACCAACAAAAGATGGCTTAGGGTTTGTAATATCATCACCTACATCTCTTTCAGACCAGGCAGGGTAAAGAAATCTATATGCACCTGTTGTACTTATATCTGTAGCAGTACCATTTATATCTTCATACTCTTTAAAAGTTTGAGCATTGTTACCTGTACCAGTTAGATTGATAGCAGTACCAGCTGTTGCATTTGCTAAGTTTGTAGCAAGCTTAATTGTATTAGCATCAATTTTGATACAATAATAAGCAGTATTATTTGTTAATCCTGCGAGAGTTGTACCACCACCATTGCTGTAATATACTGGAGTTCCAGTAGCTTTACCGTGAGCTGTGATAGTAATTGTTTCAGCAGAGGTATCTACTGCGGATGTAGCAACTGTATGAGTTACATTAAGTTCTGTTACTCTAGTAAGTTGTAAAGGCATTGTATCCTTATCAAACTTAATATCTAAACCTGGACCTGGGCATTCTTCCCAGACACCTCTACCAAATCTATTAGGGGTATAAGAGACTGTTTCACCTGCTGAGATAGTACCTGATGCTGAGTCAGTTACTTCAAAAGTATTTGTTGTTTTATTTGCTACAGTATACCATCCATCTGTTGCAGCTCCACTTGTAAAGTCTGCTATAAGAGTATCCCCATTACTTAAACCATGTGCATTCTTGGTAATAGTAATAGTTGTTCCAGATCTAGCATAAGTACCTGTTACAGTTTCATCTCCAATATTATTAACTTTAAACTTTAAGTGATAGTCATCCTGATCTTCACCACTGTTAACAACCTCAACTACATATCCATGTCTACAAGTTTTAGGAAGATCTGATGCATCATTAGCTTGATTAGTAATAATTTCCATCAGATTAGTTTCTGTGGTTGTTATGCCAAATGGTGTAGCTCTTCGTAGGTGTAAACCATTACCACATATTGTAGCAGTTATCCCTGTACCAGAAATAGAATCTATAGCATTCTTCATACCAGCTAGAATACTTTCGGCTGATACATTCTCTTCATTATTAGAAGCGGTTGGCTCAGGTCTCACTAAAGCTATATTAGCTCTAGCTGTTATAGCAACATGAGCTGTAACTTTAACTTGAGTTTCTAAACCTTTTACGGATTCATAAGTATGAGTATCATTTGTAGTCCAACCTTCTCCACCAAATTGTAAGGTACATGTTGGTTGATAAGAATCATCATAAGCAGATGATACACTACCTGGCTGTGGTACTGGAGTACATCTAGTATCCATCTCATAACAGAGATTCGATTTACCTGTACCACCATTCATATATGATGTACCAGAGTTTGTTGTTGTTGGTCGTACAAATGACCTATTCATACCTTGGCATTTACCATCATTTGAGTAACCAGTTATATTACTTGTATCTACATCTTCATGAGCTTCTAATCCTGTAGCTCTATTATATGTAACAGTACTATGATCAGTTGGATCAAAAATATCTAATGAATATTGTTTACCATAAGAGATAGTTCTTAAATTAATAAATGCTTCATACTCAATAGCTGGTGATTTATTTGCAGAGTCAGTTAACATAGCAACTGTCTTTGTTCTATTAGCAAATAAAATTGTTTCGTTAACTGTAATAGGTTGGATCTGTTGAGACTCTGTATGAATCAGATAATTACAAACATTTGTACCAGGTACATTAGCATAGTCTACAGGGATTTCAGTTCCATCACTACATCTCCATACCTTAACTGAACCATCTCTAGCTACTTGTCCTATATATTGCTCATCTTCTTCTCTATAAATAGGAAACCATTTACCTGCTGCAGCTGGAGTAATAGCTTTCACTAAATCTGAACCAGGTCTTTTAATCAAACCTCTTGTGATATCAGGTACCCCATTATTTAAGTCAACTACTTGACCTGGTGCTTTCAATTCATCTGGTAATTCAGATATACCTAATTTGAAATTCGGTATTTGTTGTGTAACACTTGACATATTAGCGTCTTAAGGATGTATAAGGTTTGTAAG
>Ga0310344_10003075_pt1 | contig 12505 bp, 15 predicted proteins | sample HC15DNA20200_MG_FD_203801 | JGI IMG/M metagenome (GOLD analysis project Ga0310344, IMG submission 203801) | Marine microbial communities from station ALOHA, North Pacific Subtropical Gyre - HC15-DNA-20-200_MG | ecosystem: Environmental > Aquatic > Marine > Oceanic | place: Pacific Ocean: North... | reverse complement strand
AGGCATATTGGTATTCAGCGAGGATGGTCGAAGTTTGCCTGAGGTTGTGGGTGGGCTCCTGCTGCAGCATGGTGCGACGGTTGGTGTCGCAGAGTCATGTACCGGAGGACTGATTGTTTCGCGGCTTACTGATTATTCCGGTGCCTCAGCCTATGTTTCTGGCGGTATCACCACGTACAGTAACGAGGCTAAAGTGAAGCTACTGGATGTGAGTGGTGAGTTGCTTGAGAGGTATGGAGCCGTGAGTGAAGAAGTGGCTATTGCGATGGCGTTGGGGGTGCAAAGGAATCTGGAGACGCAGTTCGGTGTAAGTGCAACGGGAATTGCCGGGCCGGCTGGGGCAGTGGCGGGAAAGCCTGTGGGGACGGTGTATGTCGCGCTTGTGGACTCTAATGGCGATATTATGTCTAGACGGTGCCAGCTACCTGGTGACCGCAGCCGGGTTAAATTTCAAACTTCTCAGGTGGTACTTAATCTTTTACGGAAAAAATTGCTGTCGATCTAGATGCATGATTACACATGTGATCTCAGCGTCGCTTTGCTCGGTTCTGTGATGGGGACATTCTCCTTCTAGAGAATTGCTGCTACAAATTGGCGCGTCTGCTGAGGCTCAGAAGGTGAATTTCATAGTTGTTGTAATCCTATTTTCGACTTTGTGGGAAAACGGCATGGCTGATACTAGGAAGTTAATAGAAGATGGTACGCCTACCGGAGGACGGAACGTTACATGATTGAGACTGCAAAGAGCCCTGTGGCCGTTTTGGGTTGTGGAGGCTGGGGGACTGCCCTCGCCATCCACCTGGCGAGTACGGGGTGTCCGGTCCGGCTGTGGGGTCGCGACGAGTTGCTTGTTCGTGGGCTCTCGGAAAGCAGAGAAAATTCTGTGTATTTGCCGGGGGCTGTTTTACCGGAATCAGTCGAACCAATGTGTTCTATTGAGCCTGCACTCAGTGGCGCGCGATATGTAGTTGTCGCCGTTCCATCACATGGGGTGCGTGACCTGATGCGGAAACTGGCCGGATATGTTGATCCCGGTGTGACGATAGTTAGTGCAGTGAAAGGAATCGAGGAGACGACCCTTTTGCGAATGTCACAGGTTATAGAGGAAGAACTTCAATTAGATCGTCCGATCGTTGTTCTGTCTGGACCCAGTTTTGCAGCGGAAGTCGCTCGAGGGCTGCCAACGGCAGTTGTTGTTTCTGGAGATGACGAGGAAGCTGTCGCTTCGGTTCAACATGACTTTCGGTCTCGTACATTTCGACTCTATGGGACTCGGGATACGGTCGGGGTCGAAGTTGGCGGTGCCTTGAAGAACGTAATCGCGATCGCCGCAGGTGTCGTCGAAGCTTTAGAGCTAGGCCACAACGCACTGTCAGCCATTATTACCAGGGGACTTGCCGAGAGTACAAGGTTAGCTTGCGCTATGGGTGGGCAAAGAGAAACGCTTTCAGGATTGAGCGGGCTTGGGGACCTTGTTTTGACGTGCACGGGCGGTTTGAGTCGAAACCGACGTTTAGGACTACAGCTAGGACAAGGACAGGCACTGTCTGGGATCCTCAAAGCGACTCGAACGGTTGCGGAGGGGGTTAGGACGACAGAGGCGGCGTTAGCCCTTGGCGATCAACTCGGTGTTGAACTACCGATCACATCACAAATGGCTCATGTGCTTGCGGGGAGAAAAACTCCGAACGAGGCAGCGGAGCAACTAATGCTACGAAAACAACGAGATGAGAGAGATGGATGAGTGTTGTCGAACGGTTACGGCAGGGACTCCGGCGGACCGCGGAAGAGTGGGCTAGGCGATTAGACAGGCTTTCGGTTGGAACTAGTCCGAACGATGCAGGGCTGGCTGTCGATCGCGAGTCAGCCGAATTACTTGAAGAATTATTGATTGAGGCTGATGTCGGTCTGGTAGCAACAAAGACGATTTTAGAACGAGTTAGCAAGAATAGTAGTCAAGACATCCGTAGCTTGCGTTCTCGTGTGCAAGCCGAAATTCTCAATATTTTGACTGGTCCAAAATATGAGTCAGACCAAAACAAAGTTCTAAGTGTTGTACTTGTTGTTGGCGTCAATGGAACAGGGAAAACCACAACGGTTGGAAAACTTGCAGAACTGTGGAGGAGTGAAGGGCGGGTGCCGCTTATCTGTGCGGCCGATACGTTTCGCGCGGCTGCAGCGGAGCAGGTAGATGCGTGGGCAAAACGCGCGGCTGTAGACATTGTCCGCTCAAGCCCTGGGGCGGACCCGGCGTCTGTGGTTTACGATGCGGTTCAGGCAGGCAAGGCCAGAAACTGCGATGTAGTCGTGGTTGATACCGCCGGCCGACTTCACACACGTCGCGATCTAATGTCTGAGCTGGGCAAGATAAGACGTGTTGTTGCGCGAGAAGTTGATGGGGCCCCGCATGAAGTGTTGATGGTTCTAGATGCGACCGTTGGGCAGAATGGGATTGTTCAGGCACGCCAGTTCTTAGATGTTGCTGGTGTTACTGGAATCATACTGACGAAGCTTGATGGAACTGCAAAGGGGGGAATTGCCATCGCAATCGCAGAAGAACTGGGTTTGCCGATCCGGTATGTTGGTGTTGGAGAAGGCATCACGGATTTGTTGCCGTTTACGCCAGAAAGCTACGTTGAAGCACTATTCGGTACACGAGCGATTAGTACTGGCTGAGGTGGCGATGTGACTGATGATACGAATCATATGCGGCAGGCTCTTCTGCTTGCGGAGTATGGTCGGGGGAAGACGAGTCCAAACCCAATGGTCGGCGCCGTTATTACGGGACCTGATGGGCGAATTGTAGGTACTGGTCATCATGAACATGCTGGTGGGCCACACGCGGAGATTCGAGCGTTAGCGGAAGCAGGGGGATTGTCAGTAGGGGGGACGCTCTACTGCACATTGGAACCATGCTGTCATCGTGGACGTACAGGGCCATGTGCAGACGAGATTATTGGTGCAGGTATTAAGCGAGTCGTTTTGGCGACATTGGACCCAAATCCAATCGTTCAAGGTAAAGGTGTTGAGTTACTTCGTCAGAATCGCATTGTGGTTGATATCGGGCTTTGCGCGGAAGAGGCGAAGAGTTTGAATGCTGCGTTTTTTACGTGGATAACGACGGGACGCCCTTTTGTGATTATGAAGATCGCGCTGAGCTTGGACGGCTGTTTCACTCGGGAAGGTCAAGCAAGGACGAAGTTGACGTCGAAAAAAGCAGACTCGTATGTACACGGGTTACGGGCTGAAGTTGATGGAATTGCAGTCGGGTCGAATACTGTAATCGTTGACGATCCATTGCTCACGGCGCGTCAGGTCGTACGTGGTCGACCATTGACCAGAGTTGTGTTTGACCGACGACTTCGGGTTTCTCCGTCAGCCCGTTTGTTTAGTACGCATGAGGCGGGTCCTATTATTGTGATCACTACGGAAGCACAGTGTGAACGAAAATCCGACCGGGTCCGAGCACTTCAAGACGTTGGTGCAGATGTTGAAGTCTTGACGGAATCCGATGACATGGGCAGCGTTCTGCGGAATCTTGGCAGGCGTGAGCTTACATGCCTGGTCGTTGAGGGGGGGAAATCTGTTCATCAGTCGCTGTGGGGGCAGCGGCATGTCGATAGAGTGCAGATGTTTATTGCGCCTATGCGATTGGGAATTGAAGGAGAACAGTGGTTGGATCGCAGTCTGGTAATGAAAGAATTATCAACTGTTAATGTAGCCAACTTCGGACCGGATGTATTGGTGGAGGGTGATGTTTACCGGAATCATTGAGGCTGTCGGAACAGTAACAAGTATTTCTGATTTGCCAAAAGGGCTACGGGTTCGCATCGATACTCACCTGGCCAGTGACTTGATAGAAGGCGAGAGTATCGCCGTTAACGGCGTTTGCTTGACCGCGGTTTCGATTAACCAAGATTCGTTCGCGGCGGATGTGTCACCTGAGACTGCGAGGGTGACCTCAGTCGCCGGATTGAAAACAAGCGCCATTGTCAATTTGGAGAGGTCGCTCTCGGCAGATGGTCGATTTGGAGGCCATGTTGTTCAGGGACATATTGACGATGTTGGTGCGATAATTGAGATTGTTAGGGAGGCTGATTTCTGGCGGGTAAAAATCGGTTACCCGGAAGTACTACGTCGATACATCGTGAACAAGGGGGCGATCGCTATCGATGGAATAAGCCTGACGGTAGCACAGATTGGTCAGAGTGAACTCGATGTCCAAATAGTTCCTTTTACATGGGAACACACAAATTTGAATTCTCGTTCTTCTGGAGACCAAGTTAATCTCGAGTGCGATATCATCGGGAAATATGTTGCCCAGATGTTGAAAAGTAGCTATTTCGAAAAAGACGTTTAGTCTCAAGGGTGTCATTCGGTAGGAGTAGGGTGTGAAGTCAAAAGAAACCGTGAAGACCAAGAAAGCCACAGCAGCTGCAGACCAAGCAGAGCAGGGATCAAAAGTGTTTGCGACGGTTGGCGAGGCGATTAAACAGTTTCAAGCCGGTGGGATGGTCATTGTCGTTGATGACGAGGACCGAGAGAACGAAGGTGACCTTACTATTGCCGCGGACATGATTACGCCTGAATCGATTAACTTTATGGCGAAATATGGACGAGGTCTCGTCTGTTTGTCGATGACTGGGAAACGGCTTGACGAGCTCGATATTCCAATGGCCGTCAGTGACAATACATCGAAATTTGAGACAGCGTTTGCAGTCCCTATAGATGTGAAAGCAACTACGACCACCGGGATCTCGGCGGCTGATAGGGCGGCAACAATTAGGGCCGCGATAGATCCGAGTGCACGGCCGGGCGACTTTGCTAAACCAGGTCATGTGTCACCTCTCCGAGCACGTGACGGTGGGGTCTTGGTTCGTGCTGGGCAAACAGAAGCGTCAGTGGATTTAGCCCGGCTGGCAGGTTTGTACCCAGCTGCGGTTATATGCGAAATTATGAATGATGATGGGACGATGGCTCGAGTTCCTGATCTGTGCAAGTTCGCTGAACACCATAAGTTGCCGATGATTACGGTTGAAGCATTGATCAAATACCGTATGCGCCATGATCGTCTGGTCAGACGCGTTGCCTCAGCGAGTTTGCCAACGGAGCACGGACCGTTTGTCGTGACCGCGTACGAGAGTCTTATTGACGGGCAGACGCATATGGCGCTGGTTCGCGGCGAGATCGGAGAAGGGGAGAAAGTATTGGTCCGAGTGCATTCGCAGTGTTTGACTGGCGATGTGTTTGGTTCGGCCCGCTGTGATTGCGGGCGCCAATTATTGCTGGCTATGGAGCGAGTTGCGAATGAAGGACGTGGTGTATTGCTGTATTTGAATCAAGAGGGCCGAGGTATCGGTATCGGAAATAAAATACGGGCGTATGAACTCCAGGATGAGGGACTCGATACAGTTGAGGCAAACGAGCGTCTTGGGTTTAAGCCTGATCAGCGTGATTATGGTATCGGAGCTCAAATTTTGGGTGATCTTGGTATTCGTACGATGCGCCTTTTGACGAACAATCCTAGGAAATTTATCGGTCTGGAAGGCTACGGGTTGTCCGTTTTGGAGTCGGTTCCGTTGGAGGTGCCACCGTCAGAGTTTTCGAAGGATTATCTCCGGGCAAAAAAAGAAAAGTTGGGGCATCGGCTATCTTCGGTCTAGGCCACAGACACTTAGGAACATCGACGTGTAGCAACAAGTGATTCTCTGTATCGTTCAACCTGTCGAGCCCGCCATTAACAATGGAAGATTGACGCGGATATATTGCTAAGGTACGATAACCTTCTTCTAATGAGTCGTTTAGAGCGACTACATCAGGCCAGGCGCTGATAACTCCCGTGATTTATGTTTGATACATTAGGTTCGAGACTGCAGGCCGTCTTCAGTAGTTTTAAAGCTGAGGTAAAGCTCACGCCAGAGGCAGTGGAGCGAGGTTTGCGTGAGATTCGAATTGCTTTGTTAGAAGCAGATGTCAATTTTAAGGTTGCAAAGGCTTTTATAGACCGGGTACGCGACCGTGCCGTGGGGCGAGATGTGCTTGAAAGTCTTACGCCTGGGCAACAACTGGTAGGGGTCGTAAGGGATGAATTGGTTTCCCTGTTGGGTGAGTCTAGAGAAGGGCTTTCAGAGTCGACTAGTCGGCCGAGAGTTGTCTTGCTTGTTGGGTTGCAGGGGGCAGGTAAAACCACAACGACGGCCAAACTTGGACGCTGGCTTGCAAGAAATGGTTGTCACCCTTTGCTGGTTTCGACCGATATTCGTCGGCCTGCCGCAATTCAGCAATTATCGATACTTGGTAAAACTGGAAAACTAAGAGTTCACCTTGCCGATGGAATAAGCGACCCGGTAGCCCGTGCGGTCGGTGCGGTGACCAGTGCCCGTGAAATGGGCTATGACGTTGTGCTTGTTGATACTGCTGGCCGACTGCATATAGATCAAGAACTAATGGGCGAATTAAACTCGATTCGTACAGCACTTGGGCCGACAGATGTGTTTTTTGTTGCGGATGCAATGACTGGACAAGATGCTGTTAAGAGTGCCGGCGAATTCCACGCCCAACTTGGGCTAACGGGCGTTGTTATGAGTAAAACAGATGGTGACGCACGGGGTGGTGCAGCGCTATCCGTAGTTTCGGTGGTTGGTGTGCCGGTGGTATTTGCAGCGACGGGTGAGCGCCTTGAGGACCTAGAACTATTTCGAGCCGAACGACTGGTCTCACGCATGCTAGGCATGGGCGATGTGTTGAGTCTGGTCGAACGAGCGGAGCAAGCCATCGAACCAGGTGAAGCGACTGACATGGTTGGTCGGTTACGGCGAAGCGAATTTACGTTGGACGATCTTAGGCAGCAGATGGAGGCGGTAGGGCGAATGGGTCCGCTTGACCAGGTTATGAGTATGGTTCCTGGTTTAGGGAATCTCGCGCCGTCTCCGGATGCTGTTGATAAAACTCAGTTGGGTCGAATTGTGGCAATTATCGACTCAATGACTCCTCGAGAACGACAAAAACCAAACATAATTAATGGGAGTCGCCGTTTGCGCGTCGCGCGTGGGAGCGGTACGAGTGTGCAAGAGGTTAATCGTGTGATGAAGCAATACGGCGAGATGAAAAAAATGTTGAAGGCGGTTTCATCAGCGGGACGAGGGAAACGTAAAGGAAAACGTGGACGGTTTACGCCGCGGGCGATTCAGTCAATACGTTCTTTTGCCAGAGGGCAGCGATAGAGTTGAAACGTCTTCAGAAGTATTAGAATGAGACTTGCAAGGGAGAATAATGGTCACAATTAGAATGCGGCGGCATGGTGCTAAGAAGAGTCCGTTTTATAGGATAGTCGTGATTGATTCACATTCCGCTAGTGATGGTCGCGCTCTAGAGGTTGTGGGGCATTACGACCCCAAGACGCAACCGGAGACGTTACGAGTAGAGCGAGAGCGTATTCAGTACTGGTTGGAACGGGGCGCTCAGTTAAGCGATACGGTAAGAAGTTTATTGGGAAGGCAATCGGTGGCCGACTTACCGGACACAGAACAGACTGAGGCAGTGGAGACTGCAAACTCGTGACCGGCGCCAGAGACGTTGTTGAAACCATAGCCCTAGAGTTAGTCGACGACGCAGATTCTGTTGATGTGGTTGAGCGCGACAGCCGGGATGGCATTAGGGTTTCAGTGACTACTGGCCCCGGCGATTTAGGCAAGATGATCGGTCGACAAGGTCGTACGGCAACGGCTGTGCGTGTAATCGCTGAAATTGCGGCCGAGCGTGAAGGACAGCTTGTAACAGTTGATTTTGACGACGAACGCGATGACTGATTGTGCAATTGTGCTTAGGAGTGAGTGCGGTTGACACGGTTTGACGACTGGCGGCATATGGTCACTGTAGGGACCGTTGCAAGAACACATGGTCGTCGAGGGCAAGTCGTTGTGAACCCACTGACAGATTTTCCTGAATCTCGGTTTTGTGTCGGGGAATTTGTTTATACGAAATACGGCACAGAGATAACCGGGCGCCGAATTACGGAAATGCGTTTTCAAGGTGGTCGTCCCGTGGTCGGATTTGAAAATATTCACAGCATAAATGACGCAGAAGGACTTCGTGATTGTGAGTTACGCGTACCTGAATCAGCGTTAAGTCAGCTTCCGACTGGAACGTACTATATTCATGAGCTTATTGGTTGTGAAGTTGTTACCAGCGGTGGTAAGTCGGTAGGTGTGGTCTCGAAAGTGGAGGGGCCGGCCGCGTTACAACGACTTATCGTTGTCAAGGAAGAAAAGGTCTACGATGTTCCCTTGGTTGATGCCGTTTGCGTATCTATAGATGTTGACTCGCGACATATTTGCATTGATCCGCCAGTTGGATTGTTGGAATTAAACGAGAGGTAGGACGCTTTCGTGAAGGGTTGGCCGGGTTGAAATTTGACATCGTCACCATCTTCCCCGCGCTGGTTGAAGGGATTATGGATGTAGGTGTCGTCGGCCGAGCTGTCCGTTCTGGCGTGCTGGATATCACGGTATATGATTTGCGCTCATTTACGAATGATGTGCACCGTACAGTCGACGATGCGCCGTACGGGGGCGGTCCAGGGATGGTGCTGAAGGCCGAGCCTTTTATGAAAGCGCTTTCCCATATTAAGAGCGAGAGAGGTGTCCCGGAGTCGGTCGTTCTTCTTTCACCGCAGGGTCGCCAATTTTCGCAGGCAGTCGTTGAGCGTATGAGCGGTTTTAAGCATATTGTGCTTCTGTGCGGTCGCTACGAGGGAGTGGACGAACGGGTGCGCACGAATTTAGCAACGGAAGAATTATCAATAGGTGATTATGTGGTTAGTGGAGGAGAACTGCCTGCCTGTGTCGTAGTGGATGCGATCGCAAGGCAGATTCCCGGCGTGGTTGGTGATGCGGATTCCGTTGTGGGTGACTCCTTTGTGCGTCATTTGCTTGATTACCCGCACTATACACGTCCAGAGTCATTGGGGGTACATGGGGTTCCGGAGGTGCTTTTGTCTGGTGACCACGGAGAAATTCGACGATGGCGTAAAAGACAAGCTCTGAAGAGGACGTTAGAGAGGCGTCCTGACTTAGTGGAGAAACTCGACGTTAATTCACTTGATGAGGAAGAAAAGGTTATTCTTAAGGAGTTACGATCGGGCATACGTTGAATCGGAGTTGAGGGATGAACGCGATACAAGAAATTGAAACTGCTCAACTCACCGACCGACCAAGTATGCGACCTGGCGACACAGTCAGAGTCCATGTGAAGGTAAAGGAAGGTGAAAAAGAGCGAGTACAGGTTTTTGAGGGCCTAGTTATCGGACAGCATCGTGGGGGAGCCAGGGCTACCTTCACGGTAAGGAAGGTCGCGTTCGGTCAGGGAGTTGAACGTGTTTTCCCTTTGCATTCGCCGATGATCGATAAGATTGAGGTGGTCCGTTCAGCGCGGGTTCGCCGCGCAAAGTTGTATTTCCTCCGCAAGCTTCGGGGTAAAGCCGCTAGACTTCGGGAAAGACGGCGTCGAGTTTAACGCGCCGTAGCTTCACGGGATTTTCGTCATATCTCACACCTGCGTTTGATGGCGAAACGACAAGACGCTCGATTTAATCTCGAAAATAAATTACGTCGAGACGGATACGGGCGTGTTGCCGGTGTCGATGAGGTTGGACGTGGGTGCTTGGCAGGCCCCGTATGTGCGGCCGCTGTCGTGTTTGATCCTGGTATAAAGGTGGCAGGATTACGCGATTCAAAACTGTTGTCGGCGAAGGCGAGAGACCGGCTCTATGACGAGATCACTGATTCTTCCGATTGGAGTGTGTCTGAAGTGTCAGTGACTCAGATAGATCAACTCAACATTCGAGAGGCATCTTTGCTGGCGATGCGAAAAGCGGTAATGGCTTTGAAAGTGCCGCCTGAATTTGTGATCGTTGATGGATTTCTTGTGCCCGGGTTGCCGCTCCCACAACAAGCAATTGTCGGTGGCGATCGAAAATGCGCGTCAATAGCAGCCGCGTCGATTGTGGCTAAGGTTACCCGGGACCGGTTAATGTCGTGGCTACATCAAAAGGATTCGCGGTACGGCTTTGACCGACATAAAGGCTATCCAACAGTCGCTCACCTAGACGCGCTTGAAATGTTCGGTTATTCGGAATTGCATCGGCGTAGTTTTAAACCAAGGCGATTACGCTCCGAGGCAGATTAGAATTAGCGAATAGTTGTTTGGTTTGGCCTACTGCTGATTAAATATGCCGCGATGACACCGTTGCCGGCGACGAGTTGCGGTGTGTTGCTGGGAGGCTGGTTCCATTACTCGTGTAATTCTCTCACGGTATCTTTTGACTCTGTATTTCGTCGAAGTCGGTCTTGTCCTGTTGGTTGCACCATGGACTGCGTATTGGGAGCGAAATATTTTTGTCGAAATGTACCCACTGTTCGAACCGTACGTACTTGCGTTGACTGTACGGGGAGCGGTCTCTGGACTGGGATTACTTAATTTGTTTGCAGCGGTGGCGGAATTCGGGGCGATTGTCAGGCCATCCGAGACAGCATGGTGAACGAAAACAAATGATGCAGCCTATCACTATGTTTGTTACTGGTGGAGCAATTCTTCTTAAGGCAGGCGAGACTCCAGATAATGTTGCAAGGAAACTTGGATCACTGGCATTGGCATGGGCCAAAGCAGGTGTAGATGTGGTGCAAATACGTGAGCCTTGGATGACGGACCGTAATTTGTTGGAACTCGTGAGGCTGTTGGTTAGCAGCCTGGCTGCGTTCGATACAAAAGTTGTTGTTAACGATAGACCGGATATTGCACTGGCGGCTAATGCTCATGGCATTCATCTTAAGGACGAGCCATTGGAGGTAAAGAGGATCCGAGAATATGGGTCGCAAGGTTGGTTGGTCAGTCGGTCGGTCCATGATCTCGAGACGACGAAACAAATTTGTGGGGGCGGATACGTTGACTATTTAGTCGCTGGCACGGTGAGAACGACTGCGTCGGAAGCAGGTAAAAGATTTATAGGATTTGGAGGTCTTCAAGAGATCGCGAGTGCGGTTAGTACGCCAGTGCTCGCTATCGGTGGGTTGGAATTTTCCGATTCGACAGATGTTCAGAAAGCGACTGGAGCCGGCTTAGCTGGTATTCGAATGTTCATGAATGGCGATAGATTGACGGACGAAGAACGGTTTTTTCAGATAGACGAATGCCGTAAAGTGTTCGGATCAATTTGACGAAACTATTAGATTGTTTCTAACAGTTCAGTGCGAATCTGCGCACTTTTGTGATCGATTTTACTGTTTGCGTTTGATTCTGTTCTTCTAGATAAAACTCGACTCCCTAAACGCTCGGCAATTGCTACTCTATTCAAATGGTAAGAGGAGATGTCGGTCCGGGCGAGAAGATCAGAGTTGCTCGTGAAACGCATGGGCTTTCATTGAGTGATGTTTCGAATAGCACGAAAATCACTGTTGCTTCGTTGAAAGGTTTGGAAGTTGAGGACTTTTCAGTATTGCCAGGAGGAGTCTATACGCGTTCTTTTATAAAGAACTATTGTGTGGCACTTGGACTTGATCCCGAACTTATTGTTAGTGAATTTTCTGAGAGATACCCGGATGAGGTTGGTCAGCAAATTACATTCGATGAAGTCAATGTCGTTTCGACTGATGAGCACCAGAGCGAACAACTTATGGCGAGGACGGCTGTTGTTGTTGCAGGCTTAAGCATTCCCGTTCTGATATTCGGTGCCTACCTTGGTTTTGCAGGCAACCCAGAAACGACCGAAGTTATTGCTGTAGAGGAAAGTGAAGCTGAGATGCCTGAGCCTGCGTCGCCTTCAGAGACCATTCAGCTAGAACCGGAAGTGGATACGAGGCCAATCGTTAATCCAGAGCAAGAACTGGTCATTGAATTGACACCCGAGGGTGATTGCTGGGTTTCCGCGGTGGTTGACGGCGTAGAGTCAATGTCGAAACTGATGAGACCTGGCGAGCGGGAAACTATTCGGTTTACAGAACGGGCCATTCTGAATGTCGGTGATGCTGGTCTTCTGTCGTTGAAAATTAATAACAGGACGACAAAAAGTTTAGGCAGAGATGGCGAGGTAGTTACTGCTACTATTGATCGCTCTAACTATCAGTCGTACTTTTTAGAAGAATAGAAACAGGGCCTATTTAGTTCTCGCGGCTACGACGCTTTCGGACTTTGTTTCGGTTTGCTTGCTTCTTCTCCGCTTTGCGGCGTTCTTTATCTTGGGCTCGACTCTTCTCGATCCGCCATTCCGACCGCATCTGCGACAAGCCGTCCATATACACAGCTACTGCGTCTCGGCTTATATCATCGTTTAAGGTTTTGAATAGATCGACTGCTTCCTGCAAATCTTTCTCGATGGTCGATTTTGTAGCGTCGTAATAAAGGGACTTTATTTGTTGAATGGCTTTGCGACTCATTGTGAAAGCAGGGGTAAGATTTAGTTGAGACTGAACTATAAGCCCATAGATTCATTGATATTCATAAACAAGTAAAC
>Ga0310344_10003074_pt1 | contig 12506 bp, 9 predicted proteins | sample HC15DNA20200_MG_FD_203801 | JGI IMG/M metagenome (GOLD analysis project Ga0310344, IMG submission 203801) | Marine microbial communities from station ALOHA, North Pacific Subtropical Gyre - HC15-DNA-20-200_MG | ecosystem: Environmental > Aquatic > Marine > Oceanic | place: Pacific Ocean: North... | reverse complement strand
ATGTTATTTTGAAGAACATATTTTTTATTATCCAATGCTTCAAAAGTTTCTCCCTTTTTAGAATTTCTTACGATTATTTCTCTATCAATTTTATCAGCATCGTAAGCATGCAAGGGTCGGTTTAAATCAAACATAACGTAGTTTGTAACATCAACGATTGCTGAAATTGGTTTTAAACCTAAAGATAAAATTCTTTTTTTAAGCCAATCAGGACTTTCTTTATTTTGAACATTTTTAATATATACGCTTCCAAAAATTCCACAGCCTTGATCTTTTTCTTTTTTTATTGAAACTTTAATAGGACTTTTAAATTTCTGATCAATTTTAATTGGAGGTTGCTTTTTTAATTGGCCTAGCCCAGAAGAAGCCAAATCCCTAGCAATACCTTTAACACCTAAACAATCAGGTCTATTTGGAGTAACAGAAATATCTAAAATTTTTTCGCCAGTATTTTTAAAATATTTGTCGCCAATATTTTTTTCTTTTTTATTTAATTCGATGATTCCCTCTTTATCTGAAGATTCATCAAGCTCATAACCCGAACAAAGCATCCCGTGAGATTCTATTCCTCTTATTTTTGCTATTTTTAATTTCATATTAGTTTTTGGAATAACAGTTCCAGGAGGAGCATAAACTGCAAATAATCCATCTCTAGCATTTTGAGCTCCGCAAACTACTTTGATTAAATTTCCTGAACCTATGTCGATATCACAAAGTTTTAGTTTATCTGCATTAGGATGTTTTTGAGATTTAATAATCCTACAAATAATAAAATTATCTAAATTATTATTTGATGATTTTATATTTTCTACTTCTAATCCAATTTCTGTTAACTTTTCAGCAACTTGGTTTAAGTTCGCTTTGGTTACTAAATGATTTTTTAACCATGATAAAGTAGTTATCATCTGCTTAAACCTCTATAATTTGTTGGAACATCAAGTGGATCAAATCCATAAAATTCCAACCATCTGATATCACTTTCAAAAAAAGCTCTTAGATCATTAATTCCATATTTCAACATAGCTAATCGATCTATTCCTACACCAAAAGCATAACCTTGATATTGTTTAGGATTTACTTTTGCATTTTTTAGAACATTAGGGTGCACCATTCCGCAACCAAGAATTTCTAACCATTTATCACCTTCTCCAATCTTAATTTTTCCATCTTGAATTTTATATCCTATATCTACTTCAGCTGATGGTTCAGTAAAAGGAAAGTGGCTAGGTCGAAATCTTATTTTTACTTTATCAACTTCAAAAAACTTTTTTACAAAATAATATAAACAGCCTTTAAGATGACCCATGTTAACATTTTTGTCTATGTGTAGTCCTTCTAATTGATGAAACATGGGTGAGTGTGTTTGATCACTATCATGTCTATAAGTTCTTCCTGGTGCAATTATTTTAAATGGAGGTTTGCCTTTCAACATTGTTCTAATTTGAACTGGAGATGTATGAGTTCGTAAAAGTAAATCCTTAGAATGATTAAGATAAAAAGTATCGTGCATATCTCTTGCGGGATGATTTTCTGGTGTGTTTAATGCAGAAAAATTATAGTATTCATTTTCTACATCAGGTCCTTCCTCAACAGAAAAGCCGATCTCAGAAAAAATAGAAATAACTTCATCTATAACTTGTGAAACTGGATGAATTTTTCCTGAAAAATATGTTCGACCTGGTAAAGTTACATCTATTTTTTCATTTTTGAGTTTTTTATTAATTTCTGATTGATCAAAATCATCAAGTTTTGTTTCGAGAATTTTAATAATTTTTGTTTTCAAAGAATTAAGTTTTGAAGCATATTCTTTTCTTTGACTCTGATCTAAACTTCCAATTTTTTTAAAAAGTTCGGTGATAATTCCTTTTTTTCCAAAAATTTCAGTTTTAGTTGAATCGTAAGTATTGCGGTCTTTAACTTCTTTTATTTTATTTAAAATATCAGATTCAATTTGATCAAAATTTTTCATATCAAAAGCTTTTCTAATGATTCTCTACTTTATTAAAGATAATAGAAATAATCTTATTAGTTAAGGGAGGATTGTACTTTTTTTACTATAGATTTAAATGCTTGTGGATCATTATATGCAATATCAGCCAAAACTTTTCTATCTAGCTTAATACCAGACTTATTCAATCCATTAATAAACTTAGAGTACGTAATACCCTCTGCTCTAACGCCAGCATTTATTCTTTGTATCCATAAAGATCTGAATTCTCTTTTTTTAGCTCTCCTATCTCTATAAGCATATTGCATAGCTTTTTCTAAAGCTTGCTTTGCAACACGAATTGTATTTTTTCTTCTACCGAATTGACCTTTTACTTGTTTTAAAACTTTTTTGTGTCTAGCGTGACTAGTAACTCCTCTTTTTACTCGTGACATTTTAACCTCTCAAACTATAAGGCATGTATGACTTAACAATTTTAGAATCTTGTTTAGACATAATTGTTGTGCCTCTTTGTTTTCTGATTTGTGAATTAGTTCTTTTAATCATGCCGTGTCGTTTTCCTGCTTGAGGCATTTTTACTTTACCTTTAGCAGTTAATCTAAATCTTTTTTTAGCTGAGCTTTTAGTTTTTAATTTGGGCATAAATTAATGGAGTTTATACAGATTTTATAATTAATTGACAATATAATTAATAATTATATGGGCTGAACAATCATAATAATTTGCTTACCCTCAAATTTTGGCTGAACCTCTACCTTACCAACACTTGAGGTGTCGTTGATTATTCTTGTCATCAATTCATTTCCTAAATGAGTATGCTGCATTTCTCTTCCTTTAAATCTTACTGTAAATTTAACTTTATCGCCCTTTTCTAAAAATCTTTGAGCATTTTTTATTTTAAAATTATAATCATGTATCTCTGTTACTGGTCTAAGTTTTATTTCTTTTAAATTTACTATTTTTTGTTTTCTTTTTGCTTTATTTGCTTTTTTTTGTAAATTGTACTTATATTTTCCAATATCAATAATTTTACATACTGGCGGATTCGCGTTTGGCGAAATTTCTATTAAATCCAAACCTTCTTCTTTAGCAATCGCGATAGCTTTTTCTTTATTTAGCACACCAAGATTTTTTCCATCGCTGCTAATTACCTGAACCTCCGATGAACGAATTCTGTCATTTATCCTAGGACCTTTTGGTTTAGTTCTTCTTTGAAAATAATTTTGTTTTGGGTAAGCCACTTATTTTATCGGAAATTCTATTTGTTTAGATATTTTTTTAATTGCTTTGTCTAGTGCAAGAGTTTCTTGTTTTTCAGACCCTAATTTTCTAATTGTAACACTATTACCTTTTTTTTCTTTTGCGCCACAAATAAAAATTATTGGCACTTTAGATAAAGAATGTTCTCTTATTTTATAACTGATCTTTTGATTTTTTAAATCCACTTCGGTGTTTATACCCGCTTTCGTGCATTGTTCATATATTTTTTTTGCATAATTATCAAATTCTGTAGCAATTGGAAGTACAACAACTTGTAAAGGAGCTAGCCATAACGGTAGTTTTCCAGCATAATGTTCAATTAAAATACCAATAAATCTTTCTAGAGATCCGAATAAAGCCCTATGTAACATAACTGGAACTTTTTTTGATCCGTCGTTAGCAATATAAGAAGAACCTAATCTTGCTGGAAGATTTAAATCTACTTGTAATGTCCCACACTGCCAATCACGCCCAATGGTATCTCTTAAAACAAAATCTATTTTAGGTCCATAAAATGCTCCTTCCCCTTTATTAATTTCATATTTTAACTTTGATTGTTTTATTGCTTTTAACAAAGCAGATTCTGCTTTATCCCAAATTTTGTCTTCTCCTACTCTTTTTTCAGGTCTGTCAGAAAATTGTAGCAAAACATTTTTGAACCCAAGATCTTTATATATTTCTAATATTAAACTAGTTACACTTAAACATTCTTCTGTAATTTGATCTTCGGTACAAAAAATATGAGCATCATCTTGAGTAAAGGCTCTAACTCTTAGCAACCCATGAAGAGCACCTGAAGGTTCATATCTATGAACTTTACCAAACTCTGATAACTTAAGAGGAAGATCTCTATAACTTTTAAGTCCTTGATTAAATACTTGTATACCTCCTGGGCAATTCATTGGTTTAATTGCAAAAGTTTTTTCATCTGGAGTTTCTGAAACAAACATATTTTCACCAAATTTTTCCCAATGGCCTGATTGTTCCCATAAAGTTTTATCTAATATTTCTGGAGTATTAATTTCTCTATAACCAGCTTTCTTTTGTTTTTGTCTCATATAACCAACAAGAGTTTGAAATAATGTCCACCCTTTATGATGCCAAAAAACTGCGCCGGGGCTTTCCTCTCTGAAATGAAACAAATCCATCTCTTTTCCTAGTTTTCTATGATCTCTTTTTTCCGCCTCTTCTAATCTTGAGAGATACGCTTCAAGTTCTTTTTTATTTCGCCAACAAGTACCATATATTCTTTGTAACATTTCATTTTTTGAATCTCCTCTCCAATAGGCACCTGAAACTTTTGTGAGCTTAAAGGCCTTACCAATTTTTCCTGTAGATGAAAGATGTGGACCTCTGCACAAATCAGACCATTTGCCATGATGGTAAATAGAAACCTCTTCATTTTTAGGAATGCCCTCTATTATTTCGGCCTTATAAAGTTCTCCTATTTTTTTAAAATGTTCTATTGCTTTTTCTCTTTTTAATACTTCTCTTTTTGTTGGATCATCTCGATCAACTATTTCCTCCATTTTTTTTTCTATTTTTTGAAGATCTTCCTTAGTGAATGGTTCCTTTCTAGAAAAATCATAATAGAAGCCGTCCTCAATAACTGGACCAATTGTTACTTGAGTTCCGGGGAACAATTCCTGCACTGCCATTGCCAATACATGAGCAGCGTCGTGTCTAATAACCTCTAAACCTTCTTTATCTTTTGAAGTAATTATTTTTACCTCTACATCACTATTAATTGAAAAACTTAAATCTTTAAGTTTTCCATTAACGCTCATGATGCAAGCATCTTTCGCTAAGGATTTACTAATTTTATTTGCTATTTCAAAACCATTTATTGTTTTTGAAAATGGAATTTTTTTACCATCTGGTAATGTTATTTCTGACATGATTTATTTAGACTCTATCAATTTTTTGTACTGAGTAAAGGTAGTGTGGCACATATTATCAACATCAAATTTCTTTAATACATTTTTCCTACCTTCAAAACCAATAGATTTCAATAAATTATAATCTTTGGTCATCACCATTTCTATAACGTTTGCTAATTCATTAGGGTTGCCACTTTTAAATAAATAACCCGTTTTTTCTTTAACTATTGTTTCTTTAGAGCCCCCTATATCACTTGCCACTATAGGTATATTCATAGATTGTGCTTCTACAGAAACCCTTCCAAAAGCTTCAGGCTCAACAGAACATGAACAGACTAAATTTGCTATTCCATAAGCTATAGGCATTTCTTCGCAATGATCTATAAATTTAACAATTTTTCCTAATCTATGTTGTTGAACTAATCCCACTAGTTGTTTCTTATAAACATTTCTTCCTTGGTCGTGTCCAAGGATAATTCCTTGAAATGGTTGAATGTTATCTTTTTCTGAAAGGATTTTAAGTGCTTCAATAAATATTTTTTGACCTTTCCAAGGTGTTAATCTGCCTGGCAACATAATGATAAATTTATTTCTATCTATTTAATTTTGTTTTGAAAATTTATCGAGCTTCGAAGGAATTAGTCTTTTTGAATAAAAATAATTTGTGTTAATTCCTCTAAAAATTACTAAAAGCTTTCTTCTATGATCTTTAAGATACTCTCCATAATTATCATTAATATGAGAGAAAATAAAATTTGATCCTGCTATAATTAAGTTCGATCTAACCATAACCGAATTATAAAATTTTTTAAATCTGTTTTTAAAATTATAGGTACCATGAAAAGTTGTAACAAATTTTCTAAAAGTAATTTTTGAAGCTAGCAGACATGACCAGGCGGGCGCCCGACTTCTAGCATGCACAATATCGATATTATTAAATAAAATAAATATAGAGATTATTAATGAATTAAATAATATTAAAACTGGATTTTTTGATTGTACAGGAAGTCTGATTATCTTGACCTTGTCCTTTTTTACATACTTAAGCAATTCTCCGCCGCTTGTCATAATGTAAGATTTGCAATCCTTTTCGGCTAAATAATGAGCTAAGTCATAACAACCAGTTTCAGCCCCACCATAACCAAGCTTTGGTATAACCTGTAAAACTTTGATTTTTTTTTTCATTTTTATAAAATATTATAATACGTTAAATGACTTACAAAAGATCTAAATATTTTTTAACTACAAGTAAAAGAAAAATCAAGTATTTGTACTTAAGCACAAATAGCCAAACCGTAGTAGTTTTTTTTCATGGTTTTATGTCAGATATGATTGGATCCAAACCGATGGCTATTCAAAAGTTTTGTAAAAACAAAAATTTAAAATTTATAAAATTTGAATATTCTGGTCATGGAAAATCTAGTGGTAAATTCATAGAGGGAAATATTTCAAAATGGACGAATGATGCAAAACAATTAATTAATTCAAAAATTAAAAAAAACGATAATTTAATTTTTATAGGTTCAAGTATGGGAAGTTGGATAGCTTTAAGATTGTTACCATTTTTTAAAAAACAAATTAAAGGTTTTATTGGTATTTCTTCTGCTCCTGAATTTCTCGAAGAATTGATGTGGAAAAAGTTTAGCAAAAAAATTAAGAAAACAATAATGGAAAAAAAAATTTACCATTTAGAATACGGTGGTTTTGTCTATCCTTTAACTAAACAATTAATATTGGATGGAAGAAAAAATAAAGTATTAAATAATAAAATTAATTTAAAAATACCTATAGTACTATTTCATGGTTTAAAGGATAAGGTTGTTCCTTTAAAAATTTCAAAAAAAATATTAAAAATTTGTAAAAAATCAAATAAAAAATTAATCAAAATTAAAAATGGTGATCATAGTTTATCAAGAAAAATTGATTTAAAAAAAATATGCAAAGAATTAGATCTTATGATTTGTAATTATCTTTAAAATTATTTTTTAATATTATATTGCTTTTGAAGTTTTTGTTTTCAAAGATAAAGGGTTTGTTAATTTATCAATCATTTCTTTAGGACAAACTTGCTTAAAATTTTTTATCTCATCAATATAGTTCTTTAATATTTTATCAGCTACTTTCGACTGTGTTTCTTGAAAGTGCTCATTAATTAAATTTTTCAAATAATTTATCCAATAATTGGTCTCCGGTACTTGCCAAACTACTGAATTAGAATTAACATAATTTTCAAAATCATTATTTGGATCATAAATAAAAGCCATACCTCCAGTCATACCTGCTGCAAAATTATCTCCGACTCTACCTAGAATAACTACGCTTCCGCCTGTCATGTATTCACAGCCATTAGAATCGCAACCTTCAATAACTCCTAGAGCACCTGAATTTCTAACTGCAAATCTTTCTCCTGATTGCCCTGCAGCAAAAAGTTTTCCTGAAGTAGCTCCGTAAAGTACAGTATTGCCAATAATAGTATTTTCATCGCTGATTAAATTGCTTTCTTTTGGAGGTTTAATAACTATTGTTGCTCCTGATAACCCTTTTCCAACATAATCATTTGCATCTCCAATAACATTTAATTTTAAACCCTTTATTCCAAAAGCTCCTAACGATTGACCCGCTGATCCATGTAGATTAATTATAATAGAATTATTATTAATTTTATCTTTACCAAATTTTTTATAAATGTAGTGTGATAATCGAGTGCCAACAGCTCTATGTACATTTTTAATCTCATAATTTAATTCGATCTTATTTTTTTGTTCAAAAGAATTTTTTATATCATTATAAATTTTTCCATCTAAAGTATCTGGAACTTTATTTATTAGGTCAGATGGACAATATCTATTATTTTCACCAGGATCAGCTTGAACTAGTAAAGGACTCAAATCTAAATCATCTAAATTTGATGTTCCTCTACTCACTTGTTTCAAAAGATCGCTTCTGCCAACAATATCATTTAAAGTTTTAAATCCTAAATTTGCCAAAATTTCTCTAACTTCTTCTGCGATAAAAGTAAATAAATTGACAACTTTTTCAGGTGTCCCTGTAAATTTTTTTCTTAAATTTTCATCTTGCGTACAAACCCCGACTGGGCAGGTATTTGAGTGACATTGTCGTACCATTATACATCCCATAGCTACAAGAGAGGTTGTTCCAATTCCAAACTCCTCAGCTCCCATCATTGCAGCCATCACAACATCTCTTCCAGTTTTTATTCCGCCATCGGTTCTTAATGTTACTTTGTGCCTAAGACCATTTAGAGTTAAAATTTGATTAGCTTCAGTAAGTCCCATCTCCCAAGGAATCCCGACATATTTAACACTCGTTTGCGGACTTGCCCCAGTACCACCAGAATGCCCGGAAATTAAAATTACATCAGCTTTGGCCTTTGCAACTCCAGCTGCAATCGTTCCTACTCCTGTTGATGCTACCAATTTAACTCCTACTCTTGCTTTAGGATTTGATTGTTTAAGGTCATATATAAGTTGAGCCAAATCCTCTATAGAATAAATATCATGATGAGGAGGAGGAGATATTAATGTTACTCCAGGAGTAGAATGTCTTAACATTGCAATTTCTTTTGAAACTTTAAAACCTGGAAGTTGACCACCTTCACCAGGTTTAGCGCCTTGAGCTATTTTTATTTCAATTTCGGTACAATTATTCAAATACTCAATCGTCACACCAAATCTAGCAGATGCAATTTGTTTGACTTTAGAATTTGCGCTATCTCCATTATCCATTTTAAAAAATCTTTTTGAATCTTCTCCACCTTCTCCGCTGCATGAAGCCGCGCCTATTCTGTTCATTGCAATCGCTAATGTTTCATGAGCTTCAGCTGATAACGCTCCATGAGACATGCTTCCACTTCCAAATCTTTTTCTTAAATTATCAACCGATTCAACTTCATCAATATTTATTGGTTTTGATAATTTTTTAAAATCTAGAAGATCTCTTAGGTTTATTATGGGTAAATCATAAATGCCTTGAGCGTATTGCTTATAAATTTTATATGAATTATTGGCTACTGCATTTTGCAACATATGAATCAAATGTCCTTGATATTGATGAGTTTCACCATTTTTTCTATATTTATAAATCCCACCAATTGGAAGAATTGATACATTTTTCTGAAAAGCTTTATTATGTAATTCTTTTATTTTTTTCTCAATTCCAAAAATTCCTATTCCTGATATTCTTGATACCATTCCTGGAAAATATTCTGTGACAATAGCTCTGCTTAAACCTACCGCTTCAAAATTACATCCGCCCCTATAAGCACTTAAAACTGAAATACCCATTTTAGACATAATTTTTAATAATCCATTATCTACAGATTTTACATACCGCTTAACGCATTCTTCAAAATTAAATTTTCCAAATAATTTTTTTTCATATCTTTGATAAATTGAATCGAAAGCAATATAAGGATTAATAGAAGTTGCTCCAACTCCTAATAAAACGGCAAAAGAATGTGTATCAAAAGCCTCTCCTGTCTGAACATTAATTGAAGCAAATCCTCTAATACCTAAATCTATTAATCTTGAATTTATTGCTCCAATAGCAAGAATCATAGGTATTAAAGCTTTTTTTTCACTAACTTTTTTGTCAGTTAAAATTAAATGTTTTCCACCTTCACGAACTGCAATTTCAGCCTCCAGACGTAATTCATCTAATCTTTCTTTTAAACTTTTGTTAATATCAAATGTGCAATCTAAAATTTTTATATTTTTTTTAAAAAATTCAGAAAATTTTTCAAACTGTGAATTGGATAGAATTGGGCCATCTAATACATAAATAATATTATCTTCTATTAAATTTTCAAAATCGAGAATGTTGCCTAGATTGCCAAAACGAGTTTTTAAACTCATTACTTCATTTTCTCTTAATGAATCGATCGGAGGATTTGTTACTTGACTAAAGTTTTGTCTAAAAAAATGTGATAGAGGCCTATATCTATCTGACAGCACTGCTACAGGCGTATCATCACCCATAGATCCTACGGCTTCTTTAACATCCTCTACCATTGGATGTAAAATAAGTTCTAAATCCTCGATATTTATTCCTGCCAAAAATTGTCTACGCCTTAATTCATCGCCTGAATAAATAAATTTTTCTTTTGCAATGTTAAATTTTTTATCTAAGTCTACTATCTGTCTACTATATTTTTTGTAATCTTTTGAAATCTTATTTTTGATGTTTTTGCTGTCATAGACCTGCCCCTTTTCTAAATCAACGGCAATTAGTTGACCTGGCCCTAATCTTCCTTTAAAGACAATTTTTTCATTTGAAATCGGAACCATTCCTGTTTCTGATCCTGCAAATAAAAGTTTATCTGACGACACGGTATATCTTAATGGACGCAAACCATTTCGATCTACTGCTGCTATAATCCATTTACCATCTGTAGCAGAGATAGCTGCTGGACCGTCCCACGGCTCAATTGTGCTATTTAAAAAATTAAATAATTGTTGATGTGCCTTTAAAACAGTTTTTCTTCTTTTTGACCAGGCGTCTGGAATTAACATAAGTTTTGTTAATGGTACGGATTTTCCAGATCTAACTAATAATTCAAATACATTATCCAGAGCTGCTGAATCTGAGTTTCCAGCAGTTATGACTGGTTTCAAAGATTCAATATCTTCAAAGATTTTATTATTCATATCTTGTTCATGAATTTTCATCCAATTAATATTACCTTTGAGTGTATTTATTTCTCCATTATGAGCTAAAGTTCTAAAAGGTTGAGCTAAATCCCAACTCGGGAATGTGTTTGTAGAATATCTTTGGTGAAAAATTGCAAATCTGGAAATAAATCTATTGTCCATCAAATCTGGGTAAAATTCTGATAATGCTTCAGCTAAAAACATTCCTTTGTAAATAATTGATCTAGAGCTAAATGAGCAAATATAAAAATCTCTTAGTTTTAAGATGTTTGCTTGTTTTTCAATTTTTTTTCTAATAACAAATAAATCTCTTTCAAGGTCATCGTTTTTTAAATTTTTATTATTTGATTTAAAAATTATTTGAACAATTTCTGGTCTATTACTTTCGGCCTTAATTCCTAATACTTTTGTATTAACTGGTACTTGTCTCCATCTATAAATATAATAATTTTTATTAAGAAGTTCGTTTTCAACTATAGTTTTACACTTTTCTTGAGAAACATAATCATTTCTTGGTAAAAAAATCATTCCAACACAAATAGTTCCTTCATCGTGCCTTCGCCCAGCGTTTTCAATCCTTTCAATAAAAAAAGTTTTTGGAATTTCTATATGTATGCCCGCTCCATCCCCAGTTTTACCATCGGCGTCAACAGCACCACGGTGCCAAACTGCTTTTAGTGCCTGTATACCAAACTCAACTACCTTTCTTGATTTTTTACCCTCAGTTGAAGCAACAAAACCTACTCCGCAGGCATCATGTTCGTTTCTAGGATCATATGCATTTCCTTTAATTAGTTTTTTTAAATTCTTTTTATATAATTTCATTTTAAGCCACCTTTATTTTACTTAGCTGTTTATGCTCTAAATACTTATGAATCGATACAGCCGCATCTCTTCCATCTCTAATAGCCCAAACTACTAAAGATGCTCCTCTTACAATATCTCCTGCAGCAAAAACGCCTTGAATATTTGTTTCCATAGTTTTTAAATTAATTTTTATAGTTCCCCATTTAGATACCAAAATATCAGAACAATTAAATAATTTTGGTATATTTTCAGGATCAAAACCTAAAGCTTTAATAGCCATATCCGCTTTTATTTCAAATTCAGAATTTTTAATTGATTCAGGTTTTTTTCTACCAGAAGAATCTGGTAGACCAAGTTTCATTCTTTCAACTAATAAAGATGAGATTTTTTCTGAACCAATAAATTTTTTAGGATTTGATAGCCAGATAAATTCAACGCCTTCTTCTTCAGCATTATATACTTCTCTGGCAGAGCCAGGCATGTTTTCTCTATCTCTTCTGTAAAGACACTTTACAGATTTTGCATTTTGTCTAACTGCTGTTCTCACGCAATCCATTGCTGTATCGCCTCCACCAATTACTACAATATTTTTATTTTCAGCATTAAGTGTACCATTATCAAATTCTTCAACTTTATCTCCCAACCCCTTACGGTTAGAGGCAGTTAAAAATTGCATTGCTGGAAAAATATTTTCTAAATTATGCCCTGGTAAATCTACTTCTCTAGCTTTATATACTCCTGTTGCTATTAGGATGGCATCATGTTCTTTTTTTAGCTCTTCAATTGATATATCTTTACCAATTTCAGTATTCATTTTAAAATTGATTCCGCTTTCTTTCAGAAGATTAGTTCGTCTTTCGACAACAAATTTTTCTAATTTAAAATTAGGTATACCGTAAATTAATAATCCACCTGCTCTATCATAACGATCGTAAATAGTTA
>Ga0310344_10003073_pt1 | contig 12506 bp, 12 predicted proteins | sample HC15DNA20200_MG_FD_203801 | JGI IMG/M metagenome (GOLD analysis project Ga0310344, IMG submission 203801) | Marine microbial communities from station ALOHA, North Pacific Subtropical Gyre - HC15-DNA-20-200_MG | ecosystem: Environmental > Aquatic > Marine > Oceanic | place: Pacific Ocean: North... | reverse complement strand
AAAAATTAAACAAATTGAGAAAGTTCATAATTATTTAGAGAGTTTACCAGAAGTAGGTAAAGTTTTATCATTAACATCATTGATAACTGTAGCTGAAGATCTAAATCAAGGAAAAGAATTTGACCCATTTAAATTAAATATTATTTATAAAAAACTTCCTGATGATTTTAAAAAAAAAGTTGTTGACCCATATATATCAGTAGAAAATAATGAAGCTAGAATTAATTTAAGAATTCTAGATTCATCTAAAGACTTAAGAAGAAAAGAATTAATAGAAAGAATAAAATACGACTTTCAAAATAAATTAAATTTAAATAAAGAACAATTTCAAATTGCTGGTGTTTTAGTTTTATATAATAATATGTTGCAAAGTCTTTTTGACTCCCAAATTAAAACTCTTGCTTTCGTAATGTTGGGTATAGCAATTATGTTTGTTATACTTTTTCGATCTTTAACATTATCTATTATTGGTATTATTCCAAACTTTATAGCAGCAGTTTCGATTTTAGGAATTATGGGTTTACTCAAATTACCACTTGATATGATGACAATTACAATTGCCTCTATAACAATTGGAATTGCAGTAGATAATAGTATTCATTATATTTATCGGTTTAGAGAAGAGTTTAAAAAATCTAATAGTTATAATGAAACTATAGACAAATGTCATATGAGCGTTGGTAGAGCAATATTTAATACTTCAGTTACAATTATATTTGGTTTTTCTATTTTAGTATTATCTAATTTTATTCCGACAATTTATTTTGGAATTTTTACTGGCTTAGCAATGTTGATTGCAATGTTAGCTGTTTTAACTCTTTTACCAAAATTAATATTAGTAATTAAACCGTTTAAATAATTTTAATGCCTGTAGTTGACTTTATTTTTCTATCATTAACAATTTTTTCATCTTTATTAGGTTTATCAAGAGGATTCATAAAAGAATTATTATCTTTAACTAAATGGTTGTTGTCTTTATATATTGCTTTTATATCTTTTGAAAAAACAAAAATTATATTATCTAGTTTTTTAAAAGATACCGAAATTCTTGATCTTATAGCTGCGGCAGGTACTTTTTTGTTAATTTTTTTAATTCTAACTCTTATATTTAATTTTTTATCTAAATTTCTATCTTTAAAAGGGCTTGGCTTTATTGATAAATTCTTAGGTTTTATATTTGGTTTTTTTAGAATGATATTAATATTTTCTTTAATATTTATTATCTACACAGACGTTTTTTATAATCAGGAAAAACCAGTGTGGTTTAATGATTCTTATTCAATAAAATATATTGATCAACTCTCACTTTACCTTAAGAAAAAATTTTTAGAATTTAATTTAAACAATGATATCATTACTTGAAACTTGAGATATATCATACAAATTATATTATAACTATATAAAATAAATTTATGTGTGGAATATTCGGTATATTCAATCATGATGATGCAGCCACTATAACTGCACTTGGTCTTCACTCGCTTCAACATAGAGGTCAAGAGGCTTGTGGAATAGTTACACATAATGAAAATAATTTTTACTTAGAGAAAAGACTTGGTTTAGTAGGAGATAACTTCACAAAAAAAGAAGTTATAAATAAATTACCTGGCAAACATGCTATTGGTCATAATAGGTATGCAACATCAGGAAAAACTTTTTTAAGGAATGTTCAGCCTTTTTTTGCTGATTTATCAAGCGGTGGTATTTCCATTGCGCATAATGGAAATTTAACTAATAGCTTGTCATTAAGACACAGAATGGTAGATAAAGGAGCAATCTTTCAAAGTACTTCTGATACAGAAATCATAATTCAACTAATTGCCAGATCCAAAAGAACAATTTTTATAAATAAATTAATTGATGCGCTTTTCCAAATTCAAGGTGGCTATGCCTTAGTGGTTATGACTGGAAAAAAATTAATAGGTGTTCGAGACCCATTTGGAATAAGACCTTTAGTTTTAGGTGAGCTTGATGGATCACCTATATTAACTTCTGAAACATGTTCTTTAGATATCATTGGTGCAAAGTTTATTAGAGAAATAGAAAATGGTGAAATAGTGGTAATCACAGATAATAAAATTAAAAGCATAAAACCTTTTCCTAAAGTAAACTGTAGGCCTGATATATTTGAATATATTTATTTTTCACGGCCTGATAGTGAGCTTGGAGGAAAGAGCATATATAATTGTAGAAAAAATTTTGGTATTGAACTTGCAAAAGAGTCTAAAGTTCATGCTGATATTGTTACAGCGGTTCCTGATTCTGGAATGCCTGCAGCAATCGGTTTTGCGGAACAGTCCAAAATACCATTTGAATTAGGATTAATAAGAAATCATTATGTTGGAAGAACTTTTATTGAGCCAGCACAACAAGTTAGACAATTCGGTGTAAGATTAAAACATAATGCAAATCATAGCTGTATAAAAGGAAAAAAAATTATTCTTATTGATGATTCAATTGTAAGAGGCACAACGTGCTTAAAAATAATACAAATGCTTAATAATGCTGGTGCAAAAGAAATACACATGAGGGTTGCAAGCCCTCCTATAACTCACCCTGACTGTTATGGTGTAGATACACCAAAACAAAATGAGCTGCTAGCTGCTACTAGAAAAGATGTAAAAGAAATGGCAAAATATATTGGTGTAAAAACATTAGAATTTTTATCTGTTGAAGGATTATATAAAGCAATGGGCTATAAAAAAAGAAATGAAGATATTCCTCAATTTACTGACCATTGTTTTACAGGAGATTACCCTATTGTTCCAATTGATAAAACTTTAGATAAATCTAAGTACGACCAATTGTCTTTCTTAAGTAACGCGAATATATAATTATTTTTTTTTTTCTTGATAAGGATTTTTACTAGCTAAAAATTTCAGAAACACTGGTATATTATCTATTTTATAATTTAGTTTAAGCTTTTTTTCTAAAAAACGTTTGTAAGAAGAATTTATTTTATTTGGATAATTTGAAAATATTTTAAATGTGGGAGGGTTTGTATCTGTTTGGACTATATACTTAAATTTTATTTCTTTTCCTTTAATTCTTATAGGTGGGTTAAGTTTAATAATATTTCTCAGCCATTTATTTAAATTTGAAGTTGTCATTGTGCTTTTAAGCATTTTTTTTATTTCAATAGAGTATTTAAGAATTTTGAAAAATTTTGTATCTCTTAATGCTGAAATATAAAAAATATTATTTTCATTGAATTGTGGAAGAGAATTTTTTATTAATTTTTCTAATTTATTCTTTTTATTTTTTTTGTTTTTAACTAAATCCCATTTATTAACAACTATTATTAATCCTCTTCCTGATTTTAATGTGTGAGAAGATAATTTCTTATGTATTTTATCTAATTTATCAATTAAAGAGTCTAAAACTAAAATGATTATATCCGAAAATCTAGTTGCTTGTATCAAAAGATCAAAATTGAAATCTTTTTTTTTGTACACTCCTGCAGTATCTAAGAAAGTGAATTCTTTTTCATTCCAAATTAATTTTTTTTCTATAGTACTTTTAGTAGTTCCTGGGTGTTTGCTAGTTTTTAATTCATTAGATTTTAACAATCTATTAATCAATGTAGATTTTCCAACATTTGGATTCCCGACGAAACAAAGCTTAATTTTTCCTTCCTTTAACATCTTGTTTATCTATATGCCAATAAATTGCCTTTTGAAGTTAAAAAATAAACAGTTTGATTTGCGACAATTGCTGGATTTTCAACAGAAGATTTAATATTAATTGCTCCAAGAAACTTTCCAGTATATGGAGATATTGATGCAATTATGCCATTAGAACCTGAAATAATTAACATGTGGCCTGTTAATAAAGGGCCTGTCCATGTTATCAGTTTATCTTTTTTTTCAAAATTAGTGTAATCCTTTAATTTACTAACCCAAACAATTTTTCCTGAGCTAGATGTAAGACAAATTAATTCATTATCTTTTGACAAAACATATATAAATTTAGAAACGACCCATGGCGTTTGTATTCCTCCTATATTTGATTCCCATAATCTCTTACCACTATTTAAATTCATAGCAAGCATTTTTCCATTGTGGCTTATGACGTAAACAATATCATTTTGGATAACAGCGTTCCCCCGTATATCGGAAATGTTTTCTATTGATTTTTTTTGAATTAATGTGCTTAAATTATCATTCCAAATAACTTGGCCATTAGATAAATTAATAGCATAAATCTCCCCTGATGAATAAGTTACTATAACTATTCCCTTTGATACTACTGGTGACGAAGAACCCATAAATGTAGATATTTCCTCTAAACCTTCATGCGTCCATGTCAGCTCACCATTTGTTAAATTGTATGCATATAATCTATTATCTTTAGCAAGAACTAAAAAAAAATTTCCTGAAATTATAGGAGCTGCCCTTATTGGAGCAGTTATTTTATTATTCCAAATAATTTTTCCATTATTTTTATTTAGTACAAACATGTCCCCTGACCCGGTAGTTACAGCTAATAAATTTTCATTTACTGCTAATCCACCACTAATTATTCCTTTACTATCATCAATCTTTTTTCTTAATTTCTTTTTCCATTCTTTTTTACCATTATTTTTATTAATTGCTGTAACATTTAGCTCTGTGTCTAATGTATATATTTTTTTTTGATCAATTACTGGTTGAGAAGAAATAGGTCTTTTTTTATTTTGTCCTTTTCCTATAGAAGTTTTCCAAAATAAGCTAATTTTTTTACCTACTAATGGATGTAAAATTTTATGTGCTTCATTGTTTGTTAGTTGACTCCATGTATTATTAATTACAGGTTTAGGTAGCGAAACTTTTAGACCTCTTAAACTTTGATCTGGTTTAGCAACGGTTTCTACAAAAGCTGGACTATAACTCTCATTTGTTTTTTCATCTTTATCTTTAAAATATGAACAGCTATTCAAAAAAAGAATAAAAAAATAAAAAGTTATAAAAAAATAATTAATTTTTTTCATTTATCTTTTTTTAACATTTCAACTATAGTCTTGGATCTCTCTCGAATAAATTCGCTTGCATCCTCACTATTAATTATTGTGTTAAGAGATTGTAAAGCATTATCTGAATCATTCTTTTTTAGATAATATGATGCTAATAACTCATGAGCAAGATACTTCCAATTCGAGGATGGTTTTGAAAGGTCTATGATCTCATCAATATTATCAATATTTTCAATATTTGAATTTATTTGATTATTAAATTTTTGTAATTTGATTATACCATAAAATAAACTATTTTTTTTTACTTTAAGATTATTTAAATCTAGGGATATCTTCTCTCTGTTAACTAAATCAATTAAATATAAAAATGAAAGATCACTATAACCAGTTGTTTGAGAATTATTAATTTCCTTCAATATCTTTTCTGCATTTTGATAATCTTCTAATTCTATATATTTAGTTGCTTGAAAAAACAATTCACTTTGCTTTTCTATTTTTTTTTCTTTATTAAATTTATAAACGTTAATTGATACAATGAGAATTATTAAAATTGTTATTGATATAAAAATATGTTTTTTATACTTATTCCATATTCTTTTGTAATTATCTTGCCTAACTTCTTCATCTATTTCTTTTATAAGATTTTGTTCATCAGTCATTTTATTTCCATTTAATAGAGCATCCCATACTAGGTTTTTGTTCATTAGGACCAGTTCCAGTTTGAATTATTTGATGGAATGCATTTAATAATTCCTTATCTTTTAAAACTTTACCAGAGATTCCTGCATTATCTAATCTTCCTCTATATTGAAGTTCTAAATTTTTATTATATCCAAAAAAGTCAGGTGTACATACCGCTCCATATGCTTTAGCAATATCTTGTGTCTCATCATATAAATAAGGGAATGTAAAATTATTTTCTTTAGAAAACTTTTTCATGTTTTCGAATGAATCTTCTGGATAATTCTCTACATCATTAGACATAATTGCAACACAACCTATTTCTTTTTTTTGTAAATCTATAATATCTTTAACCAATCTATCAATAACTCCCTTAACATAAGGACAATGATTACAAATAAAAATTACCAAAGTGCCATTTTTACCTTTTATTTCCTCTAAATTGTAAGTTTTTTCGTCAATTCCTTTTAAACTAAATGAAATTGCTTTTGTTCCAAATTGACATATCGGAGTAACTTCTGGCATAATTATATATATAATAATAAAAAAAATTATTTGTTTAATATATGTCAAAAATTTATCATTTTTCTAAATATATTAAAGAAAAAGAAAAAATAACATTTTCTAAAAAAGATCTTAATTCAATAATTAGTATTTATAGCCAAAAAGTATCGAATGGTGTCTGGAAAGATTATTCTATAAATTTTGAAGGAAATTATGCTGAATTTTCAATTTATAAACATACATGCGCATCGCCGGAGTTTTCAATTGTTAAAAATAAAAAAAAAATTTTTTCTGTGTATTCAAGACAAGAAGAATTAAAAAAATCAAAATATATTAAAGATGTCTTGGACGTATTAAAAAAAGTTGAAAGCAAAAAAAATTTAAAAGTTATTTAATTTTTTTATTTGTACCTTATTCCCATTCAATAGTGCCTGGTGGCTTGCTTGTATAATCATATACAACTCTATTAACGCCTTTTACTTCATTGACAATTTTAGTACTTATTTGTGCTAAATCTTCTGAATTAAAATAATATGGTTCAGCGGTCATCCCGTCGACAGATGTTACAGCTCTTAGAACGCAAGTATATTCATATGATCTCTGGTCTCCCATAACTCCTATAGTTTTTACTGGAAGTAAAACTGTAAAAGCTTGCCAAATTTTATTGTATAGCTTCTTTTTTTTTAATTGTTCAATAAAAATTTCATCTGCATTTTGCAAAATTTTAATTTTTTCTCTTGTTATATTTCCAGGTATTCTTACAGCTAGTCCTGGCCCTGGAAAAGGGTGTCTTTTTAAAATAGAGCCAGGGATATTTAATTTTTTACCTAAAATTCTTACTTCATCCTTAAAAAGTTCTTTTAAAGGTTCGATTAATTTAAAATTTAATTTTTTTGGCAACCCTCCAACATTATGATGAGATTTTATTTTTGCTGAAGGGGCTCCTTTGAAAGATTTAGATTCTATTATATCAGGATATAAAGTTCCTTGAGCTAGATATTTTATAGATCTATATTTTTTTGACTCTTTAGTAAAAATATCTATAAATAATTTTCCAATAATCTTCCTTTTTTTTTCTGGATCAGTAACATTTTTTAATTTGTTAATAAATAAATGCCCGGCATTAACTCTCTTAAAGTTATTTCCTAACTTTTTCTTAAAAACTTTTTCTATTTCATCGCCTTCATCTTTTCTTAATAAACCCGTATCTACAAAAATGCACTTTAATTTATTGCCAATACTTTTATGGAGCAATGAGGCAGTTACAGATGAATCTACTCCACCTGATAATGCGCAAATCACATTATCATCTTTAACTTGTTCCTTTATTTTTGTTAAAGAATTTTTTATAAAATCTGATATTTTCCAGCTCGATTTACAAGAAGAAATTTTTTTAGCAAAATTTTCTAAAATTTTTTCTCCACTTAAAGTATGAATAACTTCAGGGTGAAATTGTAAGCCATATATTTTTTTGTTTTCATCAGCTATTGCTGCAAACTTAGCATTAGAAGTTGAAGCAAGTACTGAAAATGACTTTGGTATTTTACTTACTTTATCGCCATGACTCATCCACACCTGGTAATAGTTATTTTTTTTATATACCCCTTCAAAAATTTTTGATTTATTTTTAATTTTTATAAATGCTTTACCAAATTCTCTTTTTTTTGAACTTATAACTTTTCCACCTAAATGCTTACAAAGTATTTGTTGTCCATAGCAAATTCCAAGAATCGGAATGTTTAAAGAATAAATTGAATTATCAGGTTTTAATGGTTTTTTTAAAGTAGTAGAGGTCGGTCCACCTGATAATATTAATCCTTTTGGTGAAAAATTATCTATTTTTTTTTTTGATATATTGTAAGGATGAATTTCACAATATATATTTTTCTTTCTTATTCTTCTAGCTATTAATTGGGTAACTTGTGAACCAAAATCGAGTATTAAAATCTTATCCATTAATAGAAATTTAGTTAGTGCCCTCAGGTTTATAATTTGGACTTTCCTTTGTAATTGTTACATCGTGCACATGGCTTTCTTTAAGACCAGAGCTAGTAATTTTAATAAACTCGCAATTGGTTTTCATTTTTTTGATATTTTCATTACCTGTATATCCCATTGAAGAACGCAGTCCTCCGATTAATTGATTCAAAACTATGCTTACTGGACCTTTGTAAGGAACTTGTCCTTCAACCCCTTCGGGAATTAACTTCTGAATATCAGTGTTAATATCTTGAAAATATCTTTCTGCTGAACCTTTCAACATTGCAGAAATAGATCCCATACCTCTATATGATTTATATGATCTACCTTGATACAAATAAACTTCTCCTGGAGACTCGTCTGTTCCAGCTAAAAGAGAACCAATCATAATAGTATCAGATCCTGCTGCAATTGCTTTTGCTATATCTCCTGAATATTTAATTCCACCATCAGCTATAAGTGGGATGTTTGATTTTTTCAAGATCTCAGACACTTCTAGTATAGCAGTTAGCTGTGGTATTCCTACTCCCGCCACCATTCTTGTCGTACAAATTGATCCTGGGCCTATTCCAACTTTAATCGCATCAGCTCCAACATCAATTAATGCTTTAGCGCCTTCTTTTGTTGCAACGTTTCCAGCGATTACTTGTGTATAATTAGATTTTTTTTTTATTTTTTTTACAGTATCTATAACATTTTTAGAATGGCCATGAGCAGTATCTAAAATTAAAACATCTGTTTCTACATCTATTAATCCTTCGGCTCTTTCAATACCTTTATCTCCTGCGTCAATTGCTGCTGCTACACGAAGTCGTCCTTTTGCATCTTTGCAAGCGTTAGGATATTTTCGAGCTTTTTCAATATCTTTAACAGTAATTAATCCAACACATTTATAATCTTTATCAACAACAATTAATTTTTCAATCCTGTGTTTGTGTAATATTTGTTTTGCTTTTTCCATATCTACATTTTCTCTAACTGTTTGTAAATTATTTTTAGTCATAAGATCCTCAACTTTAATTTCAGAATTAGAGAAAAATCTAACGTCTCTGTTAGTAAGAATTCCGACTAATTTATTATTTTTTTCAACAACAGGGATGCCTGATATTTTATTTTTTTTCATTAAACCTAAAGCATCTTTTAATTTTTTATCTTTTGAAATAGTAACTGGGTTAACAACTATTCCTGATTCAAATTTCTTTACTTTTCTAACTTCATCCATTTGATCATCAATTTTCATATTTTTATGAATTGAACCAATACCTCCAGATTGTGCCATAGCTATAGCCATTTTAGATTCAGTTACTGTGTCCATAGCTGCTGAAATAATTGGAATTTCTAAATTCACAGATTTAGTCAATAATGTTTGAGTATTTACGTTTTTTGGCAAGGTTGATGATGATGCTGGCTTTAATAATACATCATCAAAAGTTAAAGAATCGTATATTTTTCTTCCCATATACAATAGTAATGATTACTGAATAAAGGTTCAAGGTTTTTTTTTATTTTAAAAATTTTGAGATGATATATATTTCTTTTGAATCAGATCTGCTTGATTTAGGTTTGTACAAATTCAATTGTAAGAATTGTTTTTTAATCAAATTACATATTCTTTCTGTTTCTTTTCCATCAAATATTTTAATAACTAAAAAACCTCCTTTGTTCAACAAATTTTTTGCTATTTCAAAAGATCTCTCGGATAGTTCTACAGTCTTTATATGATCGACAAATTTGTTTCCCGTTGCAGATGGTGCGGCGTCAGAGACTATAAGATCTATTCCATTAGAAAAATACTTTTTTAATAATAAAATAAAGTCGTCATCAAAAATATCTTTTTTTATACTTAAAACATTGTCAATTGGTTTAAAAATCTTTAAATCAACAGTAAGAATTTTGTTTCCTTTTTCACTAGAAAAAATTTTTTTTGATAATATTTGAGACCATCCTCCTGGAGAGCCTCCTATATCTAAAGCATTTTGGCCTTTTTTTAATATTCTAAACTTTTTATTTATTTCCAACAATTTAAAAGCTGATCGTGATCTGTAACCTAATTTCTTTGCTTCATTAAAAAAAACATCTTTTAATCTATCCTGATGCCATTTGCTTTTTATTTTTTTTTTAAATTTCATAATAAAAAAAAACCCCGTAAATAAATTACGAGGTTTTTTTTAAATAAAAAATAAAAAAAAAATTTTATTTTGCTATTACAACAGATTTTGTTTCGGTATAGGCATCTAATATTTCTGAACCCATTTCTCTGCCCCATCCAGATTGTTTATATCCTCCAAATGGAAGAGCTGCATCAAAAATATTATAAGTGTTGACCCAAACAGTTCCTGCTCTGAAAGCATCAGCAGTATTAATTGCCTTTTTTATGTCACTTGTCCAAACAGCTGCTGCTAAGCCATAATGTGAATTGTTTGAACGTGTCATAACATCTTCTGCGTTATCAAAAGGTTCAGCTGCAACAACTGGACCAAAAATTTCTTCTTTGATTACTTTCATATTATCATTGGTGTTTGTTAAAACTGTTGGTTCAACAAAATAACCTTTGTCTCCAACAGTTCCACCACCAACAGCACATTTAGCACCATCATCTTGGCCAGATTTAATATATCCTTTAACTTTTTCAAATTGTTCTTGAGAAACCAAAGGACCCATATCAGGGCTTGTAAGCCCAGGACCAACTTTCATTTTTTTTGCAGCTTCAGAAATTCCTTTAACCACATCATCAAAAATTGGTTTTTCGATATATAATCTAGACCCAGCACAACAACATTGGCCATGGTTAAAAAAGATTGCGCTTGCACATCCGGCAATTGTTGCTTCAATATCATGGACATCCGCATAAACAACATTGGGTGATTTTCCACCTAACTCCAATGTTACTCTTTTTAAATTACCTGCCGCAGCTTGGACAATCATTTTTCCCACTTCGGTAGATCCTGTAAACGCTACTTTGTCTACGCCATCATGTGCAGCAAGTGAAGCTCCCGCTGTTTCACCAAAACCAGTTACAACATTTAAAACACCGTCTGGGACGCCAGCTTCTTGAATTATTTCTGCAAGTCTAAGAGCAGAAAGCGGTGTTTGTTCAGCTGGTTTTAAAACAACAGTATTACCCGATGCTAAAACCGGTGCTAGTTTCCATGCTGCCATAAGTAATGGAAAATTCCATGGAATAATTTGACCAACTACGCCAATCGGTTCTCTTTGCGTATATGTTAAATATTTTTGACCCGGTGTGTAAAAATGATCAGTGGATATAGGAAATGTATCTCCTTTAATTTTAGTTGTCCATCCAGCCATATAATGAAAAATATCTGCTGATAAAGGAACATCGGCTGCTCCTGCGACAGCTAAAGGTTTTCCATTATCCAATGACTCTAATTCTGCTAGTTCGTCAGCATATTTAAGAATTAAATCTCCAATTTTCCAGACAATCTTGCCTCTTTCAGAAGCACTCATGTCTTTCCAAGGGCCAGATTCAAAAGCTTTACGAGCAGATTTTACAGCTTCATCTATATCAGCTTTATCACCTTCCGCAACATTAGCAACTACATCTCCTGTTGCAGGGTTTTCAACTTCAAATGTTTTACCTGATTTTGCATCAACCCATTTACCATTAATAAATACTTGTTTCTTAACCGGTACCCATTTCTTCACCGGTGATTTAAGTTCTTTAATTTCAGCTAGTGCCATATTTCCTCCTAAATAATAAATCCCAACACAAAAAAACTAACTTTATTTTAGCTTTTTTCTCTGTATGATGCAATACAATGAATATTAAAGTTTTGTTAATAGCATTAATTATTTTTCTAGTTTCTTTAACTAGAATTTTTCCACATCCGCCAAATTTCACTCCTATTTTAGCACTAGCTATTTTTGGAGGAGCTTTTTTAAACAATAAAAGAACAGCATTATGCATTCCCATTATTGCAATGCTTTTAAGTGATTTGATTATAGGATTTCATTCTCAAATTTACGCTGTTTATCTAAGTATAATTGCTTTATCTCTTCTGGGAAATACGATAGAAAAGAAAAATATTCTTAATCTAGGCATTGCAGGTGTATCTGGTAGTTTGCTTTTTTTTATTGTAACTAATTTTTCAGTTTGGTTAACTGACGGTTTATATCCATTAAACGTTACCGGATTAATGCAATGTTATATTATGGCTATACCTTTTTTTCATAATACATTAATTAGTACTATTATATTTTTAGCTATTCTCTTTACAGGTTATTCTTTAATAGAAAAAAGATTATTTAAAAATCTTGAATTAAGCCAAAATAAAAACTTATAGGATAAGTGTTGTAGCCAGCCATCTGGTGATATTTTTTATCAAAGATATTATTTGCTTTAAAATACATTTGGCTTTTTCTTAAATTT
>Ga0310344_10003072_pt1 | contig 12506 bp, 11 predicted proteins | sample HC15DNA20200_MG_FD_203801 | JGI IMG/M metagenome (GOLD analysis project Ga0310344, IMG submission 203801) | Marine microbial communities from station ALOHA, North Pacific Subtropical Gyre - HC15-DNA-20-200_MG | ecosystem: Environmental > Aquatic > Marine > Oceanic | place: Pacific Ocean: North... | reverse complement strand
GCAATCAATGCCGTATAAAGAGAAAGCACAATATGATGAATTTGAAAGAATAAAATTATTAGCAAAAAACGCAGATTTGCCAAAAATAATAATAGATGAGGCGCTTAGGTATCATAAAAAAATTTCGGAGGAGCAAACATTTCGTGGTTTAAATCGCGCAGGAGTTTTAGCAGCTTCAATTTATATAAGTAGTCGTATTCATAATTTGCCTCGTACAGCAAAAGAGATCGCGGTAATGTTTCATCTGGATAATACAAGTGCAACAAAGGGTTGTAAGAATGCGGTAAATATTTTAAATAAGATAGAAAAAAATATGGATAATTTAGAAAAAACGCATTTTTGTGATACAAAACCAATAGCATTTATTGATAGGTATTGTAGTCGTTTAAATATCAATTCAGAATTAACAAAAGTCGCACAATTTGTAGCTTTAAGAATAGAAAAAAATAATTTAATGCCGGAAAATACCCCACATTCAACCGCAGCAGGAATTGTTTATTTTATAAGTTGTACATGCAATTTAAATTTAACCAAGAGGGATGTTAATTTGGTAAGCGAGATAAGTGAAGTTACAATAAATAAATGTTATAAAAAACTAGAGAAAATAAAAAAACAATTAATTCCCACGGAAATTTTACAAAAATATTCTCTATAATATTTAATATGAAGAAGGTGTTTATTATTCCTTATCGTGATCGTGAACCACATAAAGCAATTTTTTTAAGTCACATGAGGAATCTTTTGAAAGGTGAGAATGATTATGAGATTCTTTTTGTGCATCAAAAAGATAAAAGAAAATTTAATCGTGGAGGGATGAGAAATATAGGATTTATCTATGTGAAAAAAACATATAAAAATTGGAAAGATATAACTTTAATTTTTCACGATATAGATTATTTACCATATAAAAAGATTTTTAGTTATGATACTTCGCAAGGTGAAGTAACTCATTTTTATGGGTTAAAACCCGCTTTTGGTGGTATTTGGGCTATTAAGGGGATAGATTTTGAAAAGATAGGTGGTTTTCCGAATTATTGGGCGTGGGGATTTGAAGATAATAAGATAAGATCAAAGTGGATAAAAAGTGGTGGAAAGATAAATTACGACCAATTTGTAGAATATACGGATACACGAATAGTTAAATTAGATTGTAGCAATTATGGACATGATACTCGTATAGTAAATAAACATAATCTTTGGTATGCGCAAAATGCAAATTATATAAGTGGATATCATACAATTCGGGATTTAAAATATGATGTAAAAGATGTTGAAACAAATACAAAGATGATAAATGTTTTAAATTTTTTCACAGAAAGAAAAGAAAGTTCCCAAGCTTTTGAAGAAAATGTAAACCAAAAACAAATTGTTATAGATTATAAAAGGCGGGTTGCAAGGGAAAAACAAAAAAAATTGCCGCTGTCGCGTTTTGCGAAAGCTAATCAACCAGGGACATGGAAAGGGCGGGGGTGGGCGGGGCTCGGAAATGTTGCGTCGAACCGCGCGAAGAACATTCAAGCTTCAAGGGAAAAGAAAGGAATAAGGCGTAAAAAGATTCAACTACAACTTTTTAATCGTAGAAGATAATATAAAAGTAGTATATATTAATATATAAATGAAAATTTCAAATGTTTTATATATTAATTTGAATAAAAGAAAGGATAGATTAGAACATGTTAAAAAAGAATTATTAAAAATAGGAATAACAGGTGAAAGATTTCCAGCAATTAAATTAACAAATGGTAGATTGGGTTGTAGTATGAGCCATTTAAAATGTATAGAAATGGCAAAAAAAAGAAATTGGGATCATGTTTTCATATGTGAAGATGATATAACTTTTATGCAACCTGATATTTTTTTAAAACAATTAGAAAAATTTTTCAAAAGTGGATTAAAATGGGATGTAGTTATTGTGGCAGGAAATAATCTTCCGCCATATAAACAATATGGAGATTTTTGTATACAAGTTTCTCATTGTCAAACAACAACGGGATATATTGTTAGAAAAGCATATTATGATGTGCTAATAAAAAATTTCAAAGAAGGAATAGAACAGTTAATAAGAAATCAAAAGGATCATCTTTTATATGCAATTGATAGAAAATGGACAGAATTACAAAGAAAAGATAAATGGTTTTTAATAATTCCACCTACAGTTATTCAAATGCCGGATTATAGTGATATAGAAGGTAAACATACAGATTATATTTGGCATTTGACAGATATAAATAAAACTGAATTTTTAAAAAAACAACAAGAACGGATTGAAAAATTAAAACTTAAATAAACAAAGATAAATATATAGATGATAACATTTGCGACCTGTTGGTATGAATTAAATTCCAAGTTTAACAAAGAGAAATACTTGGAATGGATGAAAAATTTTTTGCCGCATGTTAAAAAATTTAATTTGGTTATTTTTACAAATAAGGAAAGCAAATATATTTTTGAAGATTTAATAAAAGACAATGAAAAAATTAAAGTAATTTTATTACCCTTTAAAGAATTTGGAACTTTTAATTATAAAAAAAACTGGATTAAAAATCAAATTAATCCAGCCAATCCTTTATATAATAAAATCAGTTGGAAAGTAAATATGCTGTGGTGTGAAAAAATAAACTTTGTTTATCGTGCGATGAAATATTTTAATACAGAATTTTATGGGTGGTGTGATATAGGTTATTTTAGAACAGATAATGTAAAAGATTGGCCTTATTACCACATGACTATTGATAAAACAAAAATTTATTATGGGTTGGTAAATAAACAAATTTTTAATCAGATAGATACAATTTTAAAAAATAATATGATTATTCCGCCAAATCAATGGTCTATTGCAGGCGGTTTTTTCGTTACATACAAAAAAAATATTGCATGGTGGAAAGATATATTTTATAAAAAATTAGATTTCTATTTTGAAAATGATCGTCTGGTAAAGGATGATCAAATAATAATCGTTGATTGTGTGTGTTCAAACCAGGAAAAATTTACTCTTTGTGAAGAAAATTCAAAATATGATCCTTGGTTTATGTTTAAAAGGATTTTATAACTAAGTATATAAATGATTTCAATATTAATGCCAATTTATAATGGTATAGAATTTATCAAACAATCGGTAAATTCTATAAAAAAACAAACCTATAAGGATTGGGAATTGATTATAGGTATCAATGGGCATGAGCCAAATTCTGAAGTATATAATAAAGCAAAGGAATATGAGAATGAACAGATAAAAGTGATTGAATTGCATCCAATCAAGGGAAAATCAGCGGCTTTGAATGCAATGCTAGAACATTGCAAATATGATTGGATATCCCTTTTAGATGTGGATGATATTTGGACATATACAAAACTTGAAACACAATTGCCGTATATGGAGAATTATGATGTAATTGGAACAAAATGTAAATACTTTGGAGATCTTAAAATTGTTCCGAATATTCCTGTTGGTGATATAACCGTTTTTGATTTTTTAAAAGTAAATCCTATCATTAATAGTAGCTGTCTTGTGAGAAAGGAGCTATGTTATTGGGATACAAGTACAATATTAGAAGATTATGATATGTGGTTAAGATTATGGCGACAGAAATATAGATTTTATAATGTGAAAAGTATAGAAGTTCTTCATAGAATTCATAGAGAAAGTGCATTTAATGCAAAAGGAAATAATCAAATGGTTTCTGCTTTAAGAGAAAAATATAAGTAATTTATAATGAAAATATTACATTTATCTTTTCATAGGGGATGTATAAATGATTTTAATTATGTTTGTGATAAATTGGGACACTACGTTGAAGTTCTAAGTTCAATAAAAGAATGTAATACGAATAAAAATTTATCAACTTTAACTTTACCAAATGCACAACATTATAATATAACACATAAAAGAGCTGAAGATTATTGGAATAAATATAAAGATTATTTTGAGACTTTTGATTGCATTGTAACTTCGGATACAGCTCCTTTATCGCGGATATTTCTTCAGAATGGATGGAAAAAAAAATTAATAATATGGATTTGTAATCGTTTTGATTATGCTAATGGATATAGGGGTGGATTTCCTGATCGTGAATATTATGATTTAATAAGAAAAGCCACTACTTTGCCTAATGTGCATCTAATAGGATACACAGCATTTGAAAATTATTATTGCAAGCATATAAGAAATATTGACATTGGCGGCAAAGTAATAACACCAACAGGAGGTATTTCTCAAACTTATAATAATTTTCTAGAGAAACCAAATTTAAATAATACTTTATTTGTTCCACCCTATCATAATGATACAAAAATGATGAATTTAAAACAACAATTAGAAAACATAGGATTGAAAGCTTATACGGGGAAATACAATGGTCCATTAGATTTAACAAATTATAAAGCTGTAGTACATATACCATATGCGTGGAGCAATCTTGCTTTTTTTGAAATGTTTCAATTGGGAATAGTTTATTTTATACCAAGCATTGATTTTTTATTTAAACTCAAGAAGATGGGCAATTTTTGGTTTCAACCACCATATAATCGTGCGATGTTACCTTTATCTGAATGGTATAATGAAAAACACAAAGATTTATTGGTTTATTTTGATTCGTGGGAAGACTTGAAACAAAAGGTAAATACTTTAAATTATAATGAACATAAATTAAAATTAAAAAAATTTGGAGAAAAACATATAAAAACAACATTAGATAAATGGGAATCAGTAATTTTTATTTTTAAATAAAACATTTGCTTGCCAGTCATTTTTTTTATTTCCTTGAGACCAAGCATTTAACATAACAAAATTATTATTAGTTAAAAGGTTGTATATATCTTTAAATCTATGCCCTTTTAAACGGAAATCCCGATAATTAACTTCTGTATATATATATTTTATTTTTGAAAGTGTATTACAAGAATTTAATATAGTATATTCATATTGTTCAACATCTAACCATAAAAAATTTACTATATCAATTTTATTATTGTTAATAAAATCATCCAATTTTACACATTTAATAGTTATTGGTTTTTCTATATTTACTAGATGTTTCAATGCTGATAAAGGATTTGCTGGCAAAAAACTACTAGCTCCAGCATCTCCTCGGGGATCGGTATCTATATAAAATGTTTTTTCTTCGTTTGTATCACTTAATCCTATATTAAATATATGCAAATTATTATATTTATGTTTTAATGGTAATAAATATTCATTATATAATTTTTTATTGGCTTCAATACAATATAAATTACATTTTGGTAGTATTTCTAAAATTTTTTTAGTATCCTTACCCATATGTCCGCCACATTCTATTATGTTTATACTATCATTTGATTTTAATGATTCAATAAAGCTATATATGTTAATTAAATTAGGATTTTTTTTAAGTATAAACTGATATTCTCCCATGACAATTTCATATCCATTTTCTAAAAAGTAGGGGATTGAATATTTTGCTTTCCCATAATCGGATTTTTCTCCAGCTTCTTTTGGAACACAACTTTTAACATCATCTATTAAAATTATACCCTCATCTTTTAAAATATTTCTTTCTACTATTATTTTTGCTTCTCTCAAATGCAATTGTGCTGTAAATTCAATAGGAGTCATATCGCCTGTATCTAAATATAATAAATCTATTGATTTTTCTGGAATTTGATTTAAAATATTTTCGGAAGATGTAACATAATACGATATTTTATCTTTGAATTTTTTTGTCATTGTTTTACATCTATTTATATGGTGTGGTGATATGTCAACTGTGTGAATATGTGTTTTTGAATCAGTTAATTCGGAAAAAAAGCGTGTAAAACAACCTGCACTCCAATCCCATTTTTCGTGATTATTTGGTTCCCAATATTTTACATCATTATTATTACACCCAGGAAAGCGTCCATCAGTAAAACTGCGAGATGTTCCTAACTCTAATATCACCTTTTTTTCTGTGTTTTTATTATTAATGTGATCTAAACAATTTTTGAAAGTTATATCTCTTGATTTTGGGACATTTCCAAAATATTTTATAAACACATCATCAGAATTATAATAACTTAATGCTTTATTTAAATAATTAAGATATAATTTTTCAGTCATTAGATTATAATATGAAAAATTATTTAAATATAAATTCTGTTTTACTGTTAATAAAATCTTTTATTGCTTTAATTCTTTGAATATATGTATGGTTTTCTTTAACATAGGTCATTAATTCTATTAGTTTTTTTTTATCATAATTTTTTTCAAATTCTATGCCTTTTTTAATTGCAATATTAATATTTCTATCATAAATAATTTTTTTGTCAAATAATTCATATACTTTAAAATTATTCGTTATTCCCATTCGCCCATAACTAATATTTTTAAAAATACGACAAGGTATATAGTGATCGTTAATTTGCTTGACATCCTGAAATGCAGGAGCGATGATGGATTGTTGCATTGCTTCCTGGTTTTGTTTTATAGTAAGATTTTTTGGGTGTTTTTCATTAAACGTGGCTCCAAAATTTCTAAAAGGAATATTATTGGCGTTGCAATAATGATATGTCTGTCTCCAAGGATTCGTAAGACTTCCTACAAAGAAAAAATATTTTTTTTGTTTCTTTTTAATATTTTCAATATTATCAATATTTTTTTGGATTTCTTCGGGAAATAGGTCGGTGCCCCATAACATATAATAAGTTAATTGGTTATTTATTACGGTATAAAATTCTAAATTCTTATCATTTAAAGGAGTAAACACAATTTTATTATTTTCCCTTTTTTTTCTGATTATATCTCTACCCGTACATTTTAAATCAATTAAATTTTGCGAATTTACATCTTGATAATTAGTTTTTTCAAGAAAATGTACAAGATATAAACAGTCATTTCTTTTTGGAATTTTTTTATCTACTTGGTGTTCAGTTATAAATAATGAATTAGAAAAATCAAACCCCGCAATATCAGAATTATCATGAAACCAATAAGTATTGTATCCAAGATATTTAAATGCAATATAAAATGCATTATGAATATAACTGTGGGTATGCGAATGCAACGGATGTCCCCAAATAATTATTTTTTTAATTTTTGTCATATAGTTTAAATATAGAGATATATTTATATTTAACTAATATAATGATTGAAAAATTTGTTAATTATATTAATGATAAAAACAAAGCATATGTAATTTTCGATATAGGTTCGAGAGATTGTCAACAAAGCATTGAATTTTATAAAACATTTCCAAATGCAAAAATATACGCCTTCGAATGTAATCCAAATACTATAGATTTATGTGAACAAAATATAATTCCTTATCAAGATAGAATTACATTAATAAAAGGGGACGTTTGTGATTATGACGGAGATATTGAAATATGTTATATAAATAACAATGATTTAAAATTCATTGAGGATAAAATTGCACTAAATAGGGTTAAATTATTAGTAAATAGTAGTAAAATATTATTTAATAATTTAAATTCTAATCTGGAAATGTTTTGTGTTTATCACAAAAAATTTTATTTTAGAGAAGATAACTTTTATTTTACATTTTTTGGTGTTAATGAAGTATATTCCAAAGAAAAAACATGTAATAATATTTTAGAATATGAATTAAATAAATATAATCCATTTCTACAAAAAAGAGGTTATATGGAAACAAGTGTATATTTACACGTATATTGGAACAAGTTATATAAAAACAAAGATATGATAGGTTTTTCACAATATGATATGAAACACTCTCAAAAATATGATAATCTTGACAATAAAACGATATATTTATTGAATACAAATCAACCAATCGTGAAGGACGGCAAATGGAAAGCAATGATGTGTCCGAAAATACGTAACCTAGATTTTTTAATAAAAAGTTATAATGCTCATTTTGATAAAAAATACACAATAAAAGAGTTGGAAAATAAACCTTTAAGTTTGTGGCAAACTAATATTTATCCAGTTGCAACTTATGAAAAGTTATGTGGGTGGTTAGAAAAACTTGCAGATGAAATATATCCTTGGTCTAATGAACCGCCATACGAAACACATTTTGGAAGTATTGGAGGGTATACCGAAAGAGCGTTATCCATATTTAACGCCTTTGAAATATATGAAGGCACACCATATTCTAACTTGAATATACAACACGGTATAGGTGCAGAAGTTAAGGAACAATATAATCATAAGTCTTTTTTAAATAATTATAGTCAAGATGTACATTGTAAAATAGTTGAAGAAGTTGATAATACTAAAGACTATTCTATTGTTGGTATTGATAATCAAAATGATTCAATAATAAAGAAAAATATAAATGGTATTACTCAGTTATTTTATTTAGATGAACAAGGAAATAGATCTAAACCATTAATGGTTATTGGAAACAATAGTGACAATACATTTAAATGGAAACATAATATATTAGATTGTAATTTAGATGATTATGAGATATATTACAAAAAAATAGATTATTATAGATATGATATAATCATATGTAAAAAGCAACATATAACATATAAAGAAACTATTCAACATTTTGTTTCAAAAGATCAATTGAAGATTCCTAAAAATAAATTTAGTAATGAATTAAAACAAAGATGGGCATATCACGAATATAAAACAAATAAAAAAATTTTGTCATTGATTGATAATATAGATATTGAAAAAAAACTATATATTTTAGATGCAGGTAGTCATGTTGGAGATACATTGTTTATGATTTCATTGTATCTAAAAAAGAAACAATTAACAAAAGTAAAAGTAATAGGTATAGAACCCGATGAAGAAAAGGTTTCTTTTATACAAGATATTATTCAGTTGAATCATATTAATAATATTCAATTAAAATGTAGTGCTATTAGTGACGTAAAAGGTACTTATTCAATAAATAAAAACAATACAAATAGTGGTGCTTGGACTGTAGAACCAAGTAAAAACAGTGTGAACGATGGTCGGTTCGTTAGGCTCGATAAAATATGTAAAGATAAAAGTATGTACTTAATCCATCTAGATATAGAGGGTTATGAAATTAAAGCGTTAAATAGTGGTAAAGAAACAATAAAAACAACTCCTCATATAATTTTAGAATATGAACACGTTGGATTAAATAAAATAAAGAGTATAATGCCTCCTGATACAAAGTATGAGATTATAGATGCTGGTGATGTATATATGGAAAATATTGGATATAAAATAGACAAGAAGATTTAAATATAAATATATCTCTATATTTAAACTATATGACAAAAATTAATTTTTCTAATTTCACTATGGTAAATAATAAACATATTAAAGAAATACAAGGTTTTGTAGATTATATTAATAAAAACAATGTTGAAGGTGCTATTGTGGAATGTGGGGTTTGGAAGGGTGGTATAATGATGGCGTGTATTAAAAGTCAACAAAAATATAATGAAGAAAGAGAATTTTATTTATATGATACATATGACGGTTTTACTGAACCAAAAAGTGATAAAGATCTAGAACAAGATAAGAAAAAATATATAAAAATAACTGAAGCAGGGGAGAAATGGCATAAAATAGATATTGATGTAGTTAAAAAAAATATTGGATTATGTAATTATAATGACAAGAAGGTTCATTACATAAAAGGAGATGTTATGGAAACATTAGATAAAGTTACTCCTGAAAAAATATCAATATTAAGATTAGATACTGATTGGTATGAATTAACAAAAAAAGAACTTGATGTTTTATATAAAAGAGTGTCAAATAATGGGTTTGTAATAATAGATGATTATAATAATAAAGATACATATGGAAATCCAAGGGGAGCAAGAGTTGCTTGTAATGAGTTTTTTCCAATGATTTCAAATGAAATGAATATAATGAAACCTCTTTCTAATGAGGACAATATACCATTTTCTTTTCAAAAAATTTATATTTAAATAATTTTTCATATTATAATCTAATGAAAATCCTAAATAAAAACATAACTTGTTTTTCTTATTCTAATAACAATAAAGTTTATGATATAACATTTCCTACTATAAAAGCATATTGTGAAGAACGCGATTATCAATTTATACCATATCACATAAACTTAGAAGATAAATATAAACCGCATTGGAACAAATTGCATTATTCTATAAAACTATTGAAAGAAACAAATTCAGAATATATTGTATGGTTTGATCACGATATTGTTATCAAGAATTACAACATTAAATTAGAAGATATTATTAGTAAATATAAATTTAATCAATCTAATGCATTATTCATGATGTCACAAGATCCTGCTAGTAATTATCCATTTAATACAGGTGTCATAGTTTTTAAAAATAATAAAGAAACATTAAATATATTCCAAGACTTTTTAGAAATGAGAAATAATCCTCATAAATATCAACTACTCAATAAATATGGAGGGTTTAATTTTAATGGAGGTATGCAGGATACCCGTGTAATGTTAGCATATTTTCATCAAAATAAAGATACCTTATTATCAATCCCCCATAAGGTTTTACAAAGTTTTTATGGTCAGGCAGAATTTTATTCTACAGGGGATTTATGTGGACATGTCGCTGGACCTCAAGGTGGGCTTTTGATATCTAAATTGAATGAGTTAAAAAACCATCAAAATTTTGATATAGTAATACCAGTTGGACCTAATGATAAATCAATTATTGAAGAGCAAATAAAATACACACAAAAAAATATTATTGGTTATAGAAATATTTATTTAATTTGCTATGATCCATCAATATCAGTTGATGGGTGTATTACCATTAATGAAAATATTTTCCCTTTTAATATAAATACCGTTGCCGAACATCACGGAAAATTAAAGCAAAATGGATGGTATTTACAGCAATTATTGAAATTATATGCTGGTAAAATCATTCCAGATATTTTAGATAAATATTTAGTAATTGATGCTGATACATTTTTCTTGAAACCAACTACTTTTGTAGAAAATAATAAATGCTTGTATAATTATAGCACAGAATATCATAAAACATACTTTCATCATATGCAAAAATTAGATAAAGATTTGACTAAAATTGATAAAAATAAATCAGGTATTTGTCATCATATGATATTTGAGAAAAAATACATAAATGAACTTATTTCTAAAATTGAAAAAAATCATAATGAATTATTTTACAACATATTTTTAAAAACGGTGACAAATAAAAACGGAAGTGGTGCTTCAGAATATGAAATTTATTTTAACTATATGTTAAAGTATAATCCTGATAAAATCCAAATTAGAAAATTAAGATGGGAAAACATGAAAAAACCAAAAACTAATAGCAATTATGATTATGTATCTTGTCATTGGTATATGCGATGAAACTTACAATATTTTTATTCATTTTAAATACTTATAAGTTCCCAGCTATTGGGACATAAATCACTTGTATCCTTATTTGCTAATTTTGGACCAAACCAAACATTTGGATAACACACAATTTTATCCTCATTTCCATTAAAATAAGCTCCCCACCAACTAAAACTACTATTTGCTATAATATTATGTTCGCAACAAGACATCATTAACATTTGTTCCCAATCTTCTTTTTCGTCGCTCGCTTTTATAAAGGTTAATTGGGGGAATTTTTCTTTAAGAATAGTTATTTTTTTTTCAACAATGTTATTATCTTTTTTTTGACAAAAATATAATACATTCCGCGGGGGGCTAAGCCCCCCAATACCCCCCAGTATTTTATTTAATGCGTTAATATAATATTCAATTGGCATTAGGGGATGAGCATCTTTAAATTGTGGTAATACATAATCTCCAATTCTAAAATGTAATGAAATACAATTTTCGGGAACTTCGATTGTTTCCTGTTGTTTTCGCAAACCAATAAATTTAATAATATTTTCATATTGAGATTTAAAATATTTTTCAGTTTGAAAATAACCAAATAATTTAAAATTTTGAATTATTATTGGAATAACATCATAAGTAAATTTTTTTTCTTTATAGACGGGGCAATCTATATTTTCTTGTGTTGTAAATGGTTTTAAATTTTTTAGGAAGTTTTCCCAATATGTTGTTTGTCTATATTTAGGTTCACCAGATCTTTTATTATATTCAAAAATAAATCGTTTTCTATTATCTAAAGAATAAGCAATTGTGGCAAATATTTGAAACAGTTGATTTCCAAGTCCTCCCATTAAATGTGCAGTTATCATTAAATATTTTTTTCAATTATTTTTAAATCTTATTTTATAGTATGAATACTAGAAAATATCATAATAGACGGCGGAGAAGAACGCGTAGAAAAATGTTTCGTGGCGGCAGAAAAAAACCTCAAGAATTTAAGTCAGTTAATTCAATACAAAAAGGTATTGCCGGATATGGTGTTTTTGCTGGAAGAAAATATAAAGCCAAGGAGATTGTAGAAATATCTCCCTTTATTGAAATACATCAAGATCATTTACAAGAAATGAATGGTAGAAAAAATCCTTTGCGAGATTATGTTTTTACAAGTCATTTGAAAAAAGATCATGAATTGGTAGTTTTTGGAAATGGTTCACTATTTAATCATAGCAATAATCCAAATGTTTATTA
>Ga0310344_10003071_pt1 | contig 12507 bp, 13 predicted proteins | sample HC15DNA20200_MG_FD_203801 | JGI IMG/M metagenome (GOLD analysis project Ga0310344, IMG submission 203801) | Marine microbial communities from station ALOHA, North Pacific Subtropical Gyre - HC15-DNA-20-200_MG | ecosystem: Environmental > Aquatic > Marine > Oceanic | place: Pacific Ocean: North... | reverse complement strand
TTACCCTGAAGCAATTGCCCTTATTTGTGATGAAATTTTGGAACGTGCCAGAGAGGGCAGCATACCTATGTTAACCGACATGATGGAGTATGGTGCCACGATCGTAAAAAAGAGTGACGTTATGGAAGGCGTTGCAGAAATGATGAAAATTGTTCAGGTTGAAGCAGTGTTCCCGGACGGTACCAAACTCGTGACAGTAATGAACCCCATTCGATAGTAAAACGGAGATATAACCAATGGCTATAAAAGGAAAATGGTCGCCACCGCCAATTCCAAAATCCATAGTACCAAAGGAAGCGTTCGATGTCGGGGAGCCCCAGAACTGCGGACGTATAGATTTTGCTAAGGACGATATCGAAATCAACGCCGAGCGCCCAAGCAAAAAGATTGTTATGATCAATACTGGCGATAGACCAATCCAGATTGGCGCACATTACCACTTAGCTGAATGCAACAGAGCTATGGCATTTGATCGAGAAGCAGCCTTTGGCATGCGGCTAGATGTACCAAGTGGCTCTGCAGTCCGTTTTGAGCCGGGTCAAAGCAGAAAAGTTCAAATCACGGGCTACGCTGGGCGCCAAGTTGCATATGGAATGAATAATATGACTAACGGTTCAGTTAGATCAGACATAATTAAAAGGCAGACGATGCGCCGTTTGCGAAAAGAAGGTTTCTGCTTTGAAGGTGATAGATTTTCTATAGAAACTCCTGCGGATGCAAAATATGCGAAAAAATCAAAGTCCTCTTCACGAAAAAAATAGGGACTATATGATACTATTAAGTTTCCATTTTTAGCTGATACGGAGCTATTTACGATGAGTATGAAAATAAAACGCCCAGATTACGCTGCGCAATATGGCCCAACAACCGGTGACAAAGTTTATCTTGCCGACACAGGCTTAGTTGCGGAAATTGAAAAAGATTATACGACGTATGGCGATGAGCTTGTCTTTGGAGGCGGGAAGACAATAAGAGACGGTATGGGGCAAGCTTCAAAATGGAAACAAAGTGATGGCGGATTAGATATGGTCATCACAAACGCCTTGATAATTGATCCACTTCTCGGAGTAGTTAAGGCTGATATTGGCGTATTAGATGGTAAAATCGTCGGTGTCGGAAAATCTGGAAACCCTGACACGATGAACATTACTCCAGGACTGATAGTGTCGCCCAATACGGACATACTTTCTGTTGAAGGCATGATTTGCACGCCAGGTTTCATTGACATTCATCCGCACTTTGATTCGGTACAACAGCTCTATGAATATCAAAATGCTGGGTTTACTACAGTTATTGGCGGAGGGTCTGGGCCAAAAACTGTAGGTATTGAATGTCCTGGGGTTTTCAATTTACAACGGATGCTCGAAGCAATGGCTGATATACCGTTAAATTACGGCAACTTCGGTAAAGGTAACGCTGCTACTCGAGGATCTTTAGTTGAGCAAATACTAGCAGGTGCGACAGGGTTAAAAATCCATGAGGATTGGTCATCCTCTCCTGCTGCTATTGAAACGTGTATGGAACTAGCAGATGAATTTGATTTTCAAGTACAAATTCATGCCGATACTCTTAACGAAACAGGCTATTACGAAGATACCCTAGCAGCAATAAATGGCCGTGTGATGCATATCTACCATTGCGAAGGTGCAGGAGGTGGAAACGCGCCGGATATGATGCGGGTCTCTGGAGAGCCTCACTTGTTGCCAAGTTCGACAAATCCAACAAATCCATTCTCCATCAATACATATGATGAAGAAATTGATATGTTAATTACGTGTCATAATCTCAATAAGAACGTTCCTACAGACATTGCTTTTATTCAAGGTCGGGCCCGCGCGGAAACGATGCGTGCAGAAGACGTCCTGCATGACCGGGGCGCAATTAGTATGATCGGTTCAGACAGTCAGGGTGTCGGACGCGCAGCTGAAAGTGCCCAGAGATCTTTTCAACTGGCCGCGGTAAATAAAGTTCGATTTGGTCAATTGCCTGAAGATAATCCCTATAACGATAACTTCCGAATTAAGCGTTATCTTTCAAAGGTTACAATCAACCCTGCTGTTTGCTTCGGTGTAGATAGCTACGTTGGGTCAATTACGCCAGGAAAAATGGCAGACTTAGTATTTTGGCGTCCAGAATTCTTTATTGCTAAACCTGAAGTCACTTTGAAGGGTGGTTTTATTTCCCACTCCGTAATGGGTGATCCGTCAGGCTCTCTTATGACTGGACAACCTTTAAAATACCGGCCTCAATACGGATCATTAGGCGCCAATCCTGGAAGAACTAGTCTATCATTTGTAACTAAAGCTGCAATTGAGAATGGCCTTGAGGACAAATTACGAACGCACCAGACGTTGGCACCTATAATGAGGACTAGAACTATTTCCAAAAGAGATATGGTACATAATGATTATATGCCCAATATCGAAATAGACCCTGAAACGTATAATGTTTATATTGATGGCGAGAGAATTACAGTAAAACCTGCAAAAACGCTTCCTTTAAGCCAACTCTATTTTTTCCGATGAGAATTTAATTAATTTTAGTATCCAATTAAAGGATGAGTGTAATAACGTCAGTTCTGGGAACGATTTCTGATTTTAAAAGCCGTGCTTTAGTCAAGGATCCTCTGCTTTTAAATTCTGAGGAGCGTGCAAGTCCACACATGGTTGGAACAACCGTAGGTGGGCGTTCACTGCGCATTTCAATGGAACGCGGCACAGAGCTTAATGATGGCGATGTGCTTAAAATTGAAGACAATGTTGCAATAATTGTGAAAGCTGCTGTGGAAGAATTATTTGTAATTAAGCCGAAGAGTGAGATATCTGGCAGCATAGCCGGGTATCAACTCGGCAACCTACATAGACCTGTAAGATTTTCTGACGATTCAATACTAACTCCGGCAGACGCCATGGTGGCTGATGTACTAAATCGTCTTGGTATTAAATTTGATCGAAAAACGATACCATTTATAGGGCAGCGGTATGGATCTCACATAGGAGACCACCACCATGGACATTAAATCAAATGAGCGCTTGCTATATTTTCTTCAAGTCGCGAACTCTTCATTTCCTACTGGTGCTTTTAACCACTCCTATGGATTTGAAACATGGATAGACAGCGAGCAAGTTTCGGATGCAAAATCGTTTGAAAGTGCGTGCCGAGACTGGCTCTTATATGGGGTTGCTAGTGCTGATGGTGCAGCTGTTGCACATGCGCATCGACTGATACAGAAAAATAATATTAATGCCTTAGTCAAATTAGATAATGTGACAGGCGCACTTAAACTTACTCGAGAATCCCGGGAAGCATCGGATAAAATGGGTCACGCGCTCTTATCGGCGATCCAAAATATATTCGAACCAATAAATTTAAAATCCTTTCAAAATGCGATTCAGACAAAGCGATGCAGTGGTCACCAATCAGTAATATTTGGAGTAGCTGCAGGAGACATGAGATTGCCTGAAAAGGAAACGGTGACATCCTTCCTACAAGCTTCTTTTTCGAATTTAGCTAGTGTCGCGTCAAGGATCATACCACTGGGCCAGATTGAAACACAAAAAATAATTCTGGAAGCATGGCCACTTATAATAAAGGCAACAGAAATTTCCCAGAAAACCAAAATGGAAGAAATGGGAACTTCCATGGCAGCGTTAGACGTCGCTAGTATGAACCACGAACGCCTACACACTCGCCTCTGCATGTCCTAACTGTCCAATCTCCATCTAATATTATGAGGAAATTAAAATGCGTAAACCTATAAGACTTGGAATTGGTGGGCCAGTAGGTTCGGGTAAAACAGCCCTACTTGTTGCCCTTTGTCGAGAAATGGGCAAAAATCATTCCATCGCAGCTATCACAAACGATATTTACACTAAGGAAGATGCCGAGTTTGTCATTAAAAGCGGAGCCATTGCCCCAGAGAGAGTGGTAGGGGTCGAAACCGGTGGGTGCCCTCATACGGCAATTAGAGAAGATGTTTCGATGAATGCTCATGCTATTGAAGAAATGGCGTCCCACTATAACGACTTAGAAATAATATTTCTAGAAAGTGGAGGCGACAATCTTGCAGCTACATTCAGCCCTGAGTTAGTTGATAGTCATATCTATGTAATTGATGTCGCAGAGGGAGATAAAATTCCCAGAAAAGGTGGCCCAGGAATAACAAAATCTCCTTTATTAGTGATCAATAAGATTGACCTCGCGCCTTATGTAGGCGCAGACCTAGACGTCATGGATAGAGATGCAAAATTAATGCGAGGAGCCAAACCTTATTATTTTTCTGATATGCGTGCTGGCGTTGGATTAGAAAAAATAATTTCATGGATAGAGCAAGATGTTCTTTTGTTGGACTGAAGTTTTAAAGGAGGGTCATAGTAATGCATGAGCCAATACTCCCTGATCCAGATTGGGTCGTTGGGAAACATGCTTTAATGAATGTCCATGCCCTTTTAAGAAACGGTCGCACAGAAATTGATCCTCACTCTTGGCGCATACCATTTCAGTGGCAGGGATATCATTATCAAGACCATGACGACCAACCCTTTATGCTACTTCTTAATAGTTCGGGGGGATTCGTGGAAGGCGATATTTCCCATTTTTATGCTACACTCGACTCAGATACTAGGACACTATTTACAACCACCGCTTCTAATAAATTTTACAAATGTATAGATAACGGAATTTCTCGTGAGTTTGTAGAAATCGAAGTTGGCTCCAAAGCCTTGCTTGAGTACTACCCCGATGAGGCTATTCCATTTGAGAACAGCCGGGTTAATCGCGTAACCCGGATTTCAATGAAAGAAGACTCCAGACTATTTGCTACCGATATGATTTCTGCTGGTCGCATTCACTACGGTACTGGTGAAGCTTTTAAATTTCACGCTTTATCTTCAGAGTTTGAAATTTCTATTGATAGTTGTCCTATTGCTATAGAACGCATAACAGCAGAGACCCCAGCTTCAGTTGCTGCACTACCACGCCTTTGGAATGGCGCTTTCCATTCTGCAACTGTCTTTGGTTATTCACCCGATTTACCAAAGCACTTAGAAGATGGCGTATTAAAGCTATCAGAAGATATAATAAATACAGAAATTGGCGTTACCCGTATTGGCAACCTCATAGTAGTACGCATTCTAGCCCTTGAAACCTGGCAGGCACATGAAGCTATATATAATACTTGGGAGGCGCTTAGGCCTTCAGTTGCTGGCAAGGCGGCACGGCCAATAAGTAAATGCTAGTAAAAGTTTATTTAGTTAGAATATCATTTTAATTAAGATATGATAAATCAAAAAGAATGTGCGTGGCTTATTACAGGCAATATAGCGATGTATAAAAATGCTTCTATTTTGAGAACCTTTAAGCCACAATTAACGTGGTAGTTTGAGGTAAATAGAACATTTGATTGGGAATGTTAAGGAGGGAAAGAAAAATGGCTCAAGGCTGTGTTTATATTAATGATGAATTTGTCGACCTTGATAATGCTAAAATTTCTATCTTTGATACTGGGTTTCTGCATAGTGACGTCGTGTATGATGTAACTTCATCCTGGAAAGGCTATATATTTAAATTGGATGAGCATCTTGATCGCTTTTCTGCCTCATGTGCAGGTTTTCATCTAAAAAATCCATATCCAAATGATGAGACGGCAAAAATACTTGCTGAATGTACTCGAAGAGCTGAATGTGAAGAGGGTAGCTTTATTCATATGCATGTTACCAGAGGAGAATATCCCGAAGGTTCAAGAGATCCCAGACTTTGTGAAAATCAATTTGCCTGTTACGTAGTACCATACGTATGGCTTTGGGGAGAAGAAAAAAGCAAGGCTGGCGTCAATATACACATGGCTGATATTGAAAGAATTTCAAGCAAGGCTGTTGATGCAAGATTTAAAAATTTTCACTGGGGAGATTTAATACAAGCTCAATATCAAGCCTATGAAGCGGGCAGAGATGATGCGGTTTTATGCGCCGCAGATGGTAATCTAGCGGAAGGCCCAGGATACAATATTTGGGTGGTTAAAAACGGCGTATGTTCAACACCAGATGAAAATTGTTTACTTGGAATGTCAAGAAAGTCCGTTATAGAACTTTGCGACATGGAAAATATCCCTTATAAACTCCGAAAAGTAAAACCTCATGAGTTAGTAGAAGCAGATGAAGCATTTGCCACCTCGTCTGCAGGCGGAGTTATGCCTATCACTGCAATTGATGACAAACCTCTTGGTAACGGAGCTCCGGGCATGGTCACGTCCCGGCTAATTGACAGCTATTGGCAACGAAGAGAAGAAGGCTGGTGTGGCACCAAAATTAGCGATCTACTTGATGCTTAATTAACAAAACTTGGAACCATTTGAAATGGCGTTAACAAACTTTGGTTTTATTGTAAAAGGTGACGGCCTTGATCCCAAAAGGAATGTCCACGTCATGGAAAGTTCAACATTTAGAATGACCACAATCGGCATATCATCTCTTGAGCAAAGCTTAGATGCTGCAAAACATCTTGTTGATGATGATGTGCAACTGATAGAGCTCTGCGGTGCATTTGGTCCAATTTGGACAGGCAAAATCATAGAAGCAATAGAGGATGCTGTGCCCATCGGTTCAGTCGCCTATGGATCCGAATCAATTGATCGCATCCACGCCATTTTTGCAACAGACTCCTAGTTTAGGTTAAAGACTAACCCCTGCCTCGTCTCCATATCGTTCTGGCACCCAAACAGGCACGTTCTCTGTACCATAGACTATGTGTTCAGACGGCCTTCTCCTTTGACGTGCAATCCAAGAAGCCCCCACAGGTAAATTGTAATAAACTCGTGCACACCAGGCTGGCCAGGTGCTTAGTGGCCAAGTAATTTTTGACCAAAGTTGGGTATGCTCCGCAAGTGGTCTCTGGCGAGATTCCCATAGGTTAAGTGTGCTTTCAATATCCCTATCATCACTCAGCATATTAGCCAAAGCGAGTGCATTTACAATCGATGTTCCGCAACCCTGACCAAGACCCGGTGACATTGAATGGGCTGCATCCCCAAGTATTGCAACACGCCCTTTGGACCACTTTTTCAACTTGGTAGTTTCAAAGCGGTCATAACGGCCTTCATCACCAAAGCGGTCAATTATTGACTCAAGATGTGGAAAGCATTTTTTCCATACATCCTTTCGAATGGGTATGGAATTTGCCTCCTTATCTTTTACCTGCATGGTTAAACAAATATAAAACACATCTCGATTACATGGCGTATACAAAACTCGTCTACTTCCATACCACCACTCCTTAATGCGTATAGATTCTTTTTCATCATATTCGCTCGCTAGATGTGGAACCAAAAGACGAATTGCTCCGTCTACATGTTCCCGTCTTCTCAGCAAAAGACCCAGAGAATCACGTATTTTGGAACGGATACCATCTGCCGCTACAACCAGATCTGCCTCATACGTATGTCCATTAGCCGTAACTAATTTTCCTTTAGGGTCTGCACCTACAACTTCTGAATTAGTAACTACTTCTACTCCAATTCTCGAAGCTGCAGACAGCATTGCTTGCAAAAGTTGTTGCCTAGGCAAACAAAATACTCGTGAATAAGGTGGTCCAAAAGCTATACTATCAATCAAGCGCCCATGCTTGTCCCAGCTCCTCCAATCCGTCGCCTCAGTGCAATCAGTAAGTGCTTCGTCGGCAGCCCCTATTGCATTAAGGACACGCACGCCATTCTCCCATATCCATATGCCCGCACCAAAAGCTCGAACTTCTTCTGAACGTTCGTGAACTCGGACGGTCCAACCTCGCTGCGCTAGCGCTGTGGCTAATGTTAAACCAGTGAACCCACCACCAGATATTTCTGCATGCTTACGCTTATTCACAATTCTTGGCTCCAAATCAAAAATTAAAATACAATATTTTATATAATATTATTAGCTAGTTAACATTTTATGCCCCACATCAATGCATCTCAAATCCTCAATTAATGTGCTACATGCGTAATTTAACAAATTGCTGCAAGTTGAAAAATGCATTTTTTCGTTTGTCACGATAATTGTAGAGGTAATACTTTATTACCAATAAATAGCTATATCGAAGGGCAATTGCCACAATCTTACGGCTTGACTAGGAACACAATATTTAAACACTTTATACTTGAAGTCATAGATTTGCGTTAACTCACTCGTGGCAATCTGCAAAAATCTAATTTCTCGGAAAATTAGTGCCCTTTTGACCATTTTAATAAACGAATTTGCAGACTCAACTTACATCACATAATAGTTAGTGATAAACTGATGAAATGGAAAAACCACAGTCTGACATTATTGTTATCGGTGCGGGCGCTTCTGGTTCAATCGCGTCAAAGCATTTAGCAGAAGCCGGTCTTAAAGTTACTTGTTTTGAACAGGGCCCTGAAGTTAACAAAGACGAATATTATGGCGACCAACTAGAATGGGAGTTTATGGCGCATAAGCGCTGGCATCCAAATCCAAACATTAGACAACTTCCTGGAGACTATCCGATTAACGTCGATGAATCTGATGTTAATCCCTTGATGTATAACGCCGTTGGTGGCAGCACAATCATATTTGCGGCTCAGTGGCAACGTGCAACAATTTCTGATTTCCGGGTTCATAGCTTGGACGGTGTTGCTGACGATTGGCCAATTAGTTATTTTGACCTTGAACCTTTTTACGATATTGCCGATATCGAAATGGGTGTATCAGGTTTAGGGGGTGACCCCGCCTACCCTCCGATGACAGCTCCTCCCCTGCCGCCATTTCCTCTAGGGAAAGTTGGTCGTAAAGCTGTCAAAGGATTAAATAAACTTGGCTGGCACTGGTGGCCGGGACCGCAGGCCATACCATCCAAACCGTACCGGAATCAAAGCCAATGTGCACGGCGCGGCACTTGTTTGCATGGTTGCCCCGAACTGGCAAAAGGCTCCACAAATATCACACATTGGCCAGACGCCATAAAGCATGGAGCCAATCTTGTAACGGGAGCAAGAGTTCAACGTATAACTACGAATAATTTAGGTCTGGCATCTGGAATAATATATCAAGACTTTGAAGGAAAAGAATTCGTTCACGAAGCGGAAGCAGTCATCATTTGTGGAAATGGAATAGGAACGCCGAGGCTTTTATTACTATCTGAAAATGATAAATATCCAAATGGACTAGCGAATTCATCTGGATTGGTTGGTAAAAACTTGATGATGCACCCTTGGGCGTCAGTAATCGGTTATTTTGAGGAAGATTTAGAAAGTTGGTTGGGACCCGCAGGACAATTAATTCATTGTATGGAATTCTATGAATCAGATGCAAGTCGAGGTTTCGTTAGAGGTGCAAAATGGAGTGCCATGCCGACGGGAGGGCCGCTTGGCATGCGTGCAGCTTATGCTGGACGACCTCTCGATGAGGCTTGGGGAAGTGAATTTCACAAGGAGGTTCAAAAGAGACTTGGCCGTTCATTCGAATGGGGAATTGTCGCCGAAGATTTGCCTGATGAAAATAACCGGGTTCTTCTCGACGAAGACCTTACGGATGGCAATGGGATACCTGCGCCTAAAATAATTTATAAAAATTCAGAGAATACGGATAAACTTCTTAAGTTTCATGTTGAGCGCGCAAAAGACGCGTTAATCGCATCTGGTGCGACTAGCATAACTTCTAGCCAATTGATGCGGGATTGTGGCTGGCATTTGCTTGGCACCTGCAGAATGGGGGAACACCCGGATGCATCAGTAGTTGATCAATGGGGCCGCTGTCATGATGTTTCTAATCTTTATATATTTGATGGAAGTACCTTTGTAACCTCCACAGGAGTTAATCCCACTGGTACAATTGCTGCAATTGCCTTACGTTGTGTAAATAAAATGATTAACAACCCCCAAGCTCTGCGAAAAAAAATCTAATGAAAATCTCATCTGAAGAAAGAGTGGTTTTTGCCAAGTTAGCTGACGTTCTGATACCGGGCAACGATACAATGCCTTCTGCCAGCCAAGCTAATATCCAGGGCATGTTTTTAGATAACCTGCTTGCACTGAGGCCGGAATTAATTACTGATACAAAAAGTGCTATTAAAATCGCTGTTGGCATGCCCCCCGCAGAAGCCATTAAATTTTTAAATACCGATCGACCAGAGTTATTTGGAACTCTAAGCCTCCTAGCTGCAGCGGCTTATTTCATGGTTCCCGAAGTCAGAGACTCACTCAAATACCCAGGTCAACGAAGTCGCCCCGTTCTTCCGGAAGAAGAAAATCAACATGACGATATGGAACTTTTGCGTGTTGTAATAAAACGCGGTCCAATCTTCAGGAAAGTTTAAGTAATGTATACGTATACCTAAATACGATTAAACACATATAGAAATAAAACTTTATTTACTGATATAGTGGTAGTAAAGACTTATAAAGTAGAGAGTGGCTGCAAATAATTGTCTAGCAAAAAATCCATAATTAAGGAACAGGGCATCCGGGTTGCCATCGATACTGGTGGTACATTTACAGATTTCCAGATTTATGACTCTTCAAGCGGAAGGTCATACGAACTAAAAACACCAACAACACCGGAAGATCCCTCTCTGGGGTTAGTTACCGGTCTTGAAGATGCAGCTAAGCGATTTGGTTTTACATTGAGCCAAATAGATAGAATTACTCATGGAACCACCATCGCTACTAACGCTTTGCTACAGAGCAAATTTCCGCGGGGGGCCCTAATAACTACAGAGGGTTTTACTGACATCCTTGAAATTGGAAGACATGTTCGAAAGGACGTGTATTCCCTTGAACCAGAACATAAACACATCCTAATCCGTCGACGGGATAGATTTGGATTGTCAGAACGCATGGGAGCGTCTGGTACTCCTATTAAACCCGTCTGCCATAAGTCTCTTGAAAGTATTATGGAAAAGATTGCAAATAATGGAATAGAAACCATAGCAGTATGTTTGATTAACGCTCACGTGAATGCCCAACACGAAATAGAAGTTGGAGATCAACTTGAAAAATTGTTTCCAACACTTCCAATTTCGCTCTCTACAGACATCACCCCAGAAATAAGAGAATACGAGCGCACATCGTCAGTTGTTTTAAACGCATTGCTACGGCCTATAGTCGAAACTTATATTTCAAACTTAGAGACACGATTAAAGGCCATTGGAATTAACGCGAAAGTTTATATTATTCAGTCAAACGGGGGCGTATGTAGCCCAGCTACAGCATCAAAAGAACCTGTTCGTCTCTTTTTATCGGGCCCAAGCGGTGGAGCTGCAGCAACCTGTCACCTCTCCCTTCTCCAAAACAAACCGAATCTGATTGCAATGGACATCGGTGGAACTAGCACCGATGTATCAATAGTATTCAATGGAAAAACATCGGATGTATATCAATCGGAAATAGAGGGCTGTGCCCTTAAGCTACCAATGATTGAAATTAGAACTATTGGAGCTGGGGGTGGATCAATTGCAAGTATTTCCAAACCCGCAAATCTTCGCGTCGGGCCGGAAAGTGCCGGCGCTAACCCTGGTCCAGCGGCCTATGGTCTTGGTGGAGAATTTGCAACGGTTACCGATGCGCACGTTGCTCTCGGCACCATAAATCCCAATTCATTTTTTGAAGGCAAGCTTGACTTAAGCGGAGAACTTTCCCGAAAAGTAATAGACGCTAATATTGCGGAACCACTAAACTCCTCTATCGAAAACGCTGCAGAAGGTCTCGTTGAAGTGGTTAGTGCTAGAATGTCGAATGCCATTAGATTGAGTCTCTTTGAGAAAGGTTTAGACCCCGTTGATTTCTCTTTAGTTGGATTCGGTGGCGGGGGCGGGCTTCACGCTATTCAAGTGGCCGAAGAAATCGGGATTAAACATGTTTTGTTCCCCCGTTACGCGAGCACCTTTTCCGCTTACGGGTTACTATGGTCAAATATTATCCATGACTTTGTTGTCTCAGTTTACGGCCCAATTAAAGAAGCTGGCGGACAGATCATAAAGGCAATTGAAAAACTAAATAATGATGCCCTCCAGCAGCTTGCTGAGGATTCGATTGCACTAAAAAATTCAGAATTAAAAACAGCCCTTGACCTTCGTTACCACGGTCAAGCATTTGAACTCTCAATAAATATAAATTCTGACCAGGATGCCGCTTATATAATTGATCGAGCAATAAAAGACTTTCACGATTTACATAAATTACGATACGCCTACAGTCAGCCTGAGGCAGTAATTGAATTAGTAGCTGTTAGACTGAGAGCCATCGGAACCATAGGGCATTCAGCTCGGCCCACCTCTCCCTGCATGTCGGAAGAAAGTATCCATAAGCGAGATATCTACCATGAAGGGGTTGTAAAAACAGTCAACGTTTATAAATTTGATAACCTGCTGGCAAACGAAAGTATAGAAGGGCCTGTAATAATAGAACAACCATACACTACTATTCTCATTCCGGCTCACTGGAACACACAGCTCACTGAGTTCGGGGATCTGGAAGCTACTAAACGTGAGAATTCAGAATGAGTAAACTCGACGCCTTTC
>Ga0310344_10003070_pt1 | contig 12507 bp, 8 predicted proteins | sample HC15DNA20200_MG_FD_203801 | JGI IMG/M metagenome (GOLD analysis project Ga0310344, IMG submission 203801) | Marine microbial communities from station ALOHA, North Pacific Subtropical Gyre - HC15-DNA-20-200_MG | ecosystem: Environmental > Aquatic > Marine > Oceanic | place: Pacific Ocean: North... | reverse complement strand
CGTTCTGCCGGCTCGCTTTCTGGTGGGGAAGCACAGCGAATTCGTCTCGCTACCCAAATTGGTAGTCGTTTAGTGGGGGTTCTTTATATTCTAGATGAACCGTCGATAGGGTTACACCAGCGTGACAATGAACGACTTTTAGCAACACTAGAACACCTTCGAGATTTAGGTAATACAGTCCTGGTGGTAGAGCATGATGAAGACACTATTCGACGTGCAGATCATATCGTAGACCTTGGCCCTGGGGCTGGCCGGCACGGTGGTGAGGTTGTTGCTGATGGGCCATTGGAGTCTCTTCTAGGAGCGGAGGGTTCTCTAACAGCAGCGTACCTGCGTGGTGATCGGCAGATCCCCATACCAGGGGAACGTCGACAGTTTGATAAAGAGAACGTGATCACTGTGAAAGGTGCGCGTGGGCATAATCTGCAAGATGTAGATGTGCACTTCCCTCTTGGTATTTTTTCTTGCGTTACAGGGGTGAGTGGGTCTGGGAAATCAACTCTGGTCAATCAAACTCTATATAATGCTTTAGCCCGGCGTATATACAGGAGTAATCTTGCACCTGCAGGTCATGATAGCATTGATGGTGTTGACTTGGTGGACAAAGTCATAGATGTAGACCAATCAGCGATTGGTCGCACTCCGCGGTCTAATCCAGCGACGTATACAGGGCTGTTTACTCCGATCCGTGAGCTTTTTGCTGAGCTTCCAGAATCACAGATTCGGGGATACGGTCCGGGCCGTTTTTCATTCAACGTGAAAGGTGGTCGCTGTGAGGCGTGCCAGGGAGATGGACTTGTGAAGATCGAAATGCACTTTCTTCCCGATGTGTACGTGTCTTGTGAGGTATGTCGAGGCCGCCGATATAACCGCGAGACCCTTGATGTTTACTATAAGGGCAGAAACATAGCTGATGTCCTTAGCATGGCAGTGGATGATGCGCTGAATTTCTTCGATGCTATACCCCGGATTAAAGACAAGCTACAGACATTAGGTGATGTTGGGCTTGGGTATATTCAGTTGGGTCAATCTGCTACGACTCTTTCTGGAGGTGAGGCTCAGAGAGTAAAGTTGGCTGCGGAGCTATCAAAACGAGCGACGGGACAAACTCTATATATTCTCGATGAACCAACAACAGGGCTGCACTTTGAGGACATTAGGGTGTTGCTTGATGTTTTACATCGTCTGGTTGATCTGGGTAACACCGTAGTCGTGATTGAACACAACATGCATGTGGTGAAAACTGCAGATTGGATTATCGATCTAGGGCCGGAGGGTGGTGCTGGAGGTGGACAGATTCTCGTGGCAGGAACTCCTGAAGAGGTTATGGGCGCAAAGAACTCCTATACGGGTCAGCACCTGAAATCGCTATTGAGTAATTAATAGATCCGTCCACATTGTTATCTAAAGAATCCCAATTACTTGCTGGAGACCTAATGAGCACAGTCTTTCTCGACGGTAACTTCATGCATAAGGATGAGGCAAAGATCTCCCCGGATGACCGTGGATTTCTCTTAGCCGATGGTGTCTATGAGGTGACCCCCTTCTATAATGGAGTTCCGTTCAGCCTTGACCGTCACATGGCCAGACTGGAACGGAGCCTTGCTTTGCTAAGAATTAACTGCTCGCTCGACGGCCTCGAAGAAATCCATAAACAGCTCATTCGAGCTAATGAATTCGAGGATGCACCAACCTCATATGTCTACGTCCAAATAACCCGAGGTGCTGCTCCTAGAACACACTATTTTCCACAGAAAGATGTTGAGCCAACTGTGTACGCTTTTGCACGAACATGGGAACGTCCGTCACCTGAACGCTGGGCGCAGGGATTTTCAGCGATGACTGTACCTGATCGCCGATGGAGTCGCGCCGACATCAAGACGATCTGCCTGTTACCCAATGTACTGGCATTTCAGGATGCGATAGAAGCTGGTGCTGATGATGCAGTACTGGTGCGTGATGGTGTAGCGATCGAAGGAGCACATATGAATTTTTGGGGCGTATTCGATGGGACGGTCGTTACGCACCCGGCGACAAGCAATATTTTATCTGGCATCACCCGGGAGGTTTTACTTGAGTTGGCTTGCCAGGCCGGCATCTCTCTTGAGGAGCGTCCGATTCAGGTGGAAGAACTCAAGAGTGCGGATGAACTCTTTTTCACGGGTACCACGGGTGAGGTACGTCCCCTCACGGCCTTGGATGGAGCGGCGGTTGGAAATGGAAGCGTGGGGCCTCTCACACAGAAATTGTCGGACTTGTTTCATGGTAAGATCCAGGAAGCCCAGTCATCCGTAGAAAGTTCTATCGCATGACCCAGGGCCTCAGGGGTGCGGCTGCAGGGCTACTGACGTTCTTGCTGGCAACCTTGCCTTTGGAAGCGCAAGAGTTGCCCGATGTTCGTGTAATAGCTACCGGTGGAACAATCGCTAGTCGTCCGGGTGACGATCAGCTGACGGGGAGTGCTTTAATTGAGGCGATACCCCAACTCGCAGGATTTGCCCAGGTAGAAGTCGAAGAATTCAGTCGTATCGGTTCGTCTGGGATGACTCCAGATCATTGGTTGTTACTGGCAAAACGTATCAATGAACTGCTGGATGTTGAGCCTGATATTAGCGGTGTGGTTGTGACACATGGGACGGACACTATGGAGGAAACGGCTTATTTTCTCCATCTGACCATCAAGGATCTTCGGCCGGTGGTTTTAACTGGATCAATGCGCTCTGCAACAGCCATTTCTGCTGATGGTCCAGCAAATCTACTTGCAGCTGTGCGTGTCGCCGCAGATAAGAATGCGGGTGGCCGCGGGGTGCTAGTAGTTCTCAACGACGAGATTCATTCAGCTAGAGACGTGAGGAAAACAGACAACAACCGCATAGATACATTCGTATCTGCGGAGTGGGGCTCGCTGGGTGTTGTCGACTCGGATGGAGTCAGCTTTCGCCGCAGTAGTGAAACGCTTCATACAGAGCATGCACTGCCATCTTTGGCAGGGGTAGAGACACTGCCTGCGGTGCCTATTGTAACTGACTTTGCCGGCAACGACGCGACCGTTCTCAGGAGTTGGGCCGAGCAGGAAGTCGCTGGTATCGTAGTACAAGCGTTTGGTGGGGGACGCACTAGCCCGGAAATGCGACAGGCTATTTCAGAGACTGTATCAAAGGGTACTCCAGTGGTTTTGGCTTCAAGGGTTCCAGAGGGGCGAGTGATTGGTAGTGAACAGCAGGCACAAGCCGGTATCATTGCTGGAGGGGATCTCCCTCCTCATAAGGCTCGAGTCCTATTGATGCTTGCACTACTGCATTCTCGTGACGGAATGAGAATCCAGGCGATTTTTGATACCCATTAATTTAAATAATGCAAAGGTCTACTTTCCCTTACTGGAAACTTTTGCTGTTCGGGTTCTTTTCCGGCCACGTCATGTCAAGCGCAGGTTGTGCTACAGTGGCCCCAGCGGTTTCTGGCGTCATTGATCAGACTGTCGCAACAGAGGATAGCGTGCGCCTGATCTATCTTGGGACCGGTGGTTGGATTTTCGAGCGTGGGAGCGATCAAGTACTTACGGCCCCGTTATTCTCTAATCCAGGTTTGGTTAGGACCGGATTATTACCAATCCAATCTGACCTGGACATCGTTGATAAGTTTATGTCTCGATATGACGTTTCAGAAGCCCGTGTGATCTTGGTGGGCCACGCACACTATGATCACCTAATGGATGTTCCGCGGGTGGCATTGAAACATGCTCCACGTGCTCGAATTCTTGGTAGTAAAACGGTAAAAAATACCCTGGGTAGCTGGTCAGGTGTTGGAGAGCGAGTGGATGAAGTAAACGATATCGCGGGTGACCAGAAGACAGTTGGTGCGTGGCTAAGGTATGGAACAGGTGTCCGTATTATGGCGTTGCGTTCGTTCCATGCCCCTCACTTTGAGGGTTACACACTTTACAAGGGGACTCGTGTCCGTAGCCTTGCTCAAGAACCGCGTTGGGCAACGGAATGGCTCGACGGCACTACGCACGCCTATTTGATAGATTTTCTTAATGTTGATGAGTCAATTGCATTCCGTATTTACTATCAAGATGCAGTGTCATCTCCACCTCTCGGATTTGCTCCAGAGCATACTGTTCGTGAGCGACCTATTGATGTAGCGATCCTCGTCCCTGCAACATTCGATCAGGTTGATTGGCATCCGGAAGCGTTCGTAGAGAACCTCCGGCCTCAACGTGTTCTGTTGGGACACTGGGAAAACTTCTTCACATCCCCAGTGTCACCAGCCGACCCGCTCTCGAATTTTTCTCACTTTGAAAAACGCCTAGAGCGCGTATTTAGTGGTGCTTGGTGGAAGCCTGAGTTGTGGACTGAATTCCGATTTCCTATCCGCTAGAACGGGCTGTATCGCAAGTGTTCTGGCGGATTAGGACCCAATTTTCTTTGTCCTCAGAACCCGATGGCCTCCTATTAAAGCGAATTCTTTGCGATGTACTGAACTTAGAACTTGCGGTTAAGTAGCAATACGCAGTAATTCTATGCATCGGATGTTGTAGAATCCGCCCTCAAAGGAGGATGTAAATGAACATCAATGCTGCTCTCGCTGGGTTAGGAAATCTTGCGAAAGGTGTGACGGGCCTCGGACTGGCTCTCATTCCAACAGCCCTCGTTGTCGATGTTTTTTACCCCGGGACAACGGACATCGTAGCTAATCTTGGACACTTAGTTGAAAGCTTCACAGGTGAAGGCCTAACTGGCCTTGTCGTTCTCCTCTTGGTGCTGGCGATCGTCGACTAAACGTCTCCTTTATTTGCAGTTGTCTCTTGAGACCTTTTTAACACATAAGGAGGCTTAGCATGGGTCCTATTATGGGTGCCCTCAGTACAGTCGGTGAGTGGGCAAAGTCCATTACTGACTTTGGACTCACGATCATTACAGCACTCGTTGTGGTCGACATTCTTTACCCGAGTTCAAGCAATATCATTGAGAATATCGCTATCGTAGTCGATCAATTCGGTGATCAGGGTGTTGCTGGACTTATAGTGCTGTTGCTGTTCATGGTTCTGTATCGGCGGGGCTAGCGTTTTTAGCTTCTTGGCATATTGCCGGGTAGGATATAGAGAACGGCGCAAGGCTTAAGTGGCCTTGTGCCGTTTCTTCTATCTCCGCGATAGAAGTTTCTTCTGGCTGTGCATATAAATTGGGCACACGATCTGGCTGCGACGCGGTCGGGGTTGCATATCCGTGGCAAGACAGCGGGATTCAGTTATCGATAGATCAAAAATGGAGCTCTCAGCTTTTCGAAGTCTTGAGTCTTGGAGTCCCATGTAGAGGTCAGCTCTGCAAAGCTTAACCCTGCCTCGATTCCTAGTCGAAGCGAGTCTGTTCCGGCCAAGCGATCAAAGTGAGCTTCGGCCCAACGCCAATTATCTCCAGACATCGAGTATGTTTCTATTAGCATCGCCACTGCCGCTTTGGATGCGTCATAGCTAGTAGATTCAGGTATCAGGAGTACACCGCTTAGCTCTTGGCCTTCGAATTTACGATCCCCGGCATTTCTCGGAGTAAATGTTGTCATCTCGAAACGTACTCCGTTTATTCTGTAGCCGTTCAGTGACTCAGCGAGTCGGATGCCGTCTAGCCACGGTGCTCCAATCCACTGAAATGCGCGATCTGTCCCGCGGCCTACCGAAATCGAGGTGCCTTCGAATAGGCAGGTTCCAGGATAGGCGAGTGCACTTTCTAGTGAAGGCATATTTGGTGAAGGCGGGACCCAAGGAAGTTGTGTTTGATCAAACGTCATATTCCTGGCCCACCCGTCTAGTGGAACCACATGCAGTGCCACTTCCAATCCGAATTCACCGACGTACAACCGTGCTAGCTCACCTACAGTCATCCCGTGACGCATTGGTACGGGATACATGCCCACAAATGTCTCATGACCGGGCTTTAGGAGGTTGCCTTGCACGACGTCGCCGCGCACAGGATTGGGTCGATCCAAGACGATAAAGGGGATGCCTTGCTCACCGGCAGCTTCCATAGCAAGAGCCATGGTGGAGACATATGTGTAATACCGAGCTCCTATGTCTTGCATATCAAAGATAAGGACGTCGATTCCTTCCAGCATTGCGGGTGTTGGTTTTCGTACTTCACCATATAGTGAATGGATAGGCACACCTGTCTGCTCGTCTATTTCACCATCGATTGCTGCACCCGCTTGCTCTTGACCTCTGATACCGTGCTCTGGTGCATACAGTGCCACGAGATCAACGTCCCGAGCCTCGTATAAGGCATCAATCGTGCTTCCTACGATGCCATCACCAGTCCAATAGATTCCAGTGTGGTTTGTCAGAAGCCCTATACGTTGTCCCTGGACCAGATGGAGTGAGTCCGAGAGGAGTACTTCGATCCCACTCCGCACCTGTCGCACTTTACTTCCTGAGACCTCCGAGTCATTGGTATTTCCTGGTACAGCTCCGCATGCGGCTAGAACAGCTCCGAGGAAGAGTCCAGTGATACAGGATTGTGACGCTTTCCCGGTCATCCTAACTTGACCACTGCTCAGGGTTACGCGTCGGTCACGCTCTCGTTTTGCTAGCTTCATGGGGCAAGCTTCGTGGTCACACGTAACCTCGTCAATGTGTCGGGAACCAGACCCCATGAGTCACTGAGGCAATGTCGCAAAGAACATTTTCCTACAGTCGAGCAGTACGCCTTAAGTTTTTGAGCTGGTCAGCGATAGTCGTTTCGTTTTCCTGCGGGGTACAGCCTAAATCGATTCCTGCTCCAGTAGTATCAGAACAGCGCCCTGTGGAAGTGTCCACTCAGGAGGTTGAAGAGGCACGGCCTACGACCGAACTATCTCTCATTGGTCCAGAGTTAATAGCGCAGGCCGAAGATGAAGCATGGGTAGAACGGACATTGGCTGGCTTGACCCTCCGACAAAAGATTGGGCAATTGATCATGCCCTGGGTGCTCGGAGATTTCGCACCTGAAGGCTCACCGAGCCATGATCGGATTCTCGGGTATATCGAAGACCAAGGGATTGGTGGTCTGATCATGTCAGTTGGGTCGCCCACTGAAGTTGCGGCTAAACTCAATGACTTTCAGGGGCACTCCGACATTCCACTTTTAGTGGCGGCGGACTTGGAGACTGGAGCTGGGTTTCGAATGCGAGGAGCCGTCCAGATGCCTGGGACCATTGAACTGGGCGGAGCTACAGACTTTCCTTCACTTATGGCCGTCGGAGCCACGGCTGATCCCAATTTCGCATATGAGATGGGTCGTATTACTGCACGTGAAGCACGGGCGGTAGGGATACATATCCCGTTTGCACCAGTTCTGGACGTGAACAACAATCCGGACAATCCGATTATCAATGTGCGTTCTTTTGGGGAGAATCCTGAGGAGGTAGCGGGTTTAGGTGCTGCCTTCGTGCGTGGTGTTCAGGAGAACGGAGCGATTGCAACTGGCAAGCACTTCCCAGGGCACGGGGATACCGAGACAGACTCGCATCTGGGGTTACCGGCGATTCTGCATTCGCGCGCACGGATGGATAGCGTTGAGCTTTTCCCATTCCGGTACGCGATCGAAGCTGGTATGGGGGCTGTTATGACAGCTCATATATCTGTGCCGTCGTTGGATGGAGGAGTTGGCGACCCGTCTACACTTTCATCTGCAGTGCTCACTGATCTTTTGCGTGAGGAGATGGGGTTCGATGGATTGCTGTTTACCGATGCGATGGACATGAGTGCCATATCACGTGGATATGGTCCAGAAGAGGCATCTGTCAGGGCAATCGAGGCTGGTGCTGACGTCATTCTGATGCCGCCATCAGTCGAAAGGGCAGTGGAGGGTATCGCTGCCGCAGTTGAATCTGGACGGATTGATGCTAGTCGGATTGACGTATCTGTTCGCCGGATATTAGAGACAAAAAAACAGCTGGACCTGGATACGGACCGTGTAGTCCAGATCGATCAAATCGGTCAGGTGGTCGGTATTCCTGCTCACACTCGGGTCGCTGCGGAGATAGCGAAACGCTCGATCACGCTTCTACATAATGGCGGCAACCTCTTACCTCTTTTAGGTACGCGCTCTGCCCAGGTCATGTCGGTATCTTTTCGCAGAACCTCAGATGTGCTTGCCGGACGCTATTTCAATACACGATTGAGGCAGACATATCCTCGACTTACCACAGCCGGATTAGACGTTAATTCAGGACCCGCTCTCTATGACGCTCTTCTAAGACAGGCGAGCCAGCAGGCACTTGTAATCTTGAGTACCTATGTGACGGCTTTTTCCCAATCAGGTTCACTCGCATTACCCGAAGAGGTTGTCGATTTTGCAGGGCGACTCACTGAAATCGACGTCCCTCACATTGTTGTTTCATTTGGGAATCCGTACCTGATTACTGAACTCCCTAACGTCCGAGCATACATGCTAGCCTGGAGTGGTTCAGAAGCCAGTCAGACGGCTGCTGCCCAGGCACTTTTTGGTGAAATTGAGATCTCTGGACGGGTGCCCACGCAGATTCCACCGCTCTATGAGATAGGGGACGGGATTATGATTCCAAAGAAGCTGACTGGAAATGATCGAGACTAAAATTTTCGCTAAACGACGCTTGCTGATAGCGTCTCTAGTCATCCTGGCATTCTTGGGGTGTGGGCCTATCGGTGTCACTAACCCCAAGCCAGCTTACGCTATAGGGAACCTCGATGAGACGGCCCGTCAGTGGGTAGAGGAAACTATTCGAGGTCTCTCAATTGAAAAACTTGTAAGCCAACTCGTAATTGAGTGGATACCTGGCGGGTATATTTCTCCCTCTAGTCCTGACTTTGAACCCCTTGAGCGTTGGATCATCGAAGATCAGATCGGTGGAGTATTACCCTCTATTGGTACTCCGCATGCCTATGTTGCAAAGCTCAATGCACTACAACAGCTCGCAGAGATACCCCTCCTGGTTGCGGCTGACTTCGAGAATGGCGGTCCGGGGATGAGGATCAACGGATCGTATGCTCTCCCCTCGATGCTGCCTCAGGGAGGCGGTACAGCATTTCCGCCCACGATGGCTTTTGGTGCAGTTGGAGATGAGCGCTTTGCTTATGAGTACGGACGTATTACAGCCAGGGAAGCGAGGGCGACCGGTGTACATGTGCTGTTTGCGCCGGTTCTGGATGTTAACAATAACCCAGAAAACCCTGTGATTGCTTCCCGTTCCTTTGGGGCGGACCCAGCTCTCGTAGCTCGCTTGGGCGCAGCCTTCGTGCGAGGTGCTAGAGATGGTGGGGCTTTCACCACAGGCAAGCATTTCCCGGGACATGGTGACACTTCTGTCGACTCTCACGTAGGTTTGCCGGTCATAGAAGCAGGCCGAGCACGACTCGACACACTCGAACTTCTGCCTTTTACTCAAGCCATCAGAGAAGGCGTGGATGCGATCATGACTGCTCACGTCTCACTTCCAGGTCTATTAGGCCTAGATGCAGTGCCCGCAACGTTGTCACCCGAGATCATGACAGGCTTACTCAGGGATGACTTGGGATTTGATGGACTGCTATTCACTGACGCACTAACCATGCGAGCGATCACAGACGCTTACGGAATAGGTGAAGCTTCTGTCCGTGCGTTGGAGGCAGGTGCAGATGTTCTTCTTTCACCGAAGGACGTCTCGTCAGCGATCAGTGCAGTGGTAACAGCAATTGAAAGTGGACGCCTGAGTCGGTCCAAGATTGAGGAGTCAGTCCGGAGAATCCTAGAAATAAAAGCAAAAAGCGGGCTACACCTTGGTCGAACTGTATCACTTGATGCAGTGGACCAGATCGTCGGCTCAGGCGCCCATCTTGCTTTTGCCGACTCAGTTGCCGCTCGCTCGATTACCCTTGTGAGTGATAAGGAAGGACTGATCCCTATTAATTCCGATGGGCCGGGTGTGACCCTGCATATTGGTTATGCTCCATCGACTTGGTTGTGGGCGAATCGTTATTTCCACGAAGGGTTGCTGGCACGTATGCCACATCTAACCCAAGTGTTATTGGACGAGCGTAGTAGCGCTGCATCCTATGTTGCTGCTGAAAATATACTGTCTGATGCTGATCAGGTTATCGTAAGTGTATACGTGCCACCTTCAGTTGGCTCAGGTCCTGAAGCACTTCCTGAGACTTTCAGGGATCTCGTGGAGGGGAGTACTGCTCAGCGCCCTACGATCCTAGTGTCTTTTGCTAGCCCGTACTTGATTCGCGCATTGCCGAGTGTGGGGAGTTACGTGGTTGCATGGGGAGACCGAGAAGTGTCGCAACGAGCAGCGGTAAAAGCTCTTTTCGGAGAAGAAGAAATCTCAGGTCGAATGCCTATTCCTCTTCCTCCAGTTCATAGGATTGGAGCGGGCCTGGATCGCCCGAAAGTGACGACCCGAGTTGTTACAAGGACAATCGAAGACCCGCTGGTAGCTGCTGGCATCGTTCAACGTGGCCAGGGTTCTGGTCGATTTGGACAAGAGCAAACTCTAGTTGATCCATCGACTGTAGGAATGTCAGCTGATGGGCTTGCTAAGGTTGATTCAATTATCAAGGTAGCCCTGGCTGACTCTGCTGCTTCTGGTGCCTCACTTGCAATTGGGCGTCATGGGCGCTTGGTATCATTGGGCGCTTTCGGTGAACTGGCGCATGGGAGTGGGCGTCCCGTGACCTCAACATCGCTCTGGGACCTGGCTTCAGTCTCGAAAGTTGTTGGTACGACGACCGCTGCGATGATCCTTGTGGAAGAGGGTCGGTTAAACCTTGATGCGACCGTCGTGTCGTATTTGCCGTGGTGGTCCAATGGAGACGAACGAAAGAATGAGATCACTGTACGTCAGTTATTACTTCATCGTTCTGGTCTCCCACCTTTCCGGCGCTGGTTCTTCAACCATCAGGGTCCGGATGACTATAAGCGAGCAGCAGCTGACGAGATGCTCGACATGAATCCTGGAGTAGAAACTATCTACTCAGATATTGGAATCATGACATTGGCGTGGGTGATTGAGGAAGTAGCTCAACAATCTTTGGACACCTTCCTCTCCGCTCGCTTGTGGAATCCACTTGGTATGCGTGAGACGAGATATCGTCCCGAGCCCTTCCTAAGACCAAGGATTGCAGCTACAGAATTAGACACGCTTTGGCGCAAGGAACTGGTATGGGGTCGAGTACATGATGAGAATGCTGATGCATCAGGGGGGGTAGCAGGACATGCGGGGCTTTTCAGCACAGCTGTCGACCTTTCTGTCTTCGCTCGCATGCTATTAAATGGAGGCATAAGTCCGGCTTGTAATCCTGCCCAGAGTCTAGGAGAACCATGCCCTGCAACCCGTCTTGAACAGCACCGCATTGTTGAGCAGCAGGTGGTTGATTTGTTCACAAGACGCTATGACGATACATCCTCTCGTGCCTTGGGGTGGGATACTCCTTCAGAGCGTTCTTCTGGTGGAGATTACCTGACCTCTAATGCGTTTGGACATACTGGTTACACTGGAACTTCAATCTGGCTCGATCCTGAACTGGACCTCTGGGTCATTCTTCTAACCAACCGAGTACATCCAACCCGCGACAACCAGAAGCACATCCCACTTCGCAGGGCCGTGCATGATGCAGTCGTGTTAGCGATCACAGACCGGTCAATTAGAAAACGGATCCCGTGACTCTTTTTAGCTCAGGTAAGCTCAATATTAGAGTTCTGGTCAGCGATCAATCGCTCCCAGTTCGCAAGCCGTGAATCGTGCTTAAGGATATCTCTTGACCGGCTTCACCACACTTGATTTCGCGGTTCTGATCATTTACCTGGGAGTAATCACAATTTGGGGTGCTTGGCTCGGGCGAGGGCAGAAGGGCGGAACGGATTACTTCCTTGGGAGCCGATCATTACCGTGGATAGCGGTAATGATCTCAGTCGTCGCTACGGAGACTAGTACCCTTACATTTCTGAGTATTCCGGGTGTCTCATACTCGGGGAGCCTGGTATTTCTTCAGTTGACCCTTGGGTATCTGCTAGGACGAGTCGTTGTATCAGTATTTCTGCTGCCGGCTTATTATGCAGGATCATTGACGACGGCTTATGGTCTCCTAGAAGAGCGTTTTGGGATTGGGGCGAGGCGTTTCACATCGGCCATCTTCATGGTGACTCGCCTGCTAGCTGATTCGGTCAGGCTTTTTGCGACAGCGATTCCTCTGGCACTGATCACTGGGTGGCCTTATGCCATCTCAATCATAGTGATTGGAGTTCTAACGGTGATCTACACATACCTTGGAGGTATTAAAGCTGTTGTATGGGTGGATGTTGCTCAAATGACGTTATACCTATTTGGTGCCTTAGTCGCTCTCACAGCCATTCAAGCCCTTGTTCCAGGGGGTTGGTTATCAGTGCTTACCAGTGCGGCTTCCGAAAGCAAACTAGCTGTACTCGATCTATCATTTGATCGTATGACGGGTTACACGCTGTGGGCTGGGATTTTTGGAGGAGCAATTTTCACTATGGCATCTCATGGAACAGATCA
>Ga0310344_10003069_pt1 | contig 12509 bp, 8 predicted proteins | sample HC15DNA20200_MG_FD_203801 | JGI IMG/M metagenome (GOLD analysis project Ga0310344, IMG submission 203801) | Marine microbial communities from station ALOHA, North Pacific Subtropical Gyre - HC15-DNA-20-200_MG | ecosystem: Environmental > Aquatic > Marine > Oceanic | place: Pacific Ocean: North... | reverse complement strand
AACAAGCAGCCACCGCATATTTGCGCCCAGAAACAGCGCAGTCCATTTTCGTCAATTTCCGCAATGTACAACAGTCTGCACGGATGAAACTACCATTCGGAATAGCTCAAACCGGAAAAGCATTTCGTAACGAAATTACTACCGGCAACTTCCTATTTAGAACTCGGGAATTTGAGCAGATGGAACTCGAATATTTCGTTCCTCCTCACGAAGATGAAGACTCTTTTGAGTTTTGGATCAAGCGTCGTAAGGCTTGGTATGAGAAATACGGCATAGACGCTCATAATTTGCGCGTTCGAGAACACGCAGCAGAAGAACTTGCTCATTACTCTCTCGGCACCAGCGACATAGAATACTGCTTCCCGTTCGGGTGGAGTGAGATAGAAGGGATAGCAAGACGTGGCTCCTATGATCTCCAAAAACACATCGATGCAGGAGCAAAAGATTTGACTTATTTTGACAATGATTCAGGGCAGCACATAGTTCCATGGGTAGTCGAGCCGTCCGCGGGTGTGGATCGCGCAGCCTTATCATTCCTATGCGAGGCATACTGCGAAGAAAAAGTGCCGAATGCCAAAGGCAAAGAAGAAACCCGTACAGTCCTGCGCCTTGACCCTCGATTAGCTCCTATTAAAGTTGCATATTTCCCATTGGTAAAAAAACCACCGTTACAGGAATTAGCCCACAAGCTTCAGGATCAAGCCAGATTTACTTGGAACACCTTTTATGACGAAACAGGCGCAATAGGGAGACGGTATCGGCGCCAAGATGAGGCTGGCACCCCATTCTGTGTCACAGTCGATTACGAATCTCTGGAGGACAATGCTGTAACTGTGAGAAACAGAGACAATCTTGAACAAGAGCGGGTTCCAGTACCCGAGGTTATTGAGTATCTAAACAATCAACTAGATTGGAGTGCAGATCAGTAAATCAAAGTCATTATGGAGACTAAAACTTACTGAGCCACACTAACATATTTTTGCCCTGAATTTTCCCTGCAAGCTCACTTGTGACATCCTATTAGTCGAATATCAAATGATTCGCACTTCAATCTTGGAGGGCATGTATGGCCGAAGAAACTGGATTCTCTACTATGGGTCGTGTACTTGGGGACGGTAGTGCCGCCCCGAATATAGGCATAGGAATGCTGGGATACGCATTCATGGGAAAGGCACACTCAAATGCCTATAAGAAGATTCCCTACATGATGTACCCTCCACCAGCACACCCTATCCTAGAATGCGTAGCTGGCCGTAATGAAGAGGGCGTAAAAGCAGCAGCTGACAGGTTTGGCTTTCGTAATTATTCCACTGATTGGCGAGACGTCGTTAATGACCCGAATGTTCAGATATTGGACAATGGAGGGCCAAACAGTATTCACCTAGAGCCCACACTGGCTGCCATCGAGCTAGGCAAACATGTCGTATGCGAAAAGCCTTTAGGCAGAAACCCGGCAGAATCGAGACGTATGTGGCAGGCGGCAGAAAATGCTGGTGTGAAACATATGACCGCGTTCAATTACCGATTTGTACCAGCAATAGTTTTGGCCCGAAAGTTGATCAATGATGGAGCAATAGGAGAAATCCGTCATTTCCGCGGCCAATATTCCCAAGAATGGTTGGTCGATTCTAATACCCCTCGACTTTGGAGGATGGATAAGGAATCAGCTGGAAGCGGTGCCTTAGGAGATCTCGGCGCACACACTATTGATCTAGCCAGATTTCTTGTAGGCGAGCCGGTCGCCGTAAATGGCCGTATGTCGACATTTATATCGGAACGACCAAATCCAGATGACGCATCTAAGATGGAGCCCGTCACCGTAGACGACGCCTATGCAGCCCTCGTGGAATTCGATACCGGTATTATCGGAACAATTGAAGCCACCCGATACGCCAACGGTCGTAAAAATGGCAATGCTTTCGAAATAAATGGGTCTAAAGGGTCACTAGCGTTCAACATAGAAACCCTTAACGAATTGCAGGTTTATATACTAGATTCTGAACCTCGTGAAGCCAATGGTTTTCGTTCGGTGTCTGTAACAGAGCAATATCACCCTTACTGGGAAAACTGGTGGCCGCAAGGGCATATTATTGGATGGGAACACACCTTTGTACACGAGCTGTATCATTTCCTAGATTGCGTAGCAAACGACAAACCAGTAGGACCTTGGGGAGCAACGTTTGAGGATGGTTACAAAGCTGATGTAGTAGCCGCCGCAATAGCAGCTTCAGCGGAGAACAATGGGGCAAGAGTAGAAATCAAATACTAGAATTTCGAGAATTCGAGCAATTGTTATAAGGAGTTTAATTAGATGAAAATAGGCGTGTTTAGCGTGTTGATGAGCGATCAACCTCTCGAAAATGTGTGTCGTTATCTCGCCAGCCTAGGGGTCGACACAATCGAACTAGGCTGTGGCGGATACCCTGGGAATGCTCATTGTGACTCGGAAGAACTTCTGCAAAACCCGAGTAAGATCGATGAGTTGTCAACACTACTCCGAGAAAACAATTTAGAGCTGTCCGCACTTAGCATGCATGGCAATCCCATACATCCAAACAAAGAAATCGCTCAGCAACATGCTAAAGACCAGGAAAATGCCGTCTTGCTAGCTGAAAAACTTGGAGTAGATACAATAATCACTTTTTCAGGGTGCCCCGGAGACCAGCCAGGTGCTAAGCACCCCAACTGGGTAACTTGTGCCTGGCCACCAGACTACCCAGACATACTGGATTACCAATGGAATCAAATCCTAATCCCTTTCTGGGAAAATGCGGCGAGTTTCGCTCGTAATCATGGTGTAAACAAGATTGCGTTAGAGATGCACCCGGGCTTTTGCGTCTACAATATAGACACGTTGTTACAGTTACGAGACGCTGTAGGGCCTGAAATAGGGGCCAACTTCGACCCTAGTCACCTATGGTGGCAAGGGATGGATATGCCAACCGCAATCAGAACTGTAGGAAAAGCCGGTGCAATGCACCATTTTCATGCTAAAGACACAAAAGTCGATCCCCAGAACACTCATCGCACCGGTGTATTGGACACTAAGCCATACACCGATGAAATCGGGAGAAGCTGGGTGTTTAGATCTATCGGATATGGCCATGGATTTGATGACTGGAAAGAAATGATCAGCGAATTGAGATTAATCGGATACGACGGAACGCTAAGTATCGAACACGAAGATAGTCTGATGTCACCAAATGAGGGTCTGGAAAAAGGTATCGAGCTGCTGAAGCAGGTGGTAATTAAAGAGGCCGCCGGTGAGGCATATTGGGCATAGCATCAACTTAACTTCCATAGGAATTAAGAAATTTAGATAAGAAAAGGATATACACATGGCGAATTTCCGACTGTCTTGCCACCAGATCACGTGGGGCAAAGAGTTAGACCAAGCACTTGAAGACATAAGTCACTATGGATATCGAGGCACAGAAACTTTTGCTACTGTAGTGGACGATTTTGCTGGCCGTGAAGACGAGTTGAGAGATAAATTCATGTCCCATAATCTACAACTGACCGCCCTATACGGTGGGGGTGACATGCATATTGCTGGGAAAGAGCAAGAAATAATTGACTGGAATATCAAAATAGCCAAGTTTATCCAGTCAATGGGGGCAGACAGACTAGTGCTCGGCCCTGGTAGGCCGAGGCCAGAGGGCGGACCTACAAAACAACATATAGAAACCATGGCCACGGTTGCTACTGAGATCGCATCTGCAAGTTTAGATTACGGAGTAATTGCTGGCATCCATCCCCATTGGAATACACCAGTTCAAGAACGAGACGAGATTAGTCGTATCTTTGATGCAGTAGACACAGACCTCGTGAAGATGGTCTTAGACCCTGCTCATATAGCTAAAGCCAACGCTGACCCTGTCGAGGTGTGTGAAACATATGGAGACATCATCAGTTATGTGCACATAAAAGACTATTCGCCAGACTTAGACACTGATGAAGCAAACGCTCCTGACATACAAGGAAACGCTCCGTCACTAGCGTTTTTCAGTGAGTTAGGTGACGGTATCGTCGACACGCCAGGGTTTGTGAATCAGCTTAGAAAGAACAACTATGACGGTTGGCTTACTATTGAGCTTGATCGCACTCAGACTTCACCACGTCAAAGTTTGGAGAACAACACAAGATACCTTACAGACGTTATGAAGTTTGATATAAGTGGTGATAACGCGTAAATCTGTTAGCCATAGAAAGGCTCTGACTTATGATCAACGTTGGAATTGTGGGATGCGGTCGAATAATAGAAGACGGTCATGCGCCCGCGTTTCTACAATTAAAAGACCGCTTCAATGTTGTAGCTTTGGCCGACCCAACCCCCGAACGGCGAAGTGTTGTTGGTTCGATGCTAAATATCCCAGAAGAGCGGCAGTTTTCTGATTGGAATGACCTGCTGAAATTGGCTGACATTGATCTGGTCGACATGGCTTTACCACATTTTTTGCATCTCGAATCCGCAGTGGCTGCCGCGAAATCTGGAAAAAAAATATTGATGGAAAAACCAATGGCAACAAGTATGGACGAGGCAGACCAAATAATGACTGCTATCCGGGAAAATGATGCCATAGCGTGCATCGCTCATAACTATCTCTATCGTGACCCCACAATCAAAGCACTCGACTTAATCAAGGCAGGGGCAATTGGAGAGCCCTTCTTCTACCGGCAAGGAGGTTTCAGTCCTAGACATTATGCCGGCACATCCGCCTACGACTCTGGGTGGAGAGCTAAATCAAAAATGGCAGGAGGCGGAGCATTGATCGACAATTCTTACCATTATCTTTATCTGGCAGCAGCTCTAATCGGATCGCCGATATCTAGCATTTATACGAATATGGGAACCTTTGTTCATAACATCGATGTGGAAGACACAGTGGTAATGTCTTTAACGCACGCCAACGGGGGCATATCCGCTATTGAGACAGGATGGAGCACTGGAGCCGCCCACCCAGTAGACGAACTGCATGGCACAGAGGGATCTATTGTTTTCAAAAGAGAATCGCCATACCTTCAATTACATCACAAAGATAAATGGACAGAAATAGAAATCACACCAGGATTTACTTGGGGATTTAAAAACTTATTCGAGGCTTACGCTGATAGCATCGAGCAGGAAAAACCTCCTCCGGTCAGTTTTGATGACGGTTACACCAATCTCAAAGTGGTCATGTCAGCATATGAGTCAGGCCATAGCAAGCTTATAGTCAATATTTAGTTTGTTGGCGAAGCAACAACGCTCTACCCATCAATAATGGCTTTGATTTGACCTGCTAATTCAAGACTAATCCCTTTGACTCCAGCAATATCTTTAACCTCTGCTTCGCGGATCTTATGCACGCTACCGAAATGCCGTATTAGAGAACGTTTTCTTTTAGGCCCAACACCAGGAATGTCATCCAAAACAGACTGACGAGCCGCCTTAGTACGCAAATGTGTATGAAAACTAATGGCAAATCTGTGAGCTTCGTCTCGGATACGCTGGAGAAGATGCAAGCCAGAAGAATTGCTTGCTAGTACGATAGGATTCGAATCTTTAGGAACAAACAATTCCTCTTCACTCTTTGCAATTGCTGCTATCGGTACAAACTCCAATCCTTGATCTCTCATGGCGTCTTGAGCAAATCTTAATTGCCCCTTACCTCCATCTATCAAAACCAGGTCTGGCAGCACGGCCCAGGACGATACAGCACCTTCAGACTGATCTGGGAAATCAGGCAATGGAGCGGCCGGATCAAATCCATCAAGTTGCACATGAGATACGTCCACATAATTCGACTCAATCCTTTCCATCCCCACTGCTCGCGATTTTTTAGCGCGTCCAAACCGTCGATTAATCACTTCATAGATAGATGCATAATCATCATTTCCTGATGAATTTTGAATCTTAAATCTTCTATATTTACTCTTCACGGCAACACCGTCTTCAAACACCACCATCGAAGCTACGGTCGATGTACCTTGGGTATGGGACACGTCATAACATTCTATGCGTCTAGGTAGACTCTCCATACGCAAACCTTCACCTATCTGTCTAAGAGCTTCCCTCAGTCGTCTGGATGAGCTAAGCAAGGCAGCTCTCTCTACACCGAGAGCTTCCTGAGCATTCTTATTGGCCATGGACACCAGCTTTCTCTGTGCGCCACGTTTCGGTACCAACAGATGAACTTTCCCTCCTCGCAATGTACTTAGCAGAGAAATCACCACATCCTTATCCGGCACCTCCGCAGGCAAAAGTATTTTCTTCGGTACATCCATTGCTCGCCCATAATATTCGCGGACAAACTCGCCTGTCAGTTCTTCCGTAGTCTCTTGTCCAGTAGCTTTAAGGCGATAGGCATGACCTCCTATCATTTTTCCATCGCGTATAGTCAATACGTGACCAATAATCTCTCGCCCTTCGGCCGCCAGTCCCAGTACATCCTGATCACCACGACGCGGATCTACGATCTTTTGCTCCGTCATAACTTTGCGAATTGCATTTATTCGATCGCGATTAGTAGCTGCTGCTTCAAAGCGTAAATCACTGGCATCTAGCTTCATTTGGCATTCTAATTTAGACAATACCGCTTCGTGACGTCCTTCAAGAAATGAAATGGTGTCCCGAATCACCTCTTGATATTCAGCTGGTTCAACCACTCTAATACAAGGCCCATTGCAAAGATTGATATGATATTTCAGACAGGGTCTGTCCCATACACGGTCCATATCTAAAGCACAGGTCCGAAAAGGAAAAAGCCTGTTCAATAATTTAATAATGTGTCTGACAGAGCGAGCACTAGTGTACGGACCGAAATATCGAGATCCATCACGAGTAGCCGCCCTCGTAGTCAAAACCCTAGGATAGGATTCCTGTACTGTCACCTTAATGTATAGATACTGCTTATCATCGCGAAAAACCACGTTGTACCGAGGCTTGTACCGCTTAATCAGGTTGTTCTCAAGCACAAGGGCTTCGACCTCAGTATCAGTCACAACAAAATCAAAATCGGCTACATTACTTATAAGTGCCCGCGTCTTAACTGAAAAACCACGTTGGCTGCCAAAATATGATTTAACCCGATTACGAAGAGATATGGCTTTCCCAATGTATAGAATTTTTCCATTCACATCTTTAAGTTGGTACACGCCGGGATCCGTTGGCATCACAGCCAGCTTAGCCCTAACTACGTCTGTGTCCATTATTTGTTCTCAATGCCATATTTCGTTCTCTCGACAAGACGATCGATAATCATGTCTATTTCACATAAAAGATTAGCCCGTATGACTGAACTCTGGCCAACTATTGATTTTGAAGATTTTTTCCAGCGCAAAGTGAACGGCCAGGGATATTACAATCCTGGATTTGACACATGGCAGATGCTTCAGTGCACTTCAGATGGATGGAAGAAAGAAACTGAATCAGTTGCCAAGAATGGGATGATGCTAAGTGTTCATCATCCTTACGTTGTTCCTTGGAAAGATCTAAAGCGAGACCAATCCAGTAATTTCTTAGACCCAGACCGAGCCGCGAGGTCAACATCACTTGAGTGGTTAACCGACTCAGTATCACGAGCAAAAGAGCTAAATGCACGATTTGTACTAACTCATTTGACTCATGGCTCTGGCAAGCCCACCCTCGAACAAGCAGAATCATTAGCCGCCAGCTCCATAGAGTCCATAGCGCAAATATCTGAGTCGTTCAACATGCCTATACACATCGAATATTTAGGCTATCACCCTTCATTCCACTTGCCTGAAAATTTCAAATGCGCCCTAGAAGGCTACCCTAATCTAGGAATATGCTTGGATACGGGGCACCTAAACAGATGGTCACAAATTCATAATCTAGATCCCTATCGAGCAGCAAGGGAGCTATCTCCATTCATCAAATCTGTCCATTTATGGAATGCCAGCTCAAATCTGGAATATCGACATTACGGCCATGTACCTGTTCATCATTCGATAGATGGAATAAATGGCTACATAAACGTTGAGCGGATATTGAGGACTATTACTCCGACGAGGCATCCTGTAACTATGATTTTTGAACCCTCGATTCATCACCGAGTCGAAGAGGCGTTTATTACTGAAGGAATGCTCTGGATCAGGCGCTTATGGGCCAGTTTACAAGACCGTGCGGCTGATTGATTTGTGGTATTTTGGGTCATCATCTCAAGCTGGCACAATCCGAAATATACTAATTTAGGTGTTAGGTACACAATTTGCGCACACTGTTAAGACTGCTTAAATATCAATTCCCATACAAGGCGTATACGCTCTGGGGTGTCCTAAGCCTCATTGCAGCCAGCGCCGCAACAGGCGCAGCTCCCGCAGCTATTTCACGCGCTATTGATGACGGGATAGCCAACGGGGATGTGGATCAACTACTAGTGTTCACAGCATTTGCCGCGGGTTTATTCATGATCCGAGGATTCTTGGCAGCAATATACAATTTCACCTGGCAATATGCTTCTCAGATCGTAGCGCGTGACCTTCGAGACGAGTTTTTTGCCCATCTACAGCGCCTTTCCCACAAATTCCACGATAGAGCAGACTCAGGCGATCTAATTTCTCGCGGGATCTCAGACATCGAGGCTGGTCGTATGGCTGGAGGTATGAGCCTGTATCGCCTAGTAGAAATAGTAGCAACGTATTTGGTAGTTATTTCAATAATGATGGCTACTCACGTGCAATTGACTTTACTAACATTAGCGACCTTGCCTCTGATGATGATCACCACAATATATTTCAGCTACCAACTAAGGCAACGATGGTCTAAAGTTCAAACCCAACGGGCCATACTCACAAGTACTCTCACCGAGGCATTAACTGGAATTCGCGTTGTTAAAGCGTTCAATCAGGAAGAAGGAGAAATAGACAAATTTGAGCAGAACGCCAACGATTTATCCGTTTACGTACTGGAGACGCTAAAGCAATTTGCCCTTTTCTTACCCATATTGTTGTTTTTTTCATCTGTAGGCACAGTTGTACTAATTTGGGCCGGATTCTCACTAGTATTAGACGGAAGCTTAGAATTAGGCACCATTGTCCAATTCAACATTTACGTCGTTAATTTGCTCAGACCAACTCGCATGATTGGACCGGTCGTACAAAGACTCCAAAATGGTCTTGTAGCAGCAGAAAGAGTATTTGAAATACTCGATATAGAAGCAGACATTACCTCGCCACTAAAATCGTTCAGAAAGCCCATCCATGGCAATATTCAATTTGATAATGTGGAATTTAGCTATGGCAATTCAGCTCCCGTGCTCAGCAAAATCAACTTCGAACTGAAAGCAGGCAAAACTCTAGGTATAATTGGGCCAACCGGCGCCGGCAAATCCACCTTGGTAGGATTAATATCCAGACTATATGAAGTGACAAGTGGAAAAGTATTGGTAGATGGCGCTGACGTTTCTAGTTATGACCTCGGACACCTTCGCCGAAACATCGCGGTGGTACCGCAAGACCCATTTCTTTTCACCAACTCCATTGGCAAAAACATAGCGTTCGCACGACCGAAATCAGATTTGAAGAAAATAATATCGGCTGCCGTTCAGGCCCAAGCTGACCGATTCATATCAAAGTTGGATGGTGATTACAGTACAGTCGTAGGAGAGAGAGGAGTCGGCTTGTCCGGAGGGCAACGACAAAGAGCCACTATAGCTAGAGCACTAATCATGAACGCCCCAATTTTGATTATGGACGACTGTACTGCCAGTGTAGACACAGAAACCGAGCAGTTAATTCGAAACGGCTTAAAGCAAGAGCTCAATGCTAAAACGTTAGTTGTTGTAGGACAAAGAGTCTCCAGCGTTAGAGATTCTGATGAGATTTTGGTGCTGGACAAAGGCCAAATTGTTGAGAGAGGAACGCACAATGAATTAATTGCTTTGGGCGGACTATACGCTGAGATAAATAGGCTCCAATCTCCAGAGCAAGAAGCCACCGCCATAGACAGCGCCCATTGACATGATTCACTATCATCATGACATTAATCAGGCTAGGGCAGCTTTCAACTGGAATTTATTTAGAAGGCTTTTCAGTTATGCAACTCGAAACAAAAGAAAGCTGATACTAGCAGCACTCCTTGCCTTAATCGGAACTGTTGCCAATGTATTGCAACCTATACTCGTACAACGGGCAATAGATGACGGCATTAGACAGAACCAAACCGATCTACTAGTAGGACTCAGCAGTTTATATCTGGCACTATCGCTACTCGAAAATGGAGCTTTAGGACTTCAAATTTGGCTGATGTCACAAGTAGGCCAGGGAGTGTTTTACAACCTCCGCATGGACCTGTTTCGCAAAATGCAGGATCTATCTATGGATTATCACGACCGCACAATAAGTGGGTCCATTATTTCACGATTCACTAGTGACATCACATCTTTAAATGACATCCTAACGGAGGGCTTAGTTAGTACCATTACGGACTTGGTATTAATTTTCGGTGCCTTTGCGGTCATGATGTCTTACAGCTGGCAACTAGCATTAGCCACGTTAGTTATTGTTCCAGTTATGTTGTTTGGGGCAGGGTTCTTCAGAGTGCAAGCAGCAAGATCGTATAGACGAGTTCGAGCACTCATGTCTGAAACAAATGCGAATCTCGCAGAGTCCATACTCGGGATACGAGTAACTCAAACATTTTCACGTGAGCAAGAGAATTCCAGATTGTTTGGCAAAGTTACTGAGGAGACGTTACAAGCTCACAAGAAAGCCAGAATGATTGGTGTATCAGTAATTCCCGGTATCGATTTACTCCTAGCAATTTCAGTTGCTATCGTGTTGACCTATGGAGGAAACCTGGTCCTCGGAGATAACAATGTCGAATTAGGTGTAGTGACCGCATTTCTTATCTATTTGCAACGACTGTTCCACCCTTTACAAGAACTCGGCACCCGGTTTGACTTACTACAGGCAGCGATGGCATCTGGAGAGCGGGTGACAAAAGTTCTTGATACTCCTGTTACGGTGCTCGATAAAGCAGATGCACAAGATATTCCCTGCATAAAAGGACAGATCAAATATTCCAATGTGCACTTCGAATATCTTCCTGATGAACCCGTACTAAATGGGATTTCATTTGATGTTAATACCGGTGACACGCTGGCACTTGTTGGTGCAACAGGGGCTGGAAAATCAACAATCATCAACCTTTTATTCCGTTTTTATGACATAAACAATGGAGCCATTGAAATTGACGGTTCAGACATTAGAGAAGTCACTCAAAGTTCGTTGCGTTCTCAGATGGCACTGGTTCTTCAGGATCCGTTCCTATTCAAAGGGACCATCCGAGAGAACATTGCATATGGCAAACCAGATGCGTCGGATTATGAGATTGAGGAGGCCGCCAAAGCTGTGCACTTGCATGACACCATAATGAACATGGATTTTGGTTATGAAACGTCTGTAGCCGAACGGGGTGGTAGATTGTCAATGGGACAACGCCAATTAGTTTCGTTTGCACGGGCTTTGTTGACCAATCCTCGAATCTTAGTATTAGACGAAGCTACCAGCAGTGTAGACACACAAACTGAAGCTATTGTCCAACAAGCACTCGAAACCCTATTGGAAAACCGCACCGCAATCGTGATTGCACACCGTCTATCGACTGTGCGTATGGCTGATGAAATACTGGTTCTAGATGCAGGGACAATTATAGAACGCGGTGTCCATAGCACCTTGGTGTCAGCAGGGGGACACTATCAACGCATGCACGAATTAGGATTTGATCTGTCTGACGAAGATATTGCAGAACGCCTTCAATCAGGGAAAGCTAGTCGTCTCTCCTAATACAGAGAAAACAGTAGTAGGAATTACGTGGGGAGTCTAACAACCGAGAAGATTTGTGATCTTATATTCATAATCCGAAAAATAGGACGCCCCACTGCCGCCGGCCTGCGATATATGCCTGTTCCCTGGATAACCAGGTGGGTGCCCGCGGCCGACACAAACGACTGCGAAAGCCGTCTGAGCCACCAGCTAAGCTCCCATATTAGATCTGTTGGAACATGAGCCAAAAGCAGGTTGTCGAACGAAGTCGAACGTCCTGCATACATTATGACGGATAACACAACTATCGGGAAGCATGAGAAATGATTAACAGACCATCAACAATACTTGTGGGGCCAGCCTAAAATAAAGATTAATCACCTGATTCTTGCTCAACAACTTTAATGTGAAGCTCTGCTAATTGGCTGTCAGTGACAGCAGAAGGAGCCGCTTGCGCTAAATCTTGCCCATCCTGAGTCTTAGGAAATGCGACTACTTCTCTAATATTGTCAGTTCGGCAAAGAATCATTAGCAGACGGTCAATCCCCATAGCTATACCACCGTGAGGTGGTACACCAAAATCAAAAGCTTGCAATATAGAACCAAAATTATGCTCTATTTCTTCCGCGGAGTACCCGAGCAATTCAAATATCCTGCGCTGCAATTCCCCATTAGTTATGCGAATGCTGCCACCTCCAACTTCGCTCCCATTACATACCAAATCATATTGTCTTGATTTC
>Ga0310344_10003068_pt1 | contig 12510 bp, 15 predicted proteins | sample HC15DNA20200_MG_FD_203801 | JGI IMG/M metagenome (GOLD analysis project Ga0310344, IMG submission 203801) | Marine microbial communities from station ALOHA, North Pacific Subtropical Gyre - HC15-DNA-20-200_MG | ecosystem: Environmental > Aquatic > Marine > Oceanic | place: Pacific Ocean: North... | reverse complement strand
AAACCCAAGGCTTGTGATTGTGGTGTATGCCGAAAGGCATCTGCATCCACAAACCCTTCCCATGTGGCTAAACAGAAAGCTAAGTGCAAAAACAGGTAGGAGATTATAATGGCAGTTAATTCGTTAGTTAAGAATGTAACTTCAGCAGGTACAGCAGAACGAATTTCTGCAACTCATATACTTTGCTCTTCAGTTACATTTAGAGCAAAGAAAGGCAACACAACTGACATCTATATAGGTGACAGTTCTGTTGCGGATACCTACCCTGACTTAGACGCAAATCAAACAATAACTTTTGAAGCACCAACGATAGCAGGAAATGTAGAAGGTATAGACCTATATAACATTTGGGTAGATGCTGATACAAATGGTGAGGGAGTTGACGTTTGGTACAACACGATAGGATAAAGGAGTAATAATGAGTGTTAATGATTCGCTTAGAACCCTTTATTCTGCACAGGCTATAACTGCCGCAGATACTTCTTCTGCTTCAATTGAAGTAGGAAGGAGTAGTGAGGTAACTATTTATATTAAAGTTACAGCGAAAGCAGGTACTAGTCCTACGTTAGATTTAGATGTTGAGACTTCACCTGACAATGAAGATTGGCATAAAGATTCGTCTATTACACAGATTAGTGATCCTACTCTCACTTACTATGCTGATGCAGTTAAAGTAGCAAATTGTATTGGAAAATACATTAGGTTACGATCTACAGCAGTTGGTGGTAGTGGTTCTCCTAGTATGACTGTAACAGCTAGAGTAGTGGCAAAAGGATAAAGCATGGCAACTACCTTAGAAACGATTCGTGCTGAGTTAAAAAACATTACTGGCACTTTTCCATTTTTTACAGGTGAGAATGAAGTTGGCGATGGCGTTATGGATCAAGCTGTACAGCAAGCCGTTAACGCCTATAGTCGTGACTTCCCTAGAGTAATAGTAGAAAGCGAGGTTGGGGATGGTGGTAAATATTATCCATTAAGTAACCTTACCTCTTGGGAGGATGATTTTTCTCAGATAACTGCGATTGACTATGATGCAGGGAGTCGTATATCAGCAGATGAATTACCCCAGTTCCTTTCAGAAGATAATGGTGATTGGAAATATTATCGAGATAATACAACTAGATATTTTGTGTTACCTAACCATTCCCCTGCCGCAACAGTAACAATGATGATTACTTATACCGCTAGGCATAGCTTGGATTCCACTTCTTCAACTTTGCCTACGCAACACGAGAAAGCTATTGTTTATTTGTCTGTGGCAGAACTCGCTTCTATTCTTCAGTTTCATGCAGAGAAAGCAATAGACCCCCCTGCTGGAGCCAGTTATATATCTATGAGAAATAAGTCTAGTGGATTCCGATCTGTAGGAGATCACTTTAGAGAAAAGTATATTAGTGAAATGGGTGGTGATGGTGTAGTGGGGGCAAGCCATTGGAGGGAGTTTGATCAAGAGTTTATAACTGGTGACTCATATTTCTTCCATAGTTATGCAGAGAATAGTTAATGACTACAGGAAATGCTACATCAACAAATGTTACTTTAAAATCTAGAAGTGTAATTGAAGAGGCTTCTACAAAGGTTTTAGATTCCATTGGATGTAAGAATATTTTTACACAAGATTTAGAGCCACTAGTAACCACGCAAGCGTTTGTTGACATGTTGAGAGTTGATTCAGGATTAAATCAACCCCATTACGAGGGATGGTTTTTACATCGCAACGGGTTCAGAGAAGATTCTAGTGCTGTAACTAATGCTTATCAATATGATATCGTGCATGATATGATTGTGACAGGATTGGCATTTCATGGCTCATTTGAAGAAAGTTATAAATACATACAAGACAAAACAGAAGAATTGTTTTGGACGTTAGAAAAGAACAAGAATATGCTAGGCAACGAAACAATTAAGTATATCGAAGGAATGAGTGTTAGCTTTTCCTTTGAACAGTTTGGAGAGATGTATTTATATCGTTCCCAAACTTCTTTTACTGCCCACAGTTTGATTATAGAAACTAACGGTAGAGTTTATACGAGTTAATGGAGGATATACGATATGGCAGTTAGATCATCTACAGAGCAGGTAACAATTGGATTGCAAACAGGAATTGGTGTAACCAATGCTACTAACCATATAGTTCCTGTTAATACAGGTAGTTTTTCAGCAACTGAAACCTTTGAAAACATTATGGATACAGGTAGACGAGGTTCAGAGGCTTTAGACTATAACTCCTTTAGAGGTGTTGGCTCTACTGAAATCACTTTTGAATTTCCTCTGATGTACGGAAAAGCCTCTCCTGTCACAACCGATGGAGGTGGTACTGGATCAGTTCTAGGTATTCTTCTTAGAAATTTACTTGGTACAAATATAGATCAAACTGGTCTAGGAAGTGCGACAACTGCAACTAAGGCTTTTGCATTAACCCTTGCTGATGGGACTACAGATACAAAAGCATTTGGAACTTACTTTCGATTAGCTAACGGAACTGCTTATGCACAAGAGTTTCTAACTGTAGGAAGAAAGCTAGAAGGAACAGAGTTAGATACTAAGTATTTCGATTGTCGTGTTTCTGAAATAACTATTTCCGCAAACGCAGGAGAAGGCCCAGTAACTTGTAGCGTAACCCTTACAGGGCAACCGTTTACCAAGACAGCAGTTACAGTTAACAATAAGTATTTCACTCAGTCCGATAAAATTGCATTAGGTTGGGAGAACAGTTTAATTGATACTGTCTTTCCTGATGGGGGAAGCAAAATCCTTACTCCATATTTACTTGGTACTGCAATGTATGCGAATAGTGGAACTGATGCCGCCAATAGAATAATTAGTGCAGAAGTAACTATGACTAGGGAAATCACTCCTGTTTATGGGCTAGGAAACACTAATGGGTTTAACAATCTTTATGTTGGGCCTTTAGGAGTAACGTTCACTTCAACTGCCCAACTTAGTAATACTGAACTAGAAAGAGTAAGAGCAGGTATGCCCTTAAATGACGATTTATCAGGTTACACTTCAAGCAAAACAGTATTTGCTTTTAGTTCTGGTGATGGAGATAAAACTGCTGATGCTGAAGAGACAAGAGCATTTGCCATTGGTTTCTCTGCTGTTACTACATTAGAAGCACCGTTAACTATAGATACCTCAGGATCGTATAGCACTCTTGCTATATCAGGACGAGCATTAGCAACAACTGCCTCCCTGCCTTTAAGTGGAGATGCTTATACTGGTACTGGAGCAAGTAGTAACCTTAGAAGAAGTCCTGTAGAAGTTCTATTAGTTGAGGAAGGTAATTCCACAGCCGCTTCAAATCGACCTAACTATGGTGGAGCCGCAACATAATCTAATTTAGTCTCCTCTCTCTTGCACATGGTATTGACGAATATCATGTGCTTTAGCAAAGGTTACAGTTAGAGTGTAAGTATGGTATCTCAATTAGAAGTATTAGAAAGATTAGAAGACGAAGGATATGAAGTAAGCAAGAGGACACTTGGTTACTGGAGAGGAAAGGGTTTGTTGCCACCTTTAGAGAGAGATGGTCAACAGTATTATTGGGAGGAAGATGTAATAGAGAGAGTTAAGGATTTATGTAGCAAGAGAGAGGAGAGTATCTTATGCGAGATTGAGTTGGAGGGAATTAAGTTTCCTGTTGAGAGAGTAGAGATAAAAAGGTTTAGAGGAGATTTAAAAGCAATCATTTATTTAGAAGATGGTCGCTTTATATTAAAGAGAGTACGAGAGGAGTTTATTAATGCCATTTCCATCAGCTAAAAAGAAAATAACTTTTGATGACGTTGAATGCCCTGAGTATTGGTGTGAGTTTAAAACTATGGCAGGGATGAAGTACAAGGAAGTTAGAACTATGCTTGCAGGTAATGATCCTGAGGATAACTCTATTGATCATGTAAGTAATCTTCTTGAAGCAACAATTCTTGCTTGGAATTTACCCGAAGAAGATGGAGGGGAGGTCTTGCCAATTCCATCTACTGATCCAACATCCATACAAAAGTTGCCTAATATTATAGTGACTCATTTGGTAAACGAGATATCAGGTTCAGATGGGAGTGCTGAATCGGAAAATTTAGAACAAACCTCCTGACATCATTTACTTCATCAGGGGGGGCGTCAATACCCGAAGCATTTTGGGAAGTATATATAGCACAAGAATTTAATACTACTCCTTGGGATGTAAGAGAGAATGCAACTTGGGGAGATGTAAAATTAATAGAGATATGGTTGAATGCAAAAAGTATGGGACAAAAAGTTTCAGATCAGAGAGAAAGAGCGAAAGCCGCAAGTCGCTCTGAAAATAGTGTTTCAAGGGTTAGCCGTCCTAGAAGGAAAATAAGAAGAAGGTAATGGTTAATATAAATCTTACAATGCAAATGGATGATTCTTTGCAACTATTTGTTGATGACTTAGAAGACGTAGATTCAAATGGAATGAATCTTATTTTAGGAAGAGTTAGAAGAGATATCATTAGATTCCTTCAGCAAAGATATGGAAGTCAACCACAAGATAAAGGTCATGGTCTTGCTATACAGGCTACAGGGTATTTAAAAGAAGCAATAAGAGCATGGGAAATAGTTGAAGACGGTGACGGTGGTGCTAGTCTTGTTTGGAATGGAGGACAAAAATCTGCTGTTCAAGAAGGGCAATACGCTTCTACTCCTTGGTCACAGATTTATTTTATAAATAAAGGTAGAGCAGGATGGGGTGGGGATAACCCTGATTATGACGATCCTTATCAATATACTGCTTATAGTGAGCCTAGAAATAAAGAAGGTAAAGTAGACCTTCAAAAATATTTAGATAGAAAAATTCCTGATACAACAATTGAAGGAAGAGAAAGAAAGAAAAAGTCTGGGATCGGAAAAGAATTTGTTTCTCCAAGAGAAGCAGAAAGACAATTTCAAATGGAAGACAAAGGTGATGATTATGGGTTTGACCCTGAGGATATGGGGCCATTTAGATACGCTATATATGAATGGGCGAATGCAAAGGGGCTTAGTGAATATTGGGCGGCAATTGCCAATCAAATAGCTAAACAAGGCTCGCAAGGTGCTAGACCTACATTTACAGATGAATTGCTAGGTAGCGAGTTTCCAAATGGAGAAGCAACAACAGGAAGTTTATTAAAAGATATTATTGATGATGCGATAGACGCATACCTTAAAGGGCTATTAACTCCGCAAACAGGTAAGAAGACTGCTCCTGTACAGGTAGCTAATGTTGCGATTAACATTAGAGGAAGATGGCAGGTCGCAAAAGGGCAGACCATTACAATTGGAGACAAGGTATATGGTGGTGGGCAGTTTCTTCCAAAGGGAACTTATGGTCAATCTGCTCAAGGTTTCCAAATTACTTAGGAGATAGGTAATGACTACACAAAGTAACGTTACTATTAAGGCATCAGGGGAAGGCTTTAAAGCGATAATAGCTGATGTTAATAGATTACATCAGGCAATTGCTAAACTCGGAGGAGTTGGTGCTTCTGAAACAACTAGACAATTACAGCAAACATTTGCTGGAAGACAACAGTTAGCTAGAGAATATATTGAGAGAGAAGCCCCACTTAAACCTAGAGGGGAAGCGAATAAGTATTGGCAGGGATCAGGGACTCAAACAGGGCAACTTCTTGACAGGTTAGGAAGACCTATAGGGGGTAGCGGAACTTCACCTGTTTCTTGGCTATACAATCAAGAAGGCTTGCAAAGCAGAGCCACTCCTCCTGATATAGCGACAAGAGAAGCACTAGCTACATCAGCCACAGACGTATTAAGACCAGATGTAGTAGCAGGTAGCTCTCAAGAAAAAGCATTAAGGAAAATGAATGAGCAGTTTGATGCCGCAACTGCTAAAGGCAAGATGTTTGAAAGGCAACAGAAAGAACTTGGTCATGCCGCAAAAATATCTGCTAAATCAGTATTAGACCTTAGGGTTTCAATTGAAAAGTTACAACAGTCTCAGACCTTCCAAGCTCAAGGTACGCATAAGCAGGTTTCAGAATTAAAAGTTCTAGATGCACAATTAAAACAATTACAGGCTCAAACTGTTCAAAATACAAGCAACTTTGCTTTTATGGCAGGGTCAAGTATGAATGCACAAAACAGAGTAAGAACTCTTGGAGCTGCTGCTCAAGGTTCTATGTTGGCTATGAGTGCTTTAAATGGTGACATTATGGGACTAGCCTTTAGCTTAATCTTCTTGCAGTTTGCGGCTAACTTAAAAGTTGCTCTTGGATTTGGAGCGGTAGCTGTAGCAGGGGTCTTTGCCTTTAAAGCCATTAAAAAGATTTATGATAAAAAGCAAGAAGTACAAGACTTTACAGATGCATGGTATCAAGCAACAGGAAGTGTTCACTCTTTTGCTCTTGCAGGAGATCAGGCTGAACATGTTATTGCCAGACTTGGCATTACTGGTAGATTAGCCGCTGAATCTGAAGAAGCCGCTGTTGCCGCCATGTTGGATATGCAAAGAAGAGATCAAGATGTAACTGATGATAAAATTAAATTAGCAGTTCAAGCCTATCTTATTGCAAAGAAAGCTGGACAAGAAGAAGCGGAAGCACACAAATCTGCTATGAACGCTGTGCAAGATTCTTATCATGGAAGAGAAATTGTGATAGCAGGATATGCGACAACTTTAGACAAGATAAATCAAGAGACAGCTAGAATCCTCTCAAGTACAGAAAAAGACTTTATGTCTGCTATGGGGCAGTATGGAAAGACTGTTAAAGAAGCCTTTATGACTATGGGTCTTGATTCAGAAGAGGCAGGGAAAGCGGCAGGTAAATTTGCAGACATGGAAATATCTGCTTTCATGAGTGTAGACAACAAGGTAATAGGGTCTACAGCCGTTAGAACTAGATTAAGAAATAGAAAACACGAAATGGATAAGAACTCCATATACGAACAAGAGCAACGACTACTTGAAACATTTGAACAATTCGATAGGGAGAATAAAGCCGCAGGTGAACTTGTTTCCGATTTAAAGAAAGAAGACGATCAACGTATAGATGATATGTGGGCTGTTGAGGAAGAGAAGAGGGATATAGTAGAGGCATTAAAGTTGCTAGATAAAGAATATGTAACGGCATACGCTTCCACTATAGAAGAGTTAAAGGGTTTGGATAAGCAATTAACAGATTACTGGAAAGATGAAGGAATTGCAGAATCCAAGATGGCTATGTCTGATTACGAAACATGGACTGAGATGAGGGGTGGCAAGTACATGAAAGGGTTAGATGTAGAGTATAGGACAGGGCAACAGATGACTAATACTACGTTAGATTACAATAAAGATGGAGACTTGCAATTTATAGAAGCATTTAATGAGTCAGGAAACAGGGAAGAGATTCATATTGTCCTTGAAGATCAAACAACTGGTGGGTTAACTGCCATGGAAACTGTTTACAAGCAAACGTCAGGGGTAATTGTATCTAACATTGGAATGGCATCGGAGTCAGGAAACTTTTAAATGGCAATTACTCTAACAGTAAAAGGTGTTGATGTCTCGGAATATGTTGATTTTAAATCAATAATGATTACTGACACTATGGAAGTAACTGGCGACACCATGTTATTTAACTTATATATGGTGGCAGATAATGTTTATGGGCTTCCAGTTATCTTAGGGTGCGGAAATGAAGTTATCTTAACTGATGATTCAACTAAAGAATTTGCAGGAACAATTACTTCAATCTCAAGAGAAATGGGCGAAGGTAACCAGTTAGTTCGATATATTTGTACTGCAACTGATTACACCTATATGTTAAATAGGCGTTATGTAAATGCAACATTTAACAACAAGCGTATTACAGATGGTGCTAACGATTCTATGGTTAAAGATATTTTAGAACATCTAAAAAATGCCGCAGATTCAGATACTCAAGGTGGGGATTATTACTTCAATACATTTGTTGCCAATATCTCAGCACCTTATCTTATGGAAAATGGGCCAAATGTAAGAACACAATTTTACAACAGGGTTTTACCTGCTCAGGTTTTTTCTGATCTAGCTGAAAATACTGGAATGATTTGGTGGATAGATTTTGACAAGAGAATAAATTTTAGGTCTACAACTGAAATGCCAGCTACATTTCTTCCTGTGGTTGCAGAAGGAAGAGGGATACATGTTGAAGAAGATGTAACTAATTATTTTGATCTTACGGTGGAAGATTCCGCAGATGGGATTGGGACAAAGGCAATTATTAAAGATGCGATAATCCAAAGTACAAGTCAGAAATTAGATAATTTTGAAATTAATTCTCTTCAAGTAACGGCAGGGGAAGCAATTTTTTATCTTACAAAGAAACCTGCTAATTTGTTTGCTATTGCTGAAGTTGAAAACTTAACTCAAGGGACAACATATGTTCCTAAGTTATCTGAGATTACAAGACAAGAAGATGACCTGTCCCCTAGCGTAGACCCTGACGATCCCAGTAAATATCAAGCCTATTTTTTTATAGGTAGGCAAGGGAATGAAGGGGGAGCAAAGGTTAGACTTATTTCTGATTCATTTAACAATGGTGACAGGATTCGTGTTAGATATAATTATGAAACTAATGACGAACACGAAAATATAGATATGGATCAGGTTGAAGTTCAAGCTGAAGCTACAGGGGGAGATGGCTTTCATGAATTTGTATTTACTAAAAAGAGCGAGATAGCAGTTACTGATGTAACTGACCTAGATATTGTTGCCGATGTTTTATTATCTCGTAAAAGTAAAACATTACGCAGGGGTAGCTTTAAGTCAATGACAAAAGGATGGCAAGCAGGACAACTTTTTAAATTAAAGTGGGATAGAGAGAACATAGAAGAGGATGTCTGGGTAATAATTGTAAATAAAACTATAAGAACTCCTGCTGACGATCCAACTTTATTAGATAATATTATCGAAACAGAGATACGATTTTCTAATATACCAAGGGGGTTGAGACTGTAATGGCTGATAATGTTGCAGATGAAAATGCATTAGCTACATTTATGACAAATATTTATACAGAATTATTTGTCAGTAGCCCTAGTAATCCTAATGCTCCTATTAATACTACTCAGCATATGAGGAAAGAATTTCTCATGGACGATAAAAATATTAATGTTGTACAGACTCCTGAGTTGGGGAATAATAACTTTTGGGTGTGGGGGATTGCAGGTTATAGCGATACAATAGTATCTGATGGACTTTCTACCATACCTTTATCTTGTAGATATGAAGGAACTGCTCAATGGGGATGATTACAGAAATAAGACCTGAACCTAGAGATAACTTTATTGATGGCATTAAGCCACGCGGTTATGTTCATTGGGAGGTACTCGATGAGAACGATAATGTTATTAAGCGTGGATATGGAGTGGGTTCACAATGGTGGTTAAAATATATTCCCAATTTCTTACATAGGTTTTTACCTTATGGGAAACAGAACGCTATTGTTGATACTTCTAGGAAACGCATTACTGATTGGGTGGCAGGGGGTTCTGCTCCTGCTGTACCCAACTATATTGGAGTAGGAACTGGAAGTACACCTGTAGCATCTGCTGACACATCATTGGAAACTGCTGTTCCCTATACTGGAGTTACAGCTACAGCAAAGATATCTGACACTAGAACTTTATTTGGTGAAATGGCAGTAAGATTTGTAGTTTCTTTTGGGACAACAGAGATAACTACAAGTTCAAGTAATGTCAACATTAGAGAGTTTGGTCTGTTTACGGACTCTGATTTATCAACAGCAGATATGTGGGCTAGGGTAAATGTTAATATTGATAAGAGTCCCGAGCAGAAAGTAAACGTATATTGGTATTTAGTTTTTGAAAGGAGGACAGGCTTGGCTATTAAAAGTGGAGAGAGCATAGGGGCTACAGGTGTAGTAACGCCAAATACGCCAAGTACCTTGTCTTTTGCATCTCAAGTAACAATATGTACGATTCATAACAATACTGGACAACCAGTTTATATAAAGCTAAATGGTGCTTTAACAGGTTCTCCTCCTGAGAACTATGACTTTATTTTATTAGACGGTCAGAGTTATTTTCAGAGCGATGAGGAAATAGCGATTAATACTATATCTGTATACGTTAATGTGAGTATTGCCGCAATGCCTAGTAATTCTCTAGTTGTAAGGGGGTGGTAGATGGCTGTAACAATTGTTCCATCATTACTCCACGCAGGTGCTGTATCTGCTACATCGTTTGAGATAACAGGTGGAGGAGGAATAGAAATTAATCCTGCTACTGTTGTTGATTCTATAATTCAATTTAAAATTCAAGGTACTACTTATTTCACTATGGGAGTAGATGAGTCTACAACCAATAATGATTGGGTTTTAAGTATAGGCTCTGCATTAGGAACTAATAATGTTTGGTCTGTAGATGGTTCAACAGGAGTAATATCATTTACTGGTGGACTAAGTTATGCAGGAACAGATTGGACAGGTAATACAATTACTGAAGGATATGGAGGAACTAACCAAACTACATATACTCAAGGCGATATACTATACGCATCTGCTTCTAATACTTTATCTAAGTTAACTTTAGGAAATGCAGGAGATCAGTTAAAAGTTAATGCAGGTGGTACTCAAGTTGAATGGGGTGCAGGTGGTGGTGCGTCAGTTGGTTTAGCGGCTGCTTTAGCAATAGTTTTATAAGGAGAATGAAATGGCAAATCCACCAGACATAGTGAGTGTCGCTCATATCTATGGGAATGAACAATGTACGAGTCTTTCAACGACTAATGCGACTGCGATTATGGATGCAGTTCCTACAAATTACACCCATAAAGTTAATATGATAATCGTTTCAAATATTGATGGTACAAATAACTGCGACATCAACGTTTACATAGATAAGAATGGGACTCCTTATTATCTTGCCTACACAATAACAATTCCTGCGGATTCATCTCTCAGTCTGATAGATACTCCGCTTTATATAAATCACAACGCAAGCGGAACAGGAAATAGGTTGATGGCAGTTGCTCAAACTGCAAGTGATCTAGATATTGTTGTCAGTTATGAAGCAATTACGGATGTTGCTTAATGCCTAATTACCGCATTCCAAATAACAGTAATAATGATGCCAATGGTATTTGGACTCCTAATCAAGTTCAAAGGGCTAGAGAAGGTCTTGAATGGCCTGACCCTCATTTGCCAGGATATGCGGATGGCTGGGTTTCAAGATGTACGTCCCTTAATGGGGGCAATAATCTAGGGAACGCATATTTTAATCATTGGGGAGCTTTTACAACTTATCAATATTATTGCAACTATATAGCTATGAGATGCACAAGTCATGATTGGACTTTGCAAGCCACAACTATTGGAGATGGCCCAAGCAATGGGTACAACTATGTTCAGTTTGGAATTTGGGTAGGGACTCAGGTTCAAGGGAATAATTCCGCAGGGGCAGTTCAATGGTCAGGAAACAATAGTTATTATTTTAATTCATCAGGAAGTAGTGGTGGTTCATATCTATCTAATCAGTATGCTGTTGGGGCAGGGGGAAATTACGGTACGGCAGTTCTAACTAAAAATACTTGGTACGCATTTGGTGGAGCATATTGGTCAAATGGAACACATACCTATACAGCTTATAATGGAGGAGGGTGGACAAATTATTTCTCTAACAGGTCTCAAACGTTAACTGGGAACGTCACTCTCCAAGGAGATTTTGAATGGGCGGTGGCATCAACAGATGGACAAGGCTATTTCAGCAACACACAAACTCTTGGAGGGAATACTACTCAAGGCCCATTTAGTGCTTTTAGAGTAGTCTTATATCAGTAATGGCTAGAATCCCTAATCAATATGAGGCTTCATCTGTATGGAAACTTAATGACGTTTATGTTGCACAAAATGGTGGAGAATGGGTAACTCCTTACGTCCCCCCACCAAATTATGCTGATGGTTATGTTCATAGATTCTCAGGTTATGGCTCTTCGGGAAATAACTCTGGAAGTAATAACATGGTGAACAACTGGTCTAACTCATATTATCCTCCGCTTGTAAATGCTCTTTGTATCAAAATGGATAGAGACTTTGAACTTCACAGAGTTTACCAAGGTGGTGCGGCATATCCTACTGGTGGAACTGTTTATTTTAATTTGAGTATTTGGGAAGGTGAATACATCAACAATACAACAGCAGGGGCATTAAAAACTTCTACTGGAAATACTTCTATTGGTGTTGGGTGGAACTACAGTCCAACAAACGCTAATCAACTTTGGACAGGAGCAAACTATGCCGAATCAACTTATCGGTTTAGTGCGAACACTTGGTACACGATAGGAATTAGTTATTATCAAACCTCCTATGCCAATACTCAAAACTGGTACAACGGTAATGGTTACGGTTACTCAACAACTCAAGATATTTGGTCTTGTTCTGCTTCAAATGCAGGAGGAACCACAACATTAACTACAACAACAGAATGGAAAAACACTCAGGGTTTATGGACTTCTAGTGGAATATGGACAAGTGGTTCAAACTGGTGTAATACAAGCCAAGGC
>Ga0310344_10003066_pt1 | contig 12517 bp, 10 predicted proteins | sample HC15DNA20200_MG_FD_203801 | JGI IMG/M metagenome (GOLD analysis project Ga0310344, IMG submission 203801) | Marine microbial communities from station ALOHA, North Pacific Subtropical Gyre - HC15-DNA-20-200_MG | ecosystem: Environmental > Aquatic > Marine > Oceanic | place: Pacific Ocean: North... | reverse complement strand
AATTTAACTGTTTCTTTAATACTTAAGAGTAAAACAAAAGTTCCTAATCTAGGCCCACTCTTTTGACCTAACAAAATTTCATAAAGAAACAAAAACCAATCTTTTAATTCATACTTATATTTTTTTCCTAATTCATAAATTTCAGTTTGAACTTCTTCAGGGCTAACTTTAGTTTTAAAGTTATTTAATATTTTAATAAGTTCCTCAAGAATTTTCTTTTCATCATTTGAAGGTTTTTTATATTTTTTATTTGGTTCTACAAAATCTTTATAATATTGAATAGAAAACTCTACTAATTTATCTGTATAGGGATTGTCTGAAGGATTAACGTTTGGAATATATTCTTTGATATAATTCCAAATAATTTCTTTATCATCACTCTGGCAAGCACTTACTAAATTTAATATTAATGAAAAACTTATATCAATTTCAGGTTTTGGTACCTTATTACTATGAATATGTATTATAGGATTATTTAATTTATCAATATCATTTTGTTCATCAAATTGTTTTAGATACCTAAGATATTCATCAACATGTTTTGGTATAACATCGTAGTAAAGTTTTTTTGCTTTTTTTGGCGTATAATACATAAACAATAATAAACTTTCGGATGGGCCATATTTAATCCATTCTTCTATCGACATACCGTTTCCTTTTTTTTTTGATATTTTTTCTCCTTTTTCATCTAAAAAAAGTTCATAGTTAAATCCTAATGGTGCTGATTTACCTAAAACCTTCGAAATTTGACTAGTACTTCTTATTGAGTCAACAAGATCTTTTCCATACAATTCATAATCTACATCCAAAGCATTCCATCTCATTGCCCAATCAACTTTCCATTGTAATTTACAATTACCTTTAAAAATATTAATTTTACAATCTTCTCCATTTTCATCTATAAAGCTTATTTCACCTTTTTCTTCATCTTCTACTTTTATCGGCACTTGAAGAATTTTTCCTGTTTTTTTACTTATTGGCAAAATTGGGCTATAGGTTGATCTTCGTTCGGGACCAATTGTAGGTAAGACTATGTCAGTTATTTTTTTATAATTCTTTAAAACTTTTAATAAATAATCGTCAAAAAAACCAGATTTATATAATTCTGTTGCACTTTTAAGTTCAAAATCAATACCGAAAGATTCTAAAAAAGTTTTTAATTTATTATTAACATAAGCAGCAAAACTCTCATGTTTATCAAATGGATCTGGTATTTCGGACACAGGTTTTCCTAAATTTTTCTCTAACATTTTTTGATTAGGAAGATTTTCAGGTACTTTTCTAAATGCATCATAATCATCTGAAAAGGTAATTAATTTAGTTGGAATATCAGAAATTTTATTAAATGCTTTCATAATCATCTGTGTTCTAGAAACTTCCCCAAAAGTTCCTATATGAGGTAATCCTGAAGCTCCAAAACCAGTTTGAAATAAAACATATCCTTTTTTTGGTTTATTATTTATTTTTTTTTTTATTAACTTTGCTTCTTGAAAAGGCCAAGAATTAATTTGATCTGCTTTAGAGAAATCAATTTCCATAGTTATATTTTACATAAATTTAACATTTCTTTGATAGTTAGAATTTTCTTTCGTGGAGCCGGAACTACTGCATTTTTTTTTTCAAAAGAATCAATTTTCTCCCAATCTTTAAAAGATGTTACTTTTAAGTTCTTTGATTTTATCATTTTAACCAATGCTGCTCTACCATCTTTTATTTGGTTTTTAAATTCTTTATTAGCTAATTCTGCAACTAACTCTCCATCAGCTTTATTAGTTCCAATTACTCCTGTTGGTCCTCTTCTAATCCACCCTGCTGCGTAAAAACCTTTACTAATTCTGCCATTATCATTTTCAACTACCCCGTCATTTATATTTAAACCAGGTATATCTTTAGGCGTATATCCAATTGCTGAAATAACTAAACCGCAATTTATTTCAATAATTTCCCCTGTACTTCTTAATTCAGATCCTTCTAATTTTGTTTTTTCAAATTTAATTGAGTCAACTTTTTCATCGCCAATTATTTCAATTGGTTTTTGAAAAAAATTAAAATTAAGTTTTTTTTCTTTATTATTTTTTTCAATTGTCGAAAAACTTTTTAGTGTTTCTAGATTTTTTTCAATTAACCTTTGGTCTCTTTCTGTATAACTCCCTTTTAATTCATTTGGTAAATCTATATTTACAATGGGAACACAATTACTCAATTTACCCATCTCTCTTAGCTCTACATTAGTAAATTTTGCCTCTACAGGCCCTCTTCTTCCAACAATATATAAATTTTTTATAGGTGATTTTTTTATAGAATCTAACGCATATCCAGGTATGTCTGAATCTGACATTTCTTCTGAAGTTTTAGATAAAACTCTAACAATATCTATGGCAACATTCCCATTTCCAATAACTACTACGTTTTTTGTATTTAAATTAGGTTCTAAATTTACATAATCTGGATGGCCATTGTACCATCCAACAAATTCAGCTGAACCGTAAACACCTTGTAAATTTGAACCTTTTATTTCTAATTTATTATCTAATTCAGAGCCTATAGCTAATACTACAACATCATAAAGTTCTCTTAATTCTTCAATTGTAATATCTTTTCCAACTTCGATATTTCCAAAAAATTTAACTTTTTCTTTTTCTGCAGTTTTAGTATAAGAAGATGATATTTTTTTTGTTGTTTGATGATCAGGAGCAACTCCTCCTCTTATTAAACCAAATGGTGTTGGCAGGCGATCAATTATATCAATATCAGAATTTAAATTCTTTGTTATAGATTCAGCAGTATAAAAACCGCTGGGGCCTGAACCTATTATAACAACGCTAGGACCTTTCATAATTTTATTAATTTAAATTATTACAGAATTTAACTTTTTTTCAAAGCCTGATCAAGATCTTCTAAAATATCGTCTATATGCTCAATACCAATAGATAGTCTAATGTATCCTGGTGTTACTCCAGTTGCTAGCTGTTCATCTGATGTTAATTGAGAGTGCGTAGTACTTGCCGGGTGAATAGCTAGGCTTCTTGAGTCTCCTATGTTAGCTAAATGGTAAAATAATTTTAAATTGTTAATAAACTTTTTACCAGCTTTTAATCCGCTTTTTAATTCAAAACCACATAGACCTCCATACCCGCCATTTAAATATTTGTCAGCTCTTTTCTTGTATTTACCTGACATTAGACCTGGATATATAACTTTAGAAACTTTAGGGTGCTTTGCTAAAAATTTTGCAACTTCAAAAGCATTAGATGAATGTCGTTCAATTCTTAATGGAAGAGTTTCTAATCCTTGAATAAAATTATAAGCATTAAATGGACTCATGCATTGTCCGCAGTCTCTTAATAATGTTACACGAGCTTTTATAATATAAGCAATTGGTCCTAAAGGTTTAACTGCTTGTGTCCATATTGCGCCGTGATAGTTTGGATCAGGTTCATTAAGCATTTGAAATCTATCACCTTCTTTTTCCCAATCAAAATTACCACCATCAACAATAATACCACCAATTGAATTACCATGCCCACCAATATATTTTGTACAAGATGAAGCTTCAATGGCTGCTCCATGTTCAAAAGGTCTGCATAAACCATATGCAGCAGTATTATCCATAATTAACGGAATTCCCAAATCTCTTCCTATCTCTGAAACTTCTTTGATCGGAAAAACTTGTAGTTTAGGATTCGGCAATGTTTCAGCATATATTGCTCTAGTTTTGTTATCAGCTGCATCTTTAAATTTTTCAGGATCATCAGGATCCACGAATCTGACTTCTATACCCATAGTGGAAAGCGCATTATTAAAAAGATTCCAAGTTCCGCCATATAAATCTGTTGAACTTATAACATTATCACCGGCATGTGCTATATTTTGAATTGACATCATAGAAGCAGCTTGGCCGGAAGAAACTGCAAGTGCGGCCGCTCCTCCTTCAAGTTTTGCAATTCTTTCCTCTAAAACTGCACAAGTTGGGTTCATTATTCTTGAATAAATATTTCCAAATTCTTTTAAGGCAAAAAGATTAGCTGCATGTTCTGTATCATTAAATTGATAAGAAGTAGATTGGTAGATTGGAACAGCTACTGCGTTTGTAGCAGAATCTTTTCTGTGACCTGCATGTAAAACTATTGTTTCTTTTTTTGGACCTGTTTTTTTTAACATAATATATTATTTTGTTATCAAGTGTATTATAGTTATATGACTTAATTGTCAACTATTATTTACAACTTTTTTACGTTGTTTTGTATTATATACATAATTAATTTGTAGAATATGAATAATAATAAAAAAACCGGTATCGTTTATTTGTGGTTATTAACGTCTTGTTTTCTTGTTTTCATTATGGTTTTTATAGGGGGCTTGACTAGATTAACTGACTCAGGACTTTCTATGGTAGAATGGAATTTAATATCTGGAATTCTTCCACCGTTAAATGAGAATAACTGGATAATATTATTTGAAAAATACAAACAGTTTCCAGAATTTAAAATTATTAATCCAAATATTAATTTAGATGAATTCAAATTCATTTTTTGGATGGAATATATTCATAGAGTTTGGGGAAGAATAATTTTTTTATTTTTTTTAATACCTCTAATTTTTTTTATAAGAAAAAAATATATTCAAAAAAAATTACAAAAACATTTCTTTATTATTTTAATTCTTATTATGCTGCAAGGATTGTTTGGTTGGTATATGGTACAGAGTGGTTTGGTAGAAAAACCAGATGTAAGTCATTATAGACTTTCAGTTCATTTAACAATTGCTTTTATAATTTACGGATATCTACTTTTATTAACTTTTTATTTCTACGATATAAAAAAAAATAAAAAAAAAATTATTATAAAAAATAAAAATTTTAGTTTTTTTATTTTTTTATGTTCATGTTTAATTTTATTAACTGTTTTTTCTGGTGGTATGGTTGCTGGATTAGATGCTGGTCTTGTATATAATACATTTCCATTAATGGGAGAAAAATTTTTTCCAACCGATTTTTTTGATTTAGATCCTAATTTTATAAATTTTTTCGAGAATCCTGTTTCTGTTCAATTTGATCATAGAATATTAGGAATAAGTACCGCTTTATTAACCTTTTATATCTGGTTTTATTCAAGAAAAAAAAATCTTCAAAATAAAATAAAAAAAAAAGTCAGTATTCTTTTAACTGTTGTTTTAATTCAAATAAGCCTTGGAATAGCAACACTTCTTTCATATGTAGCAACCCCAATTGCAATAACGCATCAATTGGGAGCTCTGATTGTTTTTTCTATATCTCTATGGATAATAAAGGATTTACCATTCGTGTCCAAGTGATACAAAAAATCCATCTTGTCCTGCATCAGCGCTATATCCAGGTGCATTATGGTAAGTAACAGAGGTATCTAAACCAAGTAATTCACCAAAACCAACTGTAATATAGTAATAATCCCAACTATCAACATCAGCACCTTTTTCTCCATCGCCTTCTAGATCGTCAATATCTATATTTCCATATGTGTATGCAACTGAGAAATTAGTTCCTGGAATTGGCGCTTCTATACCTGCTTCTGTGTATAAAGCATCAGGCGTATTTGCACCAAACCATTTAGGAGCGTATGCTAAATAAACGTAAGGTGAAACAGAAAAATCATCAGCTACCATGGATAAAGGAATTTCGGTCCCAACACTAAAATAGTATTCGTTAAATTGTACCTCGTTTGATTCGCCTGGATAAAGATAATATAAATCACCAATATCAAAACTTAATGGTCCAAGATCAAATGCGTAACCAGCGTAAACATCAAATTCAGCACCATGAGTACCATTTGTTATAGATCCTGTCCATGCTCCAAGATAAAATCCACTTGAATGTCCTAAATCTACACCTATTGCTGGAGACATATCTTTTGAACTTTGGCTTTCACCTCTCCAAACATAATGCGAAGACCAACTAGTATTATATCCAATTGAAACGCCTGTGGCTTTTTCTATGGATTCTCTTGTTATAGCATCTGCAGCATAAGCAATATTAGAAGAAATTATAAAGCTAGCTGTTAAATATAAATATTTTTTCATAATATACCTTTCTAACAAAATATTACTTAATATTTACAGCAATTATCGTGCCAATGCAAGACAATTTAGAAATTAGTTGTAAAATATTGATTTATATTAATTTAATCTAGATTTATTTTGTTGCCAAGCCTCAGCTGTAAAAATAATCCATGAGTACTGTTGATTGGTTTTTTTTTTGTAAATTCCTTTTGAAGATAATACAGCAATCTTTTTTTTTGAACTATTACAGTTTTTTTTCTTAATAAATGAAAAGTTTGGGTGATTTTTATGAAACTCTTTTTTCTTCTTTTTTTTTTCTTTTACTTTTTCTAATACACAATCATGAATGCTAAAAAAAACTAAATTCAAACTATTTTTTTGAATAAAAATTATACCTTGAGTTAGTTTTTCTTCTTTTTTATTTAAAAATTGAAAAATTATATCTTGATTTTTATTTGCTAATGAAAGTCCTTTAGATGTATATTTAGATAAAATTTCTAAATTTTCTTCGTTAAAAATAAAATCAGTGGTTTCTTTTTTTTCATCTAAATATTTTATTTTACTAAAAGCTATTTTAATCTTTGAAGAATCAAATGAAATTGGATGTAAAGTTGCCGTTACTTCTCTATTATCTATAAAAACATTAGATGTTAATCCTATACTTCCCTCTTTTTTTTTATTCCATAAGAATGAATTAAGCGCGTTAACTGGATTTACATAACCTTTGCTATAAATTTTTGAAGAATCTGCTTCAATTGAAAAAAATGGAAGCAAAAATGAAACTAAAAGTAAAAAAAGAATTTTTTTTAACATTATTAGAATTACTGCCAAGATTTTGATGTTAAAACAACCCATCCTTTTGATACTTGTTGCTTGCCTCTATATATGCCATTTGAACTATCACCAACTATTTTTCTTGGCTCATCATAATCATATCCTTGATAGTCTTCATTGATTTTTTCAAAAATTATATTAATTCTTCCTGGTTCAATAAATAAATATCCAGCAGTTGTATCAATTGTACTTGGAATAAACCAAAATTTTTTTCTTAATTGAAAAACTTCGAACAAAACATCCTGATTTTTATTTGCTTTTTCTAAAGCTTTAGGTATTTGATTGCTTAATAATTCAATATTGCCCTCGGAAAATACAGCATGTTTACCTTTCTTTTTTTTACTTTTTTTTGCAATAATTTTATATTCTAATTTGCTTAAAGCTTTACTAATTGTACTAGAAGAAATATTTACAGGATGTAGAGTTCTACTTTTATTTCGCCCTTGAACCGGAATTGTTTCTACTATCGCAATATATTGTTTACCTTTTTTCCAAATATAAGTTGATGCAATATCTTTTTTAGATGTATATGTACCACTTTCTTCCCAAGATTTTTTTAACCCCCCACATCCACTAATGAGAATTAAAAAAATAAAGGGAAAAATTCTTAAAAAATTTGTAATCATTATAAAAATATAAAAAAGTAATATACTATTATATAATTCATTTATTTAAAAGAAATGAAAGGTTATGACTTTAGATTTGATCGAAATAAATCCTACTAAGAATTATAAAGAGGAAAATTTTCCTGTAGCGTCTTGGTTATTATCTAAAAAAGTTAGATCTCAGGTACTAACGTTTTATAAATTTGCAAGAGCAGCAGATGATATAGCTGATAGCCCAAAATTAAGTCCGCAAGAAAAAATTAAAAGACTTGATATGTTTGAAAAAGCAATTGAAAGTAATAAATCTAAAATTTCTAAAGTCGAAACTTTAAAAAAAATATGTTTTCAAAATAAAATAAAAGTTGATCATGCATTAAATTTACTAAAGGCATTTAAACAAGATGCTACAAAAAAAAGATATAAAAATTGGAATGAGTTAATTAATTATTGCAGGTATTCAGCTGTTCCAGTTGGAAGATTTGTAATAGATTTACATAAAGAAGATAAAATAAGTTATAAGTATTCTGATCCTTTATGTATAGCTCTACAAATACTTAATCATATACAAGATTGTAAAGAGGATTATAAAAAAATAAATAGAGTCTATTTGCCTGAATCATTTTTAAACAAATATGAAGTTAAATTATCCCAATTAAATAAAGATTATATAGATAAGAACTTAAGACTCGCTATTGATGAAATTTTACTTCATACGGAGAAATTAATAAAACAAGCAGATAAATTTAAAAAAATAATGAAAAATAAAAAATTGTCTAATGAAACAACTTTTATTTTAGAAATTGCTAAAAAATTACATAAACTATTAAAAGAAAAGGATCCTCTAGGAAAAAAGGTTGTTTTAAACAAGCTTGATTATATTAAATGTTTTGCTAAATCATTTTTATAATTATTAAATTAAATCTTTGTCAGTGGCTAATACAAATATAATAAAGTACCCGAAATCCTCATTTTACTGGGGTATGAAAATTCTTAATAAAGACAAGAGAGAGGCTATGTTTGTTTTATACGCATTTTGTAAAAAAGCAGACACAATAGCGGATAATAAAGATTTAAAAGAAAGAAAGAAAAGAAAAATTGAAAAATTAAAAAAAGAAGTAAACGAGATTTTTCAAAATAAATTAAAAAATAATTTTAATAAAATTTTAAAAAATAATATTGATAAATATAAAATTAAGAAAAAATATTTTTTGGATATCATTAAAGGTTGTGAAATGGATATTGATAATAAGATGATTTGTCCTAATAAAAAAAATTTTAATTTGTATTGTTATAGAGTTGCAGGAGCTGTTGGCTTAATAAGTTTAAAAATTTTTGGAGAAAATACTCAAAAATCAAAATCTTTTGGTCTTCATTTAGCTAAAGCATTGCAAATTACAAATATTTTAAGAGATATAAATCAAGATAAAAAAATGGGAAGAATGTATATTCCAAAAGAAATGCTTAATAATGTGGGTATTAAATCGAATAATATTAATTTTATTATAAAAAATAAAAACTTCCCTAAAGCTTGCATTCGATTATCTAAACAAGCTGAAATAGCTTTTGATAAAGCTAATAAAGATTTACTTTTTTGTTCAAAAAAAAATTTAAAAGCTGCAATAGTAATGATGAATACCTATGAATTGCTTTTAAAAAAATTAAAAAAAAAAGGTTGGGAAGATATTAAGCAAAGGGTAAGTTTAACAAAGTTTGAAAAATTTTTACTATTTGTAAAAGGAATATTTGTTAATTGAATAAATCTATTCATATAATTGGAAGTGGTCTTGCAGGATTATCATGTGCTATCAATTTGTCAAAAAAACATGGAAGAAATGTAATTCTTTATGAAGCATCATCTTTATATGGCGGTCGATGCAGATCATATAAAGAAAAAAATTTTAACTGTATTCTTGATAACGGAAATCATTTAATTATTAAAGCATATAAAAACACTTTCAATTATCTAAAAAAAATTAAGTCTCAAAAAGAATTAATAGCAAATAATGAAACTTTTTACCCGTTTGTTGATATAAAAAATTCAGAATTCTGGAGCGTTAAACCGTATTCTTATATATTTCCTTGGTGGATATTTTTTGGATCTTGCAGACCTACAAATATTTCATTATTAGATTTCATAAAAAGTTTAAAAATTTTTTTTGCTAAAAAAAATCAGTCTGTTTCAAGCTTACTAAAAAAAAATAGTGAAATTTATAAAAAATTTTGGAAGCCTTTTACAATAGCTGTTCTTAATACTCATCCTGACGAAGCTTCTGCAAAATTATTAAGTAAAGTAATTATAAAAACTTTATTTTTTAGTAATAACCCTCTTAAACCATTTGTGGTAAAAAAATCATTAAAAGATAGTTTAATTAATCCAGCAATTAAAAAAATTACTAAAAGTGGAGGTAATATAAAAAATAATTTCAGATTAAAAAAAATTATATTTAATAAAAATTTAGCTCAAAAATTAGTGTTTAATAAAAAAAAAATTGAAATTAAAGAAAATGAAATTATCGTTTTAGCTGTAACACCTAATATTGCTTCAAAAATTATACCAAATTTAAAAACTCCAAAAAAAACTAATTGTATATTAAATCTTCATTTTAAACTTGATAAAGAATATAAAGAAATAAAGTTTCCACAAAATTCATTTTTTGTTGGTGTAATTGGTGGTGTGGTTGATTGGATTTTTAGAAAAAAAAATATTTTATCAATTACAATAAGCGCTGCAAATTATTTAGATAATTTAGATAATGAAAAAATTTCAGATATGGTTTGGGAAGATATAAAAAAGGTATTTAAAATAAATAATTTAAAAAAACCTAAATATAAAATCATAAAGGAAAAAATGGCAACATTCGTACAAAGTCCAAAAGAAATTTATAGAAAACCAAAAATGCAAACAAAGTATAAAAATATTTTTCTTGCAGGGGATTGGGTTGATACCGGGCTTCCTGCAACAATAGAAGGTGCCATAACTTCGGGTAATAATGTGGCAAACTATATAAATAAATTCTAATGAATATTAAAAATATAATTAATTACTGTAAAAAAAAGATTATAAATGATCAAAAAAAAGATGGGCATTGGGTTTATGAACTTGAAGCAGATACAACAATACCTTCTGAATATATATTAATGAATCATTTTTTAGGAATTACAGAAAAAAAATTAGAAACAAGGCTGGCTAAATATATTAAAAAAGAACAAAACCAAGATGGTGGATGGCCTTTATTTTGGAAAGGTGAATCAAATATTAGTACAAGCGTTAAAGCGTATTATGCTCTAAAACTTTCTGGAGAAAAAGAAACATCTTCAATAATGTTAAAAGCAAAAAAGAAAATACTCGATCTTGGTGGTGCTAAAAATTCTAATGTATTTACAAAAATTAGCCTTGCAATGTTTGGCCAAATTTCTTGGAAAAACATTCCATGTATGCCAATTGAAATTATGTCTTTGCCAAATTGGTTTCCTTTTCACATAAATAAAATTTCTTACTGGTCTAGAACAGTTGTGGTGCCACTTTTAATAATTTTAGATAAAAAACCTAAGGCAAAAAACCCAAAAAATATAAATATTCAAGAATTATTTATTAAAAATAAAGAAATAAAAACAAATTATGGAAAAGATTCTTTATTTTATTATTATTTATTTTCTTTAATCGATAAAACTTTAAGGATTATTAAACCGTTTTTTCCAAAAAAAATTAAACAAATTTCTATTAATAAAGCTAAAAATTTTATTATTAATCGTTTGAATGGAATAAATGGGCTAGGTGCAATTTTTCCAGCGATGACAAATTGCACTATTGCTCTTAATTTATTGGAACTAAAAAAAGAATATGAGATTTCATTAAATAGCGTAAAAAATTTAATTACTCACAAAAAAAATTATAGTTATTGCCAACCTTGTTTTTCACCTGTATGGGATACTGGGCTAAACGGTCTATCTCTTTTAGAATCTGGGATGACTTTAAAAGATCCTGCGATACAAAAAGCGTGTAAGTGGCTTGAAAAAAAACAAATTTTGAAAGTTAAAGGCGATTGGATCCAAAATAATAAGAATCTTTTACCAGGTGGCTGGGCATTTCAGTACGATAATGATTTTTATCCTGATGTAGATGACACTGCAGTTGTTGCAATGTTTTTAGATAAGGCTGGTTATCAAAAAAAAAAGATTATAGATAGGGCTTGTGATTGGATAGAAGGAATGCAATCAAAAAACGGGGGATGGGGAGCTTTTGATAAAGATAATACCCATCATTATTTAAACAATATCCCTTTTGCGGATCATGGAGCTTTGCTAGACCCTCCTACTTCAGATGTATCTGCTCGTTGTATATCAATGCTAAGTCAAATAAATAAAAATAAATACAAAAAAACAATACAAAAAGGGGTAAATTTTTTAAAAAGTGAGCAGGAGGAAAATGGATCTTGGTTTGGAAGATGGGGAACCAATTATATTTATGGAACATGGTCTGTTTTAAACGCACTTAAATCTTCAGGAGAGGATATGAATTCTAACTATATTAAAAAAGCTATAACTTGGATAAAAAAAAAACAAAATAGTGATGGGGGCTGGGGGGAAGATTGCGCAACTTATTGGAAAGAAAATCAAAATATGCCTTCTATAGAAAGTATGCCTAGTCAAACATCGTGGGCTATACTAAGTTTGCTCACTACTGAAAAAATTGATGACAATTCAGTAATTAAAGGAGTTAAATTTTTTAAAAAAACTTTTAATAAAAAAGATCTTTGGATAGATAAACGTTTTAATGCTGTTGGATTTCCTAAAGTTTTTTATATAACCTATCATGGATATGCTAAATATTTTAGTAATTGGGCACTTTCAAGATATGAAAATTTAAAAAAAGGTAATAAAAGCAATAGAATTCTTGGATTATAATATCATTCATAGAAATGATGTTTGTCATATCAATAATAAATTTGAAGAATAACTAATAATATCTTATTTAAGATTTAATTATTTATTATTAATCATTTAAGGAATTTATATGAAAAAAATTACTTATGTTTTACTAGCTT
>Ga0310344_10003065_pt1 | contig 12520 bp, 16 predicted proteins | sample HC15DNA20200_MG_FD_203801 | JGI IMG/M metagenome (GOLD analysis project Ga0310344, IMG submission 203801) | Marine microbial communities from station ALOHA, North Pacific Subtropical Gyre - HC15-DNA-20-200_MG | ecosystem: Environmental > Aquatic > Marine > Oceanic | place: Pacific Ocean: North... | reverse complement strand
AGGACTCATCTGAAGCTATCATCAAAGGTATCAATTTAAACTGGAGCGGACCGGCTGGAGTGATTGCGTTAGCAGCCGATGCAGAAGTCACATTGAGCTACTGATCTAGTTATTCCTTGAGTCAGATCACATTCGAGAGATTATAGTAAGTCGTAGACCTCACCAGTTCATGAAATACCGCCGGGTCGAGACCCAGTCTCAGTAAAGAGGAAGGTATGATCAAGCGTAGATACGGCAAAGAAGATGAACTCTCAATTCTGGGTTTTGGCGGCATTATGGTAGACAATACCGAGAATTCAGAAGCTGAAAGATTGGTCGGTTTGGCTATTGATAGCGGTATTAACTATTTTGACGTAGCACCCAGCTATGGCAACGCCGAGGCAAGGTTGGGGCCGGCTTTGGCCCCATACCGTAAAGACGTCTTTCTGGCATGCAAGACCACAGAACGCAGTGCCGAAGCCGCAAGAAATGAACTGGAAAGCTCGTTGCAGAAGATGAATACAGACTATTTTGATTTGTACCAATTGCATATGATGACAACGAAAGAGGACTTTGATCAGGCGATGGGCCCCCGGGGAGCCCTCGAGACACTTGTAGCTGCACGAAAAGAGGGCAAAGTACGCCACCTTGGTTTTTCAGCGCATTCTGTCGAGTGCGCCCTGAAATTAATGGATCAATTCGACTTCGACTCGGTTCTTTTCCCTATAAACTGGGCTATGTTTTTGCACGTAGGATTTGGCCCACAAGTAGTGCAAAAAGCTAAGGAAAAGGGGATCTCAGTGCTAGCGTTAAAGGCTATGGCATACGGAAAAGTACCGAAGGGCACTGATAAGCACTTTTCCAAACTCTCGTACAATCCCATTATGGATCCGGCATTACAGGATCTTGCCCTGCGTTTTACACTTACCCAATCGGTGACTGCGGCTCTGCCACCCGGGGCACAAGAACTTTTCGAGCAATCAATTAAGATTGCTGCGGATTTCGAGCCACTAAGCGAGAACGAGGTCGAACGCCTCAAAGTACAGGCGAAAGAACCGCTTGCAATGTTTAGACTGGGAACGGACATATAGTTTAAGTATGCCCCTTGTAAGGAATTTCAGATTTAGGCTGAACACTGATGCAAACATATTCTGCGACTGGTTGGAAGACCAAAGTAAATCGTGGAGGATAGAAGCTACTGGTGACAATGGCGGACTTGTTGAAATCCAAGAATCGGAGCGCGCCAAATTGGAGTCGCGCACCCAGTATTCTTTTGGCGCCACAATAGAGGTAACCACCCGTTTTACCGGAGGATGGATTAAGTATAAAAAGCACGTGTTCCCTAATGGTAAAAGACGCGGGGCAATATATCGAGCTAACGTAATCACAATCATGGTATTACCTGAAACACGTGCAGGCAAGGTGGACATACGAACATTGTGTAATGACAAAGATGCTGTCGATGGATTTGCACAAATTCTCACTAGGATTACTAAAGCTTACCCAGAAGCTAACGAACAGATAAGGGGACAGATGGAAAAGAAAATAGTGTAGGATTCTTAGCAGGACATCAATGAAGCATACACGCTAGGGTATCCACGAAAGCACTTTGCTTTACCCCCAAGTAGTACTCACAGGAAGAGTGGGAGGATATGGTATTAGCCAACGAGAAAGAAAATGGATTAGAACAAAAACAATTGATAAAGACGGGATTTTTTAGCGATTGCTCTCATGTCGGACGAACAACCAGGTTCCTGCGATAACGAACACTAAGAACAAAGTGAATATAACCATTATATTGATAATGGGGTGCGACAAGACGACTAATGGGTACTCTGGAGAATTGGCATAAAAAACCCCGCGGGCCAAATCAACTGCGTAACGCATAGGGGATATACGAGAAAGGATGTCTAGTATCCAGGGTAGATTCTGGACTGGTGTAAAGACACCAGCTAAGAAAATTTGCGGCAACATTAAGAAAGGAAATATTTGATTTGCGGCACGTTGGCTTTTTAGGTTTGAAAGCACCATTACACCAAAGGCAGCTCCAAATAAGCATATAATAATAGCTACCCACAGAAATCCTAATGCCTTGCCAGGGGTGATTGAGACGCCAATAACTAAACCAAATAGCACAACTGCGACACCCTGAGTGATAGACACCAATGTCTCACCCACAATTTTTCCTAACACAATTGAGTAACGGGAAATCGGTGATACAAAGACCTCTTGCATAAAATCATTTTGGCGATCTTCGATCATAGATATGATTCCCATCGCGGAAGACTGGAATAAAGTCTGCGCAATTACACCGACGAAAACAAATGACATGAAATCGTATCCCAACGCAGTGCCAAGGCCTGCTTGGAAACTACCGCCAAGCACACCAATGAACACTGATGGGAACAAGAGCGATGCAACGATTCGCGTGGGATCCCGCAAGAATTTCATTAGATCTCTGTAGGCCAGAGCAATTACGGCGTTTAATTCCATGGCCTTCCAGACACTATCCGCAAGTATGCGTCTTCTAATGAGGGCGCACTGGTTCTAACTAGATTCAGTGGTGTATTTATGCTTTTGATAATCTGGTGCGCGGTGCTATCGCTTAGTGAAAGCTTGAACTGCGGCGACTCGATGAATGACACACCAAGTTCCCTTAATTCTGCTCTAAGTTGGGTTCTATCTTCGGCATCTATAACGAGATGATCACTAACCAGATCAGTCTTTATTTGACTTGGGGTTCCAAGAGAAACAATGCGCCCTTTGTTTATTATACATATCTTGTCAGCACCCTCCGCCTCATCTAAGTAGTGAGTACTAAGAAAAATAGTGACTCCCTTTTTCACTCGAACATCGGTGAGATATTGCCACAAATTGCGGCGGCTTTCGGGATCTAGACCTGTACTAGGTTCATCCAAAAACAATACCTGTGGTTCGTGAATAAGACCTCGTACTATTTCTAATTTGCGCTTCATTCCTCCTGAGAATGACTTGATTGGGTTGAAAATCTCAGAATCGATACCAAGCATTTTTGCCAAACGGTGCACACGCCGTTTGTAGTCTCGTGGCATTGTTGAAAATGTAGGCCTAAAATCATACATGCCATACAGTATTACGTGTAGCCTTATATTCTCTTCTGCAGTGAGGTTTTCATCCAAGCTCCTATTCTGGAAAATAATTCCGGAGTTGCGACGAACCGCACCACGATCTTTCTGAACATCATGACCAGCAACAATCACTCTCCCAGAGGTGGGTGAAAGAATGGTAGTAAGAATAGAAAGCGTGGTCGTTTTACCAGCCCCATTTGGCCCCAGTAATGAGAAAAATTCACCAGCTTCAACTGTAAACGAAATGTCGTCCAGCGCGTTTTCTACAGCGGAAGTATAACGTTTGACAAGGTTTTCGACTTCGATTATCGTGGTTGGCATCCGTCTGGCACACGTCTGTAGATATATTTGATTTGAGTCCTACAAGGGCAGCTATGACAAGTTAAGCGACCTATAACTCGCCAAACTGCAAACTAAACTGCTAGCAGCAACTATCGTGAACTTCCAAGGCTACCTCAACCTAGTCCAAGACGCAAGGCCCAGCGTATAACTTAACACGCTTTTAAGCACAGTAGACAGATTGTGCCCCAGAAAACAATGCGAGCAAGTTGTGCAATCACTTCTGTTTGCGCCGTCTAAAACTCCCACTATACTTGTCTACTGATTTGTCGAAATTTTGTTGCAACGTGTTGGGCCCAGCAAGCAGACATTTAGATCAATCGGAGCAAGATTATGCGCTACCAGTACTACATTTGTGATGTCTTTACCAACCATCGATTCGGCGGTAATCAACTGGCAGTATTACCACAAGCCACTGGTCTATCTGATCACCAGATGCAGCAAATTGCCCGTGAGTTCAATTTCTCGGAGACTACATTCGTGTTTCCCGCCGAGATAGGACATTCTCGTAAAGTTCGTATCTTTTCACCAACTTCCGAGCTACCCTTTGCTGGACATCCCAACATCGGAACTGCATACGTATTGGCCGCTGCTGGTGAATTTGGCAGAATCACCACTTCGATTACGGTAACCTTCGAAGAGAAGGCAGGCTTGGTACCAGTTTTGGTCCAAAGACGAGCCGGAAACTCATTCTGGTGTGAGCTTCAGGCTCCCGAGGTGCTTTCATTGGGACAAACAGCATCTCCTCGTTCGCTAGCGTCCGCAGTGTCGCTCCAATCGAATAACATCGTCACTAGTACGCATTTTCCCCAAGTGGCCTCAGTCGGACTTCCGTTCCTCTTTGCAGAACTCACAAGCAGCGCCACACTAGGGCAAGCACGCATCTTCATGGATGAGTTAGATGCCCTCGTTGCTGGAGGAGTAGCGCCTAACATATTTCTATATGCTTTTAGCAAAGATGAATTTGATGTACGTGCACGCATGTTCGCACCGCTAGATGGAGTACCGGAAGATCCCGCAACCGGCAGCGCCAACTGCGCACTTGCTGGATTACTAAGTCACTACAACGAAAAAACCAGTGGCATCTTCCACTGGCGCATAGCCCAGGGAGTAGAAATGGGGCGCTCCAGCATATTAGAGGCCCGCTCGGAGAAGAGAAAAGGAGAAGTTGTGGCTACCTGGGTTGGTGGGAACAGCATACTGGTAGGTGAGGGATTCATTGAAACAGACTCACCCTAGCCATGCATTTGCCTCACAAGACTATCACTCCAAAATCAATCTGACTGGAGATAATCAAAATAGCAATAAACCGACTATGTTCCCAAGTTAAGACCGAGGACAATCCATTGTCCCGAGCTCTTAAGTGGAATCCTAGATGACCCTCATTCCTCCATCAGGTGCGTTACTTCTTCTCTCGTGGGAAATGAGACTTGGGTACCAACGTTCATAACAGACAAGGTGGCAATACCATTGGCACGCTCAATAGCCTGGCGCAATGGATAGCCTAGTCCCAAAAAGTAGGCTAAGCTTCCAATAAAGGCGTCGCCAGCTCCCGTGGTGTCAACTGCATTCACCTCCGGGACTGGAAAATAGGTAGCCTCCTCGTCATCTAAAAGAAACGCACCGCGATCTCCGAGAGTGATAATAACAGCGTCAGGGCCACGAGCCATTAGTGCCCTGGCAGCTTCTTCAACCTGCTCTAGTGTGTCTACCTCCATTTCCGTCATTAAGTGAGCTTCCGTTTCATTAGGAGCGAAAATATCGCTGAGTCGAACAAGTTCGTCGGGGATGGAAGAGGCCGGTGCTGGGTTAAGAATGGTTGGGACCCCACCTGTCTTAGCAATTCGAAATGCTTCCAGGGTACTCTCAACCGGAATCTCAAGTTGACCAACAACCACATCGGCTGTTTGTATAGCATCGGATGCCTTGCGTACGTCCTCAGGGCTTAGCGCCAAATTGGCTCCAGGTACAACGACTACTATGTTACGCCCCTGGTCATCCACAAGTATGGGAGCTACGCCTGAGAAGTTCTTATCATCCCAAGAGACATAAGACGTCTCAATACCTAAGTCTTCATAATTATTTAGGATGATTTGCCCCAAAGAATCGCGTCCCAGTTTTGCCACTATGGTGACTTCCGCACCTAGCTTGGCCGCCATGGCCGCTTGATTAGACCCCTTACCTCCACAGCCCATGTAAAAGTAGTGTCCGACCAACGTCTCACCAGTCTTGGGTATTCGAGTCACCTTGGAAAGGAGATCCATATTGGCGCTACCAACTACGCAAATCCGAGGAATCTTTTGGGTCATCTTAGTTCCTCCGTTTCACTAGTCATATGGCCTGCAACGAGAAATGGGAGAATCTATCTGGCACATCATCATGCAGCACTAAGATTGATAGCAATCCTGTTACCAGCAATACATTGTATATAGGAAATGTCTCAGAAGCAGAGAAACACACTGTACACATAATAGCCCTAACAGCTGCGCATACCGCGGTCCTTATGCTTTTTAACCCGCGTGCACCTCCTTTTGCGTATACTTGACCTTTACGTCACATCATCACATAAAGTGCGCTCGGCATCAATAACGCCAGCCTTGTCAAACACACCAGTTTCCTCGGCTTTCTTCATCATCTCTTGTGCTCGTGCCATGTCTTCAACTTCTATTAGCACGAAGACTGTATTGGGGTCTGCCTTTGATTGATAAACACCCTTAATATGCAGGCCATACTCAGCCTGCATTGCCGTGTTACCATCGAAGACCTCTCTCCAGACACCGTAATCCTTGACTGTACTCTTTGCTACCATGATATTTGTCATCTGAACTCTCCTTGAGCTAATTTGTGAAGGTATTATAATCCCTTTGAGTAAGGCAGAGCAACTAACCCAACGCTGACGCGGCACCTATCCCATTAGTCATTAGTTGATCTGGATTCAAATAGTGTATAGAAGTTTCGAGGGACTATTATGGATTGTCTCTGGTCCAATATACTTGACTTCGGACGCTTCGTTATTTGCTCTTGGTGACTCGCCACCAGACATACACGGAAGCTAGTCCGCCAAGGTTCATTATTGTGCGTACGGGGATTCGGAGGGCTTCCTCTGAAATCGCAACAAACAATAGTGGAATTGCCACCAGTGCCAAAGACAACCAACCAACAATGTATTTGGCAGCAACGAACACATATGGAGCCAGTACACACCTTCGAAATAAGGTGACATTCTTAGTTGTCGCAATCTGCCAGCAGATTGCGACAAAAAGCAATGCTCCCACCTGAGTGACGCCAAAGAAGTTCTCGGGTGAGGAAGTCGATTCGGTATCACCAATAATATCAGCAAGTGCCCGTGCCGTCAGGAACAACCCGAGCATGTATGCGACAGGAAGGAGTAACCATCTGATATATGTGTTATCCCACCATGCCGAGCGTTTTTCGGCCATGTTGTTGTTAGTTCTGGTGGATGTGATAGCGTTCCAGAGCTTTATTGCACTTTTCGCCAGCCAGAGCGAGCAATACAATGACACCTTCAAGCTCTCTCTTTAGATGATCGGGTGCATACTGCCTCAGCGCCCCATTTTGGTGATATTCAGTGACGGCAGAAATCAATTCTTTTGTTGAAAGCAAAGCGTCCGCCATTTGCTCTGGGACATTCTTCGGATTGTTCATATACCAGGTGTTCTCGTGCCTAGACCTCTAGGGTCGTAACGAACAGCTCCAAAGCTTCGTCACCGGCCTGGAACACGACGGCCGATCCGAGCGGAAACGTCAATGTGGTCGCATGATAGAGGTCAATAGATCGATCACCCACGAGTGCTGTGCCAGTGCCAGAGACGACGAACCAAGATTCCTCAATCCCCTCCATCGACCTAGCCAGCTGCTGTCCGCGCTCGACCCTCTCTAGACGAATCGAGCGCCAGCTGCCCGTGAAATACTCCTTCGGATCAACCGATCTCTGTTCTTTTAGGCTGACAAGACTACATTTGGCATCTGGTTGCACGAGACTCAATCCTTCGCTTCGGTCGGTTTATGTTTGGGAAGCACGTCGATCACGGACTTTGGGAATACCTCGATCACCAGCATCTCCACGTCTTCCTGCCCGATATTTGTGGCACCATGTCGGCCATACTGAGGGGTAATCAGTAGATCGCCGGGGCGCATCTCACAGACCTGGTCTCCGTCAAAGCAAATCTCGGCTTGGCCCGATACCATGTACCAGATCTCCTCGGTCCGCGACTGGATGTGGTCAGCGGAACCCGCGTCCGGCTTGATCTGGTTGTAATCCACTGATTGCCAGTCGCCGAAAAGCATCTCGCCGACCGCCATCCGTTTCCATTCAATCACGCCAAAGCCCCCATGCATTCGATACACTTCTGTTAGCCCGTCGGGCCTAGCAACCATCACTGCGTCTTTCACAAATCGTTCCCCTCAAGTATACAAACGAACTAGAAGCAATTCTCGTGCCAAACATCTTGTAGGCATACAATCACGAATCATATGGTAAACACAAGAGCACCCTCCCCCACACAATCACGTTATAATGTCCTCTTCATACGGATATCAGCAATGCTTGCCATCCCGACATTCGGATTCATCTGGACATCCTGCGGAACTCCCACAGAAGAAGTTGCGACCATCACTAATAACCCATTCCCCCGTAATACATTGAAAGATGCCCAAAGAAAAAGTCGCCATGAAGATTGACGGCATAGTTGCTCTGGCAATACTTGTGGTCACGCTGTAAGCCGAGGTATAGTGTGGTTATGCTCACTAATAAATTGACGTGCTATATAGCACGTCAATTATTTGGCAAAAACTAACTTGTCTCTTTCACGCCGCAACATACTCTCAGTCTCGGCAAGCGTGTTCGGTCATTTCATAGTCGAAACATGTTACAACTTCCTGCCAATTGTTTATCCGCTGCTCATAGCATCCATGGGCCTCAGTTTCGCCCAGATTGGCTTCATCGCATTTGTTCTCTCAATTGTGGCATCGGTTGCACAACCCGCCTTCGGATTATTAAGTGACCGCTGGAGTCCTTGGAAACTCGCATCTCTTGGCGTCATATGGAGCGGCGTCTTTCTAGGTATGATAGGGGTTGCCCCAAGCTACACACTACTCATTCTGGCAGTTGCTCTGGGGGCATTGGGGTCTGCGGCATTCCATCCATCTGGAGCTACGATTGCATCAGTAGGCGTGGGCAAACACAGAGGCGCGATGGTATCCCTCTTTTCAGTTGGCGGTAACTTGGGAGCAGCATTTAGTCCACTATTGGTAGCAGCTATCATCGGCTGGTTAGGTCTATCGGGAACTTCGATATTAATTCCAATAGCAATACTAACAGGATTGCTGATGTATTGGCAATTGAGAATAGGTGTAGGAAGTGGTTCAGGGGATTATTCTCAAGCGAAAATAGATGATGCTTCACGGGCCAATAGCAATGGATGGCAGCTAGGTCTCATCCTAGTTGTATTGTCAATCATGTTTCGATCATGGTTTCTCTCATTTGTAACCTATCTACCAACGTGGATCCAAGAACAAGGTGGTGCCCTGGAAATGGGAGGACAACTGCTGTTTGTGTTCTCGGCTTTTCTGGGTGGCGGCAGTCTTTTGGGTGGTGTACTGTCAGATCGAATTGGGCGCTGGCAAGTTCTCGCTTTAGGGCTCGGCTTACTCAGCCCATCCTACTGGTTTTTCATGAATACGATAAACTCTGACATACAGGTGATACTGCTCTCCATCATGGGGATACTGGTGGGGCTTACTTTTCCGGTTGGCATCGTTTTTGCGCAAGAGGTGTGGCCACGCGGTGTTGGGCTAGCCTCGGCATTGGCGATTGGTTTAGGTTCAGCGCCGGCAGGCATCGGAGCGGCAATCACTGGCCTATTGGCAGACAAATATTCTTTGGAGGTTGGGCTCCGTGCACTGTTGTACACTCCAATTTGCGGACTGGCTTGCGTATTGATACTCGTTGTACTACAGCACCGCTACCATGCCTCACAGAGCTTAGGCCAACCCCAGTAAACTGGGCCGCTGGGACCAGAGTATTACAATGATGATTATGACTAACTACGGGTTCCGTTAACGGAAACAATTCCCCACACCATGAGGACAACGGCAAGGAACCAAATTGCAAAACCCCACGCTCGACTCAACGGCATCTTCTCCCCATCTTTGAGATTAGGCAAATAGACGCTTATATACCACATGAAGTAACACAAAAGAATGCCGCCAACTATCAGTAGTACAACTCCCATGTCTCAAATATACACCGAATGAGTAAGACCGAACAACTCATCCAACGCTGGCGCGGCCTATCCCCAACAGATTGGGGCTCAAAACAGACCTCCCCACAGCGCGCCCCAAACTGATATTGCGATACCAGCTACTATGATTTTCAAGAACACCTTCAAACATCCGTTGTACCAGTTGTCTACGAGGAAACCTTGTCGGACAGCAAAATCCCACACACGTTCTGTCCCCCACCAATACAAGCTGATGGCCAGTATTGCGCCTACAACCCACAGTAGCAAATGTAGTCCGAACATCACCATAATAGCGGTTTAGGTTTAGGAGATAAGAGCTTCGATGATACGGCTTGTATGGTTTGCGATAATGTTAGACTAAATCAACAGACCATGTAAGGCTTAGACATTTCGAGTGGGAATAATTTAGGCTAAGCAAATTACCATAAGTAACTAACATTACCCCAACACAAAACCGACCACCAGTCTGAAGGTTCAGTATGACGCCCTCCCTACACAAGCTAACGGTTCGCCACATAACGGTATCTACCCCTCCATCAACTAGCTGCGACCGCTATAGTAGTTGTCGCTAACACTCGGAACAGTTTGAAGAATTACCTTGTGCGTGCAGCTGTGACACCACGAGTAAGCGCATTAAACGCACCAACTATTGCAGAGATAATTATCAGGTTTTCGTCTAGCCACCAACTTGCCTCTTTGTACCCAAGATTATCCCCAACCAAAGAAGCAAAAACAAAGAGGACAACAGCTGTACCCACGAATGCGTACATGAATGCCCATAACACTACAATAAATTTCAATCGTGTTGGTTTTTCATCTGATTCAAATGCTGGTGGCGACAGGCTGGAGGCGGCGCTGCCACAATTGCCGCAGAAATCATCCTCTGGTTGGAGTTTCTCACCACATTTTGTACAGAACATAAACAATCCCCACAATCAGTATACGCCACAATTGCCGACCAGACAAAAGATTTTCTGGATATCAACAGTTGTCTAACAAACGCAATTTTCACACCAATAATGCCAAGACATCTTGGAATTTGACGATGAATTATTACCCAGAATTAGTCTACCAGCAATAATCTTACGAAAGCACTTTACTTCATGCCGCAAGATAGGAGATGCAGCATGAACTCGCTTCCGACCACGGGCAATGCTTGCCGACCCGCTGCTAACCAGTGTATAGTGGCAAGCGTAATGACAAAATCCGAAGCAGGTTTTATGTCGCGTGTAACACGCATATTGGTGATGCTAGGAATAATAACTTCGGCGTGCCAGACTCAGGTGGTTGCACCAACCACTGTTGACTTGGACGCACTAAATAAAGAGATCGACCTCGAAGTTGAACGCGCTTGCGCGATAATCAAATCAGGTGACGAATCTACTATCAGCAATATCCAAGGCATCCTCAACTACAAACACCAATGGGCAGTCGTGGCCAGCAATCCCGAGATTCAGGATGCCATCAAGACCTGTGCATCCATCGATTATCTAATCGAAATAGCTCTTGGAAACGAGTTTGGAGACTCGGAAGCACGAGTCCACAAGTGGAAGACAGATGTTGTTTTCAGGGCCATGGGAACTCCTACAAATTCCGACAGTGCCGTACTTAATGCGGTGCTCGCCGAGCTTGATGGTCTCATCGGCACGATCACTATTTCCCGAGACGACGATGCAGCGAACGGTGTCCCTGTGCACTTTGTCCCAGTGTCAGAGATGAGCCAGATTCTTCCTCAGTACGAAACTGGAAATAGTGGATTCTTTTGGCACTGGTGGGATGGAAGTGGACATCTCTATGACGGAGTAGTACTCATCGGCAGCGATGTTGTCGAACCCAAGAGGCATCACATCATTCGCGAAGAAATCACGCAGCTCCTTGGACTCGCCATGGACTCATTCCGGTACCCCACCAGCATTTTTCAACAATCCGACACGGATGTAAATCGTTTTGCTCCACTGGATGAGGCAGTGATTTCGCTCCTATATGACTCGCGAGTACAATCGAACGCAACTGCGGCCGAAATGAAAGCTGCTCTTGGATGGAGTTTCTCGTCGAACTGACTTCGGTGTTGGGAGTGGTTGCTTGCCGACCCGCTGGGAGCTAGGATAGTATATAGTGTAGTTATAGCTGGGTCACACACAAAGAAGAAGAGGGAAAGAACATGACGGAATTGTCAATGGTACGATGGGGTCTCCTTTCAACAGCTTGGATCAATGATGCCATCATCCCCGCGATAGCTATGTCTCCACGAAGTGAATTGATCGCTGTCGCCAGTCGAACACAAGAGAAGGTCGATAAATACGCTCAGAAACACGGCATTCCCAGGGCATATGGGAGTTATGTTGAGTTGCTGGCCGACAGCGATATAGATGCTGTGTATATCTCGCTACCAAACTCCTTGCACGCTGAGTGGATAGTGAAAGCTGCCCAGGCAGGCAAACATGTTTTGTGTGAGAAACCGCTTGTCATCAGCCTGGATGAGTTTGATGCCATTGAGGCCGCTGCTAGAGAGTTCAAGGTCGTTGTTTTCGAAGCATTCGCGAACTTGCATCATCCGTCAATACGACACGCCCTGGAGTTGGTTCGATCCGGAGCATTGGGTGATATCCAGTTCATCAACGCATGGGGATATATTAGACTGCCCGCCGATGACGTGGATAACATCCGTCTAAAACCAGAACTCGGAGGAGGATCATTGTGGGACGTCGGAGTCTATCCGGTGAGTTTGGCGATCACGTTTGCGGGCGTTGGAGCACCGGTAGAGGTCTGGGGTAGTCAAATTACGGGAGACACTGGCGTTGATATCGCATTCGCGGGCCAGATGCGTTTCGC
>Ga0310344_10003064_pt1 | contig 12522 bp, 12 predicted proteins | sample HC15DNA20200_MG_FD_203801 | JGI IMG/M metagenome (GOLD analysis project Ga0310344, IMG submission 203801) | Marine microbial communities from station ALOHA, North Pacific Subtropical Gyre - HC15-DNA-20-200_MG | ecosystem: Environmental > Aquatic > Marine > Oceanic | place: Pacific Ocean: North... | reverse complement strand
TTTTATTTTTCCTGTGATAGCACTTTCATGTAATATAATTGTAGTTTCTGGCAATTGTTTTAACTATATAAGAGCAGGAAATTTAAATCTTAAATTGTTGATACCTTACTTACTTGGTTCAATACCTCTAGCTTACATTGGAGGATCCCTACCAATAGAAAAAAAATTATTCGAAATAATACTTTTTTTAGTTTTAACAGCTGCCGGTGTCTTACTGTTTTTAAATTTTAAATCTTATGACGACAAAGAAAAAAGTTACAGAAAAATTCCAACAATAGTTTCAATTTTAATTGGAGGTTTGTTAGGATTTATTTCAGGAATTGTTGGAATTGGAGGAGGAATTTTTTTAAGTCCTATACTTTTTTTAATAAGAGCAGGAAGGCCAAAACATATAGTTACAATGGCATCATTGTTTATATTAATTAATTCTTTATCAGGAATAGCAGGACAATTAACAAAGAATGCGGTTATAAGTGAAATATTTAATTATTGGTACTTGCTTGCAGCTGTTTTTATTGGAGGACAATTCGGAAATTATTTAAACTTGAAAATATTTTCGACTAAAGTTTTAGCATTTGTAACTGCAACTTTAGTAATATTTGTGGCTGCCAGGATGGGATTTAAAATTTTCTTTTGAAATAGAAAAATTTATAATTTAAATCTATAATTAAATTTAATTTTAAAAAAAACATAAAACATCATGAAAATTGATTTAAAAATATACTTAATATAATTCTTGGAGTTTCCTATAATTCTGGATTTAAGAATCATAGGAATTTCAACAATTTTATGTTTCTTTAAATTTAAAATAGCTAAAGATGTAAAAAAAAAATCATAATCATTAGACTTGCAGTACAAAATAAAATTTTTATTTATCTTTTTTAAATTGTAACATCTAAAAGAATTAGTTGAGTCAAACTTATGCCCAAATAATAAAAAAGTTGTGAAATGTGCTCCATGAGTTAAAAATAGTCTCAATAGTGGCCAATTTGGGGTAGAATTCTTTCTTAAATATCTTGAGCCAATGATCAAATCAGCATTACGAATTTTTTTTATTAATTGCGGAATATATTTTGGATCATGAGCAAAATCGGTATCCATTGTTACAAGATACTTATATTTTTTTTTATAAGCCCAGTTCAAACCATCTTTATGAGCTTTTCCTATCCCCTCTCTATTTTTTCTTTTAATTGTAAAAACTTTATTTTTTTTATTTTTTTTTATTTTTTTGATAATTTCCCAGGTACCATCATTTGATCCATCATCAATAAATAGATAATTGAAATTTAGTTTTAATGATAAAATTCTTTTATATAACTTAGAAATATATTGAACTTCATTTAAAGTTGGTAATAAAATTAATATTTTTGCTTTCATATTTATTTAAAAAATTGCATAAACTTATGTAATTGTATATTTAATGTTTATAGACAAAAATTTATATATCAAAATATCACAGATTAAACAAAAAAATGAAATATAAAAAAATTACTAATTGTAGACTTTGTTATTCAAAAAAATTGAAAGAAATAATAAATTTTGGTTCTATTTGTTTGTCTTCAGCATTTCCTTATAAAAAATCTAGGTATGATCAAGTAACTCCAATGATTTTTGGAAAATGTAAAACTTGTGGATCTGCTCAACTTTTGCACAATTATAATTTAAAAGATTTATATAATGATGATTATGGATACAGATCAGGCATAAACTCCGTAATGATAAATCATTTAACTGGCATTACTAATGACATTAAGAAAATTATAAAATTTAAAAAAGGCGACTATATTTTGGATATAGCAAGCAATGACGCTACTCTTTTAAAATCATACAAAATTTCAAATGTTAATTATGTTGGCATTGATCCAACAATAAAAAAATATAAAGAATTTTATCCAAAAAACTTTAAAACAAAATCTACTTTATTTTCAAAAAATAAATATTTGAGTTTATCAAAAAAGAAAAAGGCAAAAGCTATTACATCAATAGCTATGTTTTACGATGTTCAAAATCCAAACAAATTTTTTAAAGACATTAAAGATATTCTTCGAAAAGATGGGATTTGGGTCATGGAGATGTACCATTTACCAATTTTATTAAAATACAATGCTTATGATAGTATTTGCCATGAGCATATTACTTATTTTTCGTTAAATCAGATTAATTATTTATGTGAAAAAAATAATTTGAGAATATTTAAAACATCGCTTAATTCAATGAATTGTGGAAGTATACGTTTTTTTATCTGTCATAAAAATGCAAATTTTAAACTACAATTAAAATCAATAGAAAAATGTAAGAAATTAGAAAAAGGTCTAGAAAATGAAAAATCTTTTTACGATTTTAAAAAAAGAATTCAAAATTTATCAAACAATCTGAGATTTTTGATAAAAGATTTAAAAAGAAAAAATAAAGTAATCCATATTTACGGAGCTTCTACAAAAGGAAATGTTTCAATTCAATATTCTAAATTAACAAAAAAAGAAATTAGTTATGCGGCTGATAAAAATCCTCTAAAATGGAATAGAAAAACACCAGGAAGCAATATCCCAATTATTTCGGAAAAAACTTCAAGATCAAAAAAACCAGATTATTATTTGGTGCTTCCTTGGCATTTTAAAGATAGTTTTATAAAAAGAGAAAAAAAATTTTTAATAAATGGTGGTAAGTTAATTTTTCACCTACCAAAAATTGAAATTTTATCAAAAAATAATATTTAGTGAATTTGAATAAAAAGCGTATTTAAAAAAATGAACTCAAAAATAACAAATGACAACAGTTATATTTATTTGATCCTTTTTTTTCTTTTTATTCCTTTAAACTTTGTCCCTCAGATTTTTGACGGAGTTATTATAGAGTATGCTTTTGTAATTGAAGATCTAAGCGCACTAAAGCTTTGGTATTATGAACGTGCAAGACAGTTTCATTTACTTATTATTTTAATTGTTGATTTTTTAGCCAAGTATACTTTTTTTGAACCAGAAATACTTTTCGATGGATTTTCTATAATAGCGTTAATTTTACTATGCGCTGAGGTTAAAAAATATTCAATTTTTTTATTTGGTTTTGAAAAAAAATGGTCAAACTTAGCTGCGTTATTTACAGCAATTTTTCCTGTTTGGCATGTATTAGTAGATTTTGACATAAGCACATATTTAATTTCTATTTATTTTTTATTTTTTGGATATAGAAAGTTTATAGATAAAAAAATATACAACAATTTTATTGGTTTAATTTTTATTATTTTATCATTTAATGTAGATTCAAATTTAATATTTGTAATAGGTTTGTCCACAATTCACTTACTTATAAATTATAATAGATTAAATAATTCGCCAAAATTTAACTTTTTAAAACTAATGATGATTATTGCTACGTCATTTGGATATTATTTTATTAGAGGAAAATACTTTCCACCTTTCGGGCACTTTGTTGGTTATAACAATTTTGATTTAAATTCTATAGTTGCATTTTTCTCTTCCAACATATTAAGCTTTAATTTAATAAAAAATATTATTAATTACTCAACTTATTTAATCGCTTGGACATGGTTGCCATTATTTTTTTATTTTGATCTCTTTTTTAAGAACAAAGATTCTTTTTTAAAGGTAAAAATTAATTTTAATTACATTAACAACTATACAGTATTAATTTTATTATCTGCTTTTGCGATTTTTCCATATCTATTATTAAATAAATCTTCCTCAATGTTTTATCTAGGTGATTTTTATCAAAGGCATGCATTTTTATTAGCCCCAATCTATGGAATATTTTTTTCAAATATGTTTAGAGATTTATCAAAAGCCAATAGCTTAACAAAAAAAGTTAATTTAAATTATTATTTAATTACTTTCATTTTATTTAATTTAATTTTATTAAATTATGGCAGCTTTAGAAAAGTAGAATCTTATTTATTTACAAAAAATTTAGAAAATGAACTTAAACTACATAACACTCCTTCTAAAGGTATTGTTAAGTTTGTTTATAAAAGTGTACCGTATGATCTAAGACCATTTGAAGTTAGTTACTTGTTTTATAAAGCATACGATACCGCAGGTTGGAAAAGTAATATTGTCAAAGATGTTAAACTAGATGATATTCACGCCAAGATGTTTATTACAAATGATTATAAATATGAATGTAGCATTTCTGTTCATCTTAAAAATGACTTAAATAAAATAGGAAGATTTAAAAATTTTTATGTTTTTAATTATAAAAAATATTACAATATTGATAAAATCATAGAAAAATGTTAGCTCAACAAATTAAGTTTAATCTATAGCTGTACATAAAAAATATTTCAATTTTTCATATGATATACACAAAAATTTTTAAAAGAATATTACGTCGATTAGTTTTTAAATTTATATTCAGAAATTTATACATTTACGAATTAGGAATATTTATAGCAAGATATACTAATTTTTTATTACCTCATGAAGAAGATATATATGGAATTAATTTCTTAAATTTAGAAAAAAAAAGAGAAATTATTGATGTTGGTGCAAGCGATGGGTTATATTTTAGATCGGTTAAATTTATTGGTGTTAATGATAAATTTGTTTGCATAGAGGCTTTAAAAAGAAATAAAAAATATCTGACAGAAATTAAAAAAAAAAATAAAAACTTTAAATTTTATATAAATGCTGCTGGTGACAAAAATAAAAGTATTACAATTTATACACCATTTTATAAAAATCGACTTCTCTATAATTTGTCTTCTTATTCAAAAAATGAATGTATAGCTAATATTAAATTAAGAAAATTCAATATTAATCTTAGTAAATTAGATTTTGTAAAAAATAAAATACAACAAAAAAAAATAGATCATTTTAAATTCAAGCCTACATTATTAAAAATTGATGTTGAGGGTTATGAAAATAAAGTTTTGTTGGGAGCATTAAATACAATTAACAAATATAGACCAATAATTTATGTTGAAAATAACTTAAATTTAAAAAAATTTAATACTATAAATTTTTTTAAAAAAAAATTATTAAAATATGGTTACAAACCTTATATTTTTAATTTAGAAAAAAAGTCTTTTTTCAAATATAATAAACAGAATATTAGAAGAAGATTTTTTTCATACAATGTATATTTTCTTATTAAAAAACATTTTTTAAATACTGTTGATTATTCTCACTAATTTAATTTTTTTATCACTAGAAAATTAACGAACTTGATAAAATTGTAAAAAAATGTTAATTCGCTAATAAATTTCTACTCGAGTTACTAAAAAAAAATTAGAAATTAATTTTTTAAGAAATTGTACTGTATGTCAAAAGTAGCACTGATAACGGGTATAACAGGCCAAGATGGATCATATCTTGCTGAATTATTACTGAACAAAGGATATAAAGTTCATGGCATAGTTAGAAGAGTTGCCCTAGATAACGAAGATCATCGTTTTTGGAGAATAAAAAAAATTAAAAAAGAATTAACATTGCATTCAGCAACTTTGGAAAGTTATGCAAGTTTAGCTCAAATTGTTAAAAAGATTAAACCTGATGAAGTTTATCATTTGGCATCACAAAGTTTTGTTACAACTTCTTTTGAAGATGAGTTCTCAACTTTCAATGCAAATTTGCACGGCACTCATTATATGCTTTCTGCTACAAAAGATTTTTGTCATGGCACCAAATTTTATTTTGCAGCCTCATCAGAAATGTTTGGCAAAGTTAAACATTCTCCTCAAGATGAAAATACTCCATTTCATCCAAGATCGGTATATGGGATAGCAAAATTAACTGGTTATAATTTAACTAGAAATTATAGAGAAGCTCATAATTTTCATGCATCTAATGGAATTTTATTTAATCATGAGTCACCAAGAAGAGGTCCAGAATTTGTAACCAGAAAAATTTCCCTTTCAGTAGCAAGAATTAAACAAGGTTTACAAAAAAAGCTAAAATTAGGAAATATAAAATCAAGAAGAGACTGGGGTCATTCAGCAGATTTTGTAAAGGCGATGTGGCTGATGTTACAACAAAAATCTCCTGGAGATTATGTAATAGGTACAGGCACCGAACATTCTGTAGAAGATTTTGCCAAAAAAGCTTTTAATTGTGTAGGTCTAAATTTTAAAGATTATGTTGTTATTGATAAAAATTTATTAAGACCCGCCGAAGTTGATACTCTCCTAGCCAACTGTTCAAAGGCAAAAAAAATTTTGAAATGGAAACCAGAAGTTACTTTTGATGAACTTGTGGAGGGCATGGTAGAGTCAGACCTAGAATTTGTTAAAAATTACGGTTACTGAGTTTAGTATAGATATCAAAGATAAATTATATATTTACTTCTGGTTGAATTTTTGTTCTAATAACTTTATTAAAAAAAGAGGGAATATGGCTTTACAAAGCTATTTAACGGGAAAAAATCGTGCGAAGGTTCATAAGTCTGTGGATATTAATGATCTTTTCAGCAGAATGGAAAGTGAAAAAAAGAAGGAAAAAAAATACAATATTACACTTGTGGCTGGAGCAGCATCAGCACTAGCAGTTTCTGCAATATTAATAATATTTTAGATTTTTAGTAAATATTCTAAAACACAAATACAGTTTTAAATGAAAATAAAAAAAGTCCGATTTTTTTTTTTAATAATTTGTATAGCTCAATTATTTTATTTATTTCAATATAGAAGCGGATTCAGATACGACATAATAAAAAATGCATTTAATGAAGATGCTGGAATTATTTATTCAGTTTCAGCTGAAGTAATAGAGTCAAGAAAAATACTAAAAGAAAACAATATTTCCAACTTTAATTTAAGTAAAAAAATCAGAGAAAATCAATATTTTTACCAAAGATTTATAGAATTTAACTATCCAGCAAGAATTAATAATTCGTCAGATTTTACTTTTTTTCTTATTAATGAAAAAAAAACAAACAATTGCAAAATAATAGAAACAAAAAAATATTTAAAATTAACTAAATGCTAATATGACCAAAAGTTTTTTTCACGAAAAAATAGTTTTAATATTAAGTTTATTAATACTTAACAACTATTTATTAATAAGTTTAAGTTTGCCACAAGTTCTAATAAAAGTGAATTTTTTATTTTTTTTAACAACTATAGCAATATTCTATCTAATAAATTTTTCAGAAAATTTGTATTTTAAAATATTTTTTATAGTTTTAGTTTTTATTACATTAGGCACACCAACTGTTGACTGGGACCCAAGAAGCATATGGTTATTTCATGCGAAAATGATGTTTTACGAAAATTCAGTTTCTTATGTGGCTGATAATTATGCAGCTTTTAGCAATAATGATTATCCTAAAATCGCACCAGCTTTTGCATCCTCTTTAGCGGTTTTAATAGGACATTGGAACGAAGTTTTTCCTAAGCTGTCTTTTTTATTAATTTTTTTTCCTCCCGTAATTCTCATGTATTCTTTTTTTAAAAGCACTCAATATATAATTTTTTTATCAATAGTTTTTTTCACTATTAGTAAATATTTATTTAGTGGTTGGGCCGATGGTATTGTCGCTGTTTACTTTGGTATGAGTGCTTTTTTAATGTATCTTTTGATCATTGAAGATAATAATTATTATAAAAAACATTTTGTAATAAATTTAATCACCATTTGTTTTTTTATAATTCTTACTCTCGTTAAAAATGAAGGTACGATATTGCTGTTAATTTTATTTTTGACTACCTTTATTATAAAGTTATTTAAAAAAAATACTTCGAAAGATATTTACAGATTATTATTACTGTCAATTTCATTTTTACCAATAATACTATGGAAATATTTTTGCTATATAAAAGGAATAGGGAGTGCCTTTATAAACCCAGATCTTATTTCAAATTTAGTTCTCAGACTTTATGAGTTTGAAAATTATAAACTTATTTCATATTTCATATTTTTAAACGAAAAATTTTTGCTTTGTTCCATATTTTTCTTACTGTCTTTCTGGATAAAAAAAAATGTTGTAGTTTTTAGTTACATTTCAATATCAACAATGATTTATATTTTTATTTTATTTTTAATTTATCTTTCTACGCCTTTTGATTTTTATTGGCAACTAGACTCATCGGCGGCTAGAGTAGTTAAATCTCTAAGTTTTTTGTTAGCTTTTTTTGGATTGTATAATTTAAAAGATTATACAATGAAATAAAGATTAACTATCAATCGTGTGAAATTGAAAGCCTTTTAATATTTTTTTAACAATAGTATTAAATTTGAAGTAAAAAAAATAAATCTATGATTTAAAATTTTATAATTTTTAATATTTAAAATTTTAGTTATATTTTCCAAATCATTTTTGCACAATAAATTAAGATTTTTTTCTAAAGAGTAGAATTCTAATCCAATAAATTTCAATATTATTCTATGAAGTTTTTTTGGTAACCAGTGAAAAAAAGGTAATTTTGTATGAAAGTCTATTGGATAAAATCGATTTGGTGTTGTTATAAAAACACTTTTTTTTGCTAATCTATAGCATTCTTTTACAAATTGAATTTGATCCTTATAAGAACCTACATGCTCGAGTGTTGCTGATGAATATACTATCTCAAATAAATCATCTTTTAAATTTGTATTTTTGCCATCACCTTTAATAAAATTTTTTATGTGAGGATATTTGTTCCTAATTGATGTGGTTAAATCTTGATCGGATAGACAGGTAATATTTTTATTATTAATTGTTTTTTGTAAAATTATATTATGTTCATCATTTGATGCACTTGTAGTACCAAGGTCTAAAAGAGACATAGAATCATTGTAATCAGTATTTTTTAAAAAAATTTTATGTATTTTTTCTCTATTATATTTTAGAAGTTTTTTTAAAAAAGTGTCAATAAAAAATAATTTGTTCCAATAGGTTACTTTATAGTTGGATTTTTTCATATCATTTTTTATAAAAATCTCTCACGAATTATTTGAAATAGAATTGTAAAAAAATGATATGGTCTAATTTTTTTGCCCTCTGCATAACTTCTTCCGTTGTAACTTATAGGTACTTCGTAAAATTTATTCCCTTTTTTTATTACTTTGCATAATATTTCTGCGTGTTGTTCAAATCCTTCTGTTCTTAAAGTTTGGACATCTAATAAATTTTTCTTAAAAGCAAAATAACATGAGTATATGTCTGTGAATGTAGAGTTATATAAGAGATTGAAAATTAATGTTAAAAGCTTGTTACCAAATTTATTTAATATATTGTGAGACCGAGTATAATTTGCATATACAAATCTTGAACCTATAATTCCATCTGCACCAAATTCTGCAAAAATTTTTTCAAACTTTTTAAAATCTGCCGGATCATACTCAAAATCTGCATCTTGAAAAATTATATAAGTACCTGATGAATTTAAGATTCCTTTTTTTACAGAAAAGCCTTTTCCTTTATTAATCTCATTTATCAAAAGTTTAGTATAAAGATGTTTGTTGTTTTCTAGTAATTTTCTTGAATTATCTGTAGATCCATCATCAATCACAATCACTTCATATTCAAAGAGACTTGAAGAATTATTCTTTATTCTTTCAAGAATTTTTATAATTGTTTTTTCTTCATTGTATGTAGGAATTATAATACTTAAAATCATTGAAATAATATTTTATATTTGCAAATTTATGTAGTTTTACAAAAAATTATGTTCTATTTATATAAAAAAAGAAATGAAAAAGAAAGTTTTTATAATATTCAAGTATCCCCACGAATGGAATGCTCACGTAATAGATAAGTTTTCGAATTATTATGATACAGAGCATTTGTATATTAGTGAAATAAAAAATAAAAATTTTACTGAAATAGTAAATGATATTAATAGTTTATTAAAATCAAAAAATATCGAGACGGTAGTTTTTGATGTTGATTATTTTAAATTTATTAATTTTTTTTTTATAGAAAGAATTAACTGCCAGAAAAAAATAATTATGATTGGTGATGATATAGGATTACATGAATTTCACTCAATAACTGCTAGCTCATGTGATTTAGTTTTAAATAGCGATCCTTTGGCTGTATTAAAATATAGAGAAAAGGGATATGAAGCTTTATTTTTTCAGTTTGATTTTAGCAATTTAAACAAAGACAGTAATATAAAAAAAGAAATTGATGTACTATTTTATGGACATATAACCCCAGATCGTAAAATTATTTTAGATTATATAGAGAAAGAAGGAATAGCTTTAAAAAATGTTGGTCATGAAAATAATATTACAGGATTACCTCAGCAAGAATTATTAGATTTAATTTCAAAATCTAAAATTGTATTGAATCTTTCAAAAACAAGAACGACTTCGGTTCAGAACTATGCTTCTGGAAGTATTTATAGTTTTTATTATCAACTAAAGGGAAAAATTATTGTTGCTGGTCTCAAAGGCGTTGCCTGTGTATCCGAATATTCACCTGGTCAGGACTTGCTATTTAGCAAGAATGAAGTGCCTACTTTTTTTAAGAAGGAAGAGTGTGTAGAAATTTTAAAAAAAATATTAAAAGATAAAGAATTATTAGAAAAGTATACAAAGAATCTTGCTTTAAAGGCATATGAAATTTGTGAAGATAAAAAAAATTTTGAACCTATATTTCAAACAATAGAAAAAACTAATCATAGAAAAGTCAATTTAATTAAATTTCCATATTGGTATTTAAGAATTTCAGCCAAACATATCTTGTTAAGAAATATCAAATTGACAAATTTATTAAAATCGATACTTCAAATCAAAATAGTTTTTTCTATAATTAAAAATACTACTTTTTTAAATAAACTACTAATCTTAGCTGAATCAATTATTAATATTTTTTGGTATTCAATAGTTTTAACTTTTAAACAAAAAAAATGAAGTAATTTAATATGGAACCACAAGCTAAAAAGAAGACTTTTTGGAGCACATTTAAGAATGCTTATTTAAGATCAAAAAATCTTAAAAATTTTTGGAATAATTTAGATAAAAAAAATTTGTCAAATGAGTTACAAGAAACTTTCGAACATTACTTAAATTCTGAAAGTTATAATTGGTCTTCAAAGTTTTGGCGCCATTTAACAATGAATCATCTAAATTTAATGGCTAATTCTAATGAAAAAAATTATAAAAATATAATATCACAAGAATATTTTACTTTTACATATTTTAATGAGGCTATGATCAAAGAAGCTTGTGATAAAATCAAAGATAAAAAAATGAACATGAATGTAAATTTATTTAAAAAGCAGGATAATTTTACTTTTACAAAATCAATTAATCATAATTTAATACTTTTACTTTTATATGAAAATATAAAATCCAGAGAAGTATTTAAATTTTTAAATAAATTGAAAAATACAGATTCGTCAAAAAATACGAAAGAACCCTTTTTATTAATAGACGGTGTTGAAATAAGCCAGGATAATTTGAACTCATTATTTGAATATGAACAAATTGATAAATTACTAAGCAAAGTTAAAGATAAAAAAAATACTTTCTTAGAAGTAGGAGCGGGATCGGGAAGAACGGCAAAAAGTATATTATCAATAAGAAACAATGCTAAATATGTTATTGCTGATATACCTCCGGCTATAAATATTTGTTCAAATAATCTTAAAAATTCTTTTCCTAATAAAAAAATTATAAGCGCTTTTAAACTTAACAATACAGACGAATTAAACAAAGCCCTTCATAGCAATGATATTTTGTTAATTTTTCCACATCAAATTAAATTTTTTAATAAGAAAACTTTCGATATTTCAATTGCAATTGACTGCCTTCATGAAATGGAAAAAAAAACAGTCAAAAATTATATGTCTAGTTTTGAGCAGGTATCTAAATTGCTATATTTTAAAGTATGGGAATATGCTGGCTTGCCTTATTCATTTTATGAATATTATTCAGCTCATAAGAAAGAAGACTATTCAATCAAGAATCATTGGGGAGAACATCTAAATGAAAGATGTTTATATCCATCAAATTTTTTTCAATTTGGTTATGAATTTTGAATATAACATTTTTTATTTTTAGTTAATTCTTTTTTCTTGAAGAAGTTTTTTTACCGATTCTTTAAATGAAACTTTTGGTGACCAATTTGTATGTTTTTTAAATTTTCTAGAATCTGCAATTTGTAATGTAACATCAACAGGTCGAAGCAATTTTTTATCAACTATAGATTTTATTTTAATTTTTGATAACTTTTTAAGTTCTTTGAGATAATCTCCTACAGAAATAACTTTATTTCCACTTATATTATATATTTCACCTACTTTCCCTCTTTTTGCTGTTAACCAATAAGCTTCCATTGCATCACTGATATCGATTATATCTCTAACACTATTTAAGTTGCCATGGGTAAGTATTTTCCTTTTCCCTTTTTCAATTTCTGCTATTTGTTTTGCAAAAGAGGTTTGAAATAAACTTTTTTTTCTAGCATTGGTATATGAAAACATGCGCGTAATAATAATTTTGAGTCCATAACTTTTATAATATACCTGTGAAAGCAAATCTTGAAAAGCTTTTGATACTGAATATGGATTTACAGGATTTATATTTTTCGTTTCTTTTATTGGTGTATCTTTTTTTCTTACTTTACCATAAACCTCAGAAG
>Ga0310344_10003063_pt1 | contig 12523 bp, 13 predicted proteins | sample HC15DNA20200_MG_FD_203801 | JGI IMG/M metagenome (GOLD analysis project Ga0310344, IMG submission 203801) | Marine microbial communities from station ALOHA, North Pacific Subtropical Gyre - HC15-DNA-20-200_MG | ecosystem: Environmental > Aquatic > Marine > Oceanic | place: Pacific Ocean: North... | reverse complement strand
TTAAATATGATAGTTTTTCTTTAATCTCTTCTTGTGTAATTTCAAACTTTTCAGCTAAGCTGGTACAATGTTTTGGTTCATTTTCCATTTCAGCTAGAATTTCTGATGTAACGGGATCAAACATACAATCCATTACTTTGTTAGAATCAAAATCTGAATCTTCCATAACGATGTCTGAAAATCTATATTTATAATATTAACCAGAAACAAAATTACTCCAGAGGCATAAATTTCAGTATAGTTTTTAATGGGGTAACAAAGAATTTTGCTAATTGAGTAGTCAATATGAAAATCTGATTCGAATACTGGGAAACGATATTCCCGGTGAAAAAAAGACAATAATCGGTCTTACTCAAATTAAGGGAATTGGCTACAATTTTGCGAATTCATTACTCCAGATTTTGAAAATTAACCCTGACTCTAAAATTGGAACTCTCACAGGAGACCAGGTATCATCTATTGAGAAGATTATTCAGGATCCTAAATCAGTAAATATTCCTACTTGGTTTTTGAATAGACAAAAAGATATTCTAACTGGTGACGATTTGCACTTTGTTACATCTGATATTGCGTTTAACATAAGAAATGATGTTGAACGTGAGAAAGATGTCTTTAGTTGGAGAGGCTACAGACATATGTATGGATTAAAAGTTCGTGGTCAAAGAACAAGATGTAGTGGAAGAAAAGGCGGTGCAGTTGGTGTTGCCAAGGGTGGAAGAGTTTTACCAGCTAAAGGTGGAGCAGGAGCTCCAGCAGCTGAAGGTGCTGAAGGTGTAGTTGCTGAAGGTGCTGAAGGTGCAACAGCTGAAGGTGCAGCAGCTGAAGGAAAAGTAGATGCACCTGCAGCAGACAAAAAACCTGCAGCAGACAAAAAACCTGCAGCAGACAAAAAAGAGTAGATGAGAAATGGGAGACGTAAAGAACTTTAGAAGACATTGGAGAAAGCCAAAGCGTCCATTTAACTTTGAGCTTAAGATGGACGAATTGAAAACCATAGGAACATTTGGTTTAAAAACAAAACGTGAGTTATGGAAAGCAAGAACCGAATTATCAAGAATGAGAAACCAAGCACGCTCTCTTTTGGCATTGCAACAAGAAGAAAGAGAAAAGGAAGAACCAATTTTGATTAACTCATTATCTAGAATAGGTTTGGTTGAACAGGAAGCAACACTTGATGATATATTGAATTTGGAAATCAATGACCTGCTATCACGTAGATTACAGTCTGTTATAATGAGAAAATTCTTTTTTAAAACTCCATACCAAGCAAGACAGGCAATATCACACGGTCATGTGATAATAGGTGACAGAATCGTAAACATACCATCATACATTGTAAAAGTTGATGAAGAAGATAATGTAAAATTAACACCAGAATCAATTTTCAATAAAATTTTATCTAAACCAGAATCAGATCTTGGAAGTCCTGAAACTGAAAATATTGAAACCCCAGAAATTCAACTTGAAGAAAATAAAACTACTATTGAAGAAAAAACTGAAACTCCAACTGAAGAAAAAACTGAAACTCCAACTGAAGAAAAAACTGAAACTCCAACTGAAGAAAAACCATCAGAATAATTATCAGTTAAGCTTATCTGCTGATACCAAATTAATGTGATAGAAGATGTGTTCAATAATAGGCTACTATGGGAAAAATCTGGCTGCACCAATTCTTGTCAAAGGTTTGGAAAAAATGGAATATCGTGGCTATGATAGTGTTGGTGTAGCAACTAAATCAGAAAACAAAATCATGCTAAAGAAGGGAGTTGGTAAAGTTATCCAAGTAAACGAAAGTGTACACTTGGATGATTTGCCTGGCATATCTGGTATTGGACATACTCGATGGGCTACACATGGAAAAGTCACTGACATAAATGCACATCCACATACAAGTAATTCTGGAAAAATTGCAATAGTACACAATGGTATAATTGAAAATTATAATGAGTTGAAAGAAAAACTAGTTTCAGAAGGTTTTAAATTCCAAAGTGAAACTGATACAGAAGTCATAGCAAACTTGATCCAGCAAAATTTTGAGAAAACTTCCAACGTAAAACAAACTATGATGGAAACGGTATCAATGCTAAAGGGTCATTATGCATTTGTAGTGATCTTTGAGAATGGTACACTTGCTGCTGCCAGATTTCACGAGCCATTGATAGTTGGCGTTGGAAAAAATAGCCACTACTTATCAAGTGATGTACTTGGATTTATCGAGAGAACTGATGATGCCATATACATAGACAATGAGGACTTTGTTTTGGTTGATGACACTGGTCTTAATATTTATAATTTTGATGGAACGTCTGTTAAACATCAGATCACTAAAGTATCAAAAGAATTTGCTGATGTATACAAGGGTGATTATGCTCACTTTACGCTAAAAGAAATATCAGAACAACCTGAAACAATTCTACGTGCAGGAAATGATACTCAGATAGATGAAATTGTAAGGCATATCGAAGATTCAAAAACACTATACATAACTGGTAGTGGTACAAGCTACAATGCATCCAGAATTTCAAAATATCTAATGTCAAAATTTGCCAAACTAAAAATAGAACCAATAATATCAAGTGAGCTACCTTTTGCACCAGACAGCATAGAAAATGATTCTACTTTAGTTGTAATTTCACAAAGTGGTGAAAGTGCAGATATCTTGGAAGCAGTACAGATTGCAAGACAATCAAATGCTAAAATTTTATCTATTGTAAACCATCTAAATTCATCTCTCTCACAAGAATCTGATGTTGTGGTTGGTCTTAACTGTGGACCAGAGATTGGTGTTGCTGCAACTAAGAGTTTTACATCACAACTTGCAATTCTTTACAAAATTACTGATAGACTTTGCAACGGTTGTATGAAACCAGATTGGAACAATGTTTCAAAATCTGTCTCAAAAACGCTAGAAAATCACTCTCAAATAAAAAAACTTGCCAAAACACTAAAGGATATTACAGATATTTACGTTCTAGGAAGAGGACTTCATTTTCCAATAGCAAAAGAAGCCGCACTAAAACTTAAGGAGCTTACATACATTCATGCAGAAGGAATTCCAGGTGGAGAGCTCAAACACGGTCCTTTGGCATTGATGGATGAGAATGTTTTTGTGATAATCATTAATCCTGATGACTCGACATATTCTGATACTCTAACAAGTGCAAATGAGATTAAAGCCAGAGGTGCCAAGATTATTGGAATATCTGACAAGAAAAGTGACATCTATGACTATTGGATTGAGATTCCAAGAATTGACGAGTCATTATATCCACTATTAGAAATTATACCAATACAGTTACTTGCATACTATTCTGCATTAGAAAAAGACACAGACCCTGACTATCCAAGAAATTTGGCCAAGTCTGTTACTGTAAAGTAGAGATTCTCTGATATTCTGTTTCAATTAATTCCAAAAGTCTTTCAGAAGATTTTCCAGTTTTTAAAATTGCTGCAATCATACTGCCACCTGCACCTGCACCTTCCTTAACAAATCCTTCTGAATATGAACGCAGACCAAAAAACTGTGATTGACTTAACTGTGGATCTACTCCTATTACAGCTATATCATCAATCTGTTTTACAGTGTCAAGGAATTTTGCATCAGTATCATCAATTATGTAAGATGTACATCCTATTGCAATATTGTCTTTGTTGTAACCAATCTTTTTTGCAAATGCAAGTACTGCAGTCATTTGTGTACCACCTGCTAAAAGAACATGAGAGTGTTTTGATGCCTCATATAACATTCCTGCACAAACTGGAATCATTGGATCCCCAAGCTCTGCAATAATTTCAAACGGATCATCTGATTTAATTCTATTAGCGGCAGTTGATGCAACTTTATTTTTTAATTCAATTGGATTATTTGGCATACTGGAGCTCACACTTGCGTCAAGACCAAAACCTTTGAGTACAGCCAATGCGGTTGTAGTTCCACCAGGAATGCTTTCACCTATCACAAGGCAATTAGTAGAAACTGATAAGGCATGACCAACTACTTTCCCAAAATCAACTGCGTTGTGAACATCTTCTACAGTCATTGCAGATGATTCGGAAATATTCTTTCCATTTGGGAGTATGGCATCAAAAGATTCTATATCAGGAGACACTTTGCTTCCAGCATTTATTACAAAATGAGGAATCTTTGCTGCATTGAGGCATGTTCTAGTTAAGAGAGCAGGGGTAGGCTTACCATCAGGTGACATAGGTATGATATCAATGCATTTGCACTTACCAAAACCCAGATATTCAGCATCAGCAGGCGATGTGAATTTTAAGAATTCTTTGTTAGCTCCCGCTATAGTTATACCTGGAATCTCAGATGTATCAGTGTATGAGATTACAAGTGAGAATGTAAATTGCTTTTTTTCTACCGAATTAATGAAATTTTTTGCGCTTTCCTCATTTCCATAACATGTTATTGACAAACTATCCACCCATTCTCATAACAAACTCTTCTTCAGATATCTTCTGCATCACAGGGTTTGTCATCTTTTCAGTGCCAATAGTTGAGGTTGGTACAGAACCATAATCATGACCTGGATACATTATCAATCCATCATTTAACTTTGCTATAACATCAAACAAGCTATGATAAAGTTCCTTTGAACTACCACCTGGTAGATCTACTCTGCCACAATTTCCAACAAAAAGTGTATCTCCAGAAAAGATCTTTCCATCACCAACTAGACAAATACTATCTTTTGAATGTCCTGGTGTATGATATACAGCCAATTCAGAACAACCGAACTTTATTGAGTCACCATCAGATACGGTCATATCATTTTTCAAGTCAGATGCGCTATGCTGTATAATCTTAATACTTAGCATTTGCGCAAGCTCCTCGTTTCCTCTGGTATGATCATCATGCCAGTGTGTATTTACAATATATTTTGGATTAAGATTTTGTTCTTCAACTATTTCAGTTATCTTTTCCAAATCCCAAGATGGATCAATTATAATTGTTTCATGTGTTGATTCATCTTCAACAATGTAACAGAAATTTTGCATTGGTCCTACTGGAACCTGATAGACTTTCATAAAATATCATTCTCTGCTTCTGGAGGTATTCCAATTTTTTCAACAAATATCTCTCCAGTTAGATCTTTTCTTTTAGGAATTCCTTTTTTCATCTTATGAAATGTAACCGTTATATCGCATTTTGTGTAGATATTTGCAGTTTCGCCTGTCTGAGGATCTAAACCTGAGGGTACATCTACAGCAAATTTGTAACAATCTGTTTGATTTATGAAATTAATAGCAGTAGCATATGGTTCTCGTATATCTCCAGTTATGCCAGTACCTAGTATACCATCTATGATAATGTTAGGTTTAAAATCAAGATAATCATCTGATAATAATTTAACAGATGGCATTTTTTGTAAAAGAGACCAATTCCAATTGCTTTCTTCAGTTTTTATTTTTTCAGGATCACCAAGAAGTTTTACCGTAACATCAGCGTCATAACCAGCTAGATGTCTTGCCATTACCATACCATCTCCTCCATTATTTCCAACACCAATGAAGATTAGAATATTTTTTCCTTTTACACTTCCAAATTTTTCTATTAGTCGTTTTACTGATGCAGCTCCTGCATTTTCCATCATGAATTTTTTTAAAAAGCCCATATCATGGCCTTTATTCTCAATTTGATACATTTGGTCTACAGATATTTCCATAATTTAATAAAAAATTCAATTTCAAATAATAGCTTTTGCAAACGACTTTAACTAAGAAATCTTCATTTATTCTATGAAATTAAAAAATGTGAAGTCATCTCTGCCTTTGATTTCCAAAAACTTGGAAAAAACAAATTCTCAAAGAGAATTTTTGATCAAAAACAATCGGGAAACAGTTATTCTTTGTAGTCAGGCAATTATTTCAATACACAAAAATGACCTAAAACTTGCAAAGAAAAAAATTGCAAAAGCAAAATCTGAATTAATTAAACTAAAACAAAAAACAAATGGTGATCTCATACGATATATTATTACTCCAGAACAGGAATTTGTAGAAGCTGTCTCACTTTTAGCGGTTATCGAAAGCAAAGATATTCCATCTGTAAAATCACTAAAGGTTTCAGATCAATCATACATTCTTGGTCTGCTTGACTGCATAGGTGAGATCAAACGTCAAGTAATAGACAAAATTAGAATTGGAGATTCTAAATCTGCATCTCAACTTTTTGACACTATGGAAAATCTCTATCTTCTTTTGTATCCATTTGCAAGTTATGATAAGATCGTGAAGGAAGCAAGAAGAAAGCTTGATGTTAATAGATTATTAGTAGAAGAGACAAGATCTGTACTTACCGAAGATATACGAAGACAAGAACTAATCAAAGCGATTAAGAAGAAAAAATAATTTTTAAAAATATTGAATGCGGGCGATGGGATTTGAACCCACGAACTCCTAAGAGACTAGGCCCTCAACCTAGCGCCTTTGACCAGGCTGGGCGACGCCCGCATAGAAAAAATCGTGCAGGGTTTTTATAATCCTTGATTGATGTTTGTGATGTGTTAGTACCAGTTAGATGTTTCACTTGCGGTAAATTAATCGGAGACAAATTTCAAGATTATCAAAACGATGTCAAAACAGGTAAAGATCCAGATAAAGTCCTTGACGATCTAGGAATCGAGAGGTATTGCTGCAGAACAATGTTATTGACCTCTGTTGAGAGCATACAACAAGTGATTCCATTCTATGAAGCAATGCACAAGAGAAATCAAGAAGTGCAAAGCGAGTTAGAATAATTTGCCAAAGATTACTGGTATTAACGGAAGGATTCTTTTCAACAGCAGAGCTAGTAAAACAATTGAAGTTGATATTACATCAGATGAAAAATTTTTGGGAAGAGTTTGTGCACCATCAGGTGCAAGCGTTGGAAAGTACGAGGCTACAAGTTTTCCAAATAATAAACCAGAAGAAAGTCTTACGCTACTAAAACAAAACACTAAAAAATTTCTAGGTCTTGATTCAGGAGATCTAAAATCAATTCATGACGCGATAAGAACTATTGACGATACTGAAAATTATTCAAGGATTGGTGGCGCATGTGCATTTGCCATAACAATTGCTGCAACTGAATCTGCTGCAAAAGCACAAAATACTCCATTTTACAAAATGATAAACTCAAACATTGATGCCAAATTTCCATTTCCGCTTGGAAATATTCTTGGTGGTGGCGCACATGCAGGAACTGGTACACCAGATATACAAGAAATCTTGGTTGCTTCAATTGGATCAAAAACAGTTCATGATTCAATAGAAACAAATCTCAAAGTGCACAAAGAGGTACGTAATGCAATACAAAAAGAAGATCCCAATTTTACAAATGGTCGTGGTGATGAGGGGGGATGGGCACCAAAATTTGATAATGAAAAAGCAATAGAGATTTCCGCACGTGCCATTGAAAACTTGGGATATACACTTGGAAAGGAAGTTTCTCTTGGTATTGACTTTGCATCTTCTACACAATGGAATGAACAAAAACAGAAATATGTTTACGATAGAGCTGGATTTGAAAACGATGCTGGACAACAGATTGACTTTACATCGCAAATAATTGAAAAGTATAAACTAATTTATGCAGAAGATGCTGTTCACGAAGAAGCGTTTGATGACATGGCAGAGATAACAAAAAAATTTCCTCATATTATGATAACAGGTGATGATCTTACTGTTACAAATACAAAGATACTTGAAAAAGCAATAGAAAAAAATTCATGCAATGCAGCAATTCTCAAAGTCAATCAAGCAGGAAGTCTTTATGATGCGCTTGAATTTGCTAAACTTGCCAATAGTAATAATATCAAACTAATCACGTCACACAGATCAGGTGAGTCAAACGACTCTCAAATAACTCATATTGGAATTGGTACTGGCTCAAAACTACTCAAAGTAGGTGTTGTTGGTGGTGAAAGAGTTGCAAAACTGAATGAACTAATACGCATATCAGAGCATGATTTAATACATGGCATGGTCGACATTTAAAAAATAAGATGAGCGAACAGAAAGAAATGTCAGACATAAAGAAGAAAGTCATGTCAACTGGAATTCGCGTAGGAACTAATGTTAAAACGAAATTCATGAAACCATTCATCAGTCAAGCAAGTCCAGAAGGGCTTTACATGATTGACATAGACATAACACTGGCTAGAATTAAAACTGCCGCCAAATTTGTAAACCATTTTGATATAACAAAAGTAATTGTATGCTCTGGTCGTGAATCTGCAAATACTCCAATCGAAAAGTTTTGTGAGCTTACAGGAGCAAGAATAATGCTTGGACGATTTATGCCAGGCACTTTAACAAATCCATCATTACCATTTTATTCTGAACCTCAACTAGTTTTTGTGTCAGATCCTGAGGTTGATAAGCAGGCAGTAGTTGAAGCAACAAACGCGGGCATTCCAGTAATAGGACTTGCAAATACAGACAACATAACTTCAAACCTTGACCTTATCATTCCAGCAAACAACAAAGGTCACAAAGCACTAGCTACCGCTTACTGGTTACTTGCACGAGAAATTCTCATTCAAAAAGGCGATATGACAGAAGACCAAGCCATGAAATACGAGATCGATGACTTTGAAACCAAGTTAAAAGAGATTGAAGAAGAAGTTGAACTTGAGAAGCAGAATTATAGAAGAAGATCCTAGTTTTATTATTTGACATCAAAAGCAATAGCACCTGGAAAAATTATTCTTTTTGGAGAACACTTTGTAGTACATGGAACGCGTGCCATAGTTTGTGCTATAGATAAACGCGTTACCGTCTCGTCGGAAAAAAATGATACTGCTGGAATATCTATTACATCATCACTTGGTAATGCAACTATTCCCATTACAGAGAAAGTGAATAATGTAGACAAAAAATTCCGCCCTTTCTTTCATCTTGCAAAAAAAATAATCAATCAAAACGACGTCAAGAATGGAGTTAACATTGAGATTGAATCTGACATTCCGATAGGTGCAGGACTAGGTTCATCTTCTGCGTGTTGTGTTGCAGCGGCTGCATCGATATCAGGTTTGTTTTCAAAACCCGAAAACGACAAGGTGATTGAATTGGCGATTGATGCAGAGCGCACTATATTTCCAAAAACTTCAGGAGCTGACTGCACAGTGTCTGCACTAGGTGGAATCATAGAATACCAAAAAGATAGTGGTTACAATGCTATTCAGATTGAACATGATTTTAATTTGATAGTTGTAAACTCGCAAAATCCACACAACACTGATATGGTTGTCAATCGTGTTAACCAATACAAAAATGATAACGAGGAATCTTTTACTGATATGTGCAAAGAGGAAGATAACCTAATAACAAAAGCAATATCATCATTACAAAACTTTGATTTACAAACAATTGGCAAATGCATGTCACAGAATCAAATCTTCCTTGAAAGAATTGGAGTATCGAACGACCAACTTTTAGATATAGTAAAATCAGTTGAAAAGGAAACGTTTGGTGCAAAGATTACAGGTGCAGGTGATGGCGGATGTGTCATTGCACTTACCGAAAACAGCAAAAAAGATTCCGTTGTAGAAAAAATAGGTGCAGAATACGAGACATACACAGTGACAATAGAAAAAACTGGCATGCAAGTTAATATCACCAATTAGGGGTAAAATGATATGATCTTAATCAAACTTGGTGGATCGATAATTACAAACAAAGACAAACCGCTTTCCGCAAGAAGAAAAACAATCTACAACGTTCTAAAACAGATACGAAAGATCAAAGAACCTAAAATAATTGTACATGGTGGTGGTTCATACGGTCATTACTGGTCAGTGCGATACAACATGCATACAAAGCCTGCTAAATATGATCTCAAAGGCGTATCAGTTGTCAAGAACTCTATGATTGAGCTTAACAAGATCATACTTAACATTGCACTAAAAAACAGACTTAATCCATATTCTCTGCCTCCTACCGACTTTATGAGTGGAAACAGATCAATCAAAAGCAAAGTTTTGCAGGTGGGTCAGATTGCCAAGTCTGGATTGACGCCAATCACATATGGCGATGCATTATGGTATGGTCAGAAAAAATCTTACATTCTCTCTGGTGATGTTATAATGACAACACTTGCCAAGATTTTGAAACCAAGACTATCAATGTTTGTCCTGAATGTTGACGGCGTATATTCCAATATGAAGTCTAAGAAGCTGATTTACGATTTCAGAAAAGAAAAACCAAAGATCAAAAGTAACAAGATGGATGTAACAGGAGGAATGTCAAGAAAGATTACCGAGGCATCCAAGATGTCAAGAGCTGGACTGAAGGTGTTCTTTGTGAATGGAAACAAGCCGCAAAGAATTGCTGATGCCGTTTCTGAAAAAAAATTCGAAGGAACACTGTTTAGGTGATTATATGGACGAGTTTGTAATTTTAGTTGATGAAAATGACAATCCCATTGGAAAAGAGGAGAAAGTCAAATGCCATCTGCAAAACGGAAAACTTCACCGTGCATTTACCGCTTTGATATTCAACAAGGATGGCAAATTATTACTTACAAGGCGCAGTGATTCAAAGATGCTTTGGCCTGGAGACTGGGATGGTACAGTTGCATCACATCCAAGAGAAGGCGAGACATATGCATCATCAGCTGAACGTCGAATGCCAGAAGAGATTGGCATCTCATGTTCAATGAATTATGTTAACAAGTTTGAGTACCATGTTCCATACAAGGACATAGGTTCTGAGAATGAGATTTGTGGAACAGTAATTGGTTTGGTAGATGACTTTGACGAGTCGTCTCTAATCAAAGATGAGATATCTGAAATCAAGTGGCTTGGTCCTGACGAACTAAAAGGCGAACTAGAACAGAATCGCGATGTTTACTGCCCATGGATGGTCATCGCACTCTACTTCCTAGCCGACTGTGATGACTCTACACAGAAAAAATTTGATTCACTAATACAAAGCTGGACAACAGACGAGCTTCAGCAAACATATCAAAATGCAATTAAACACTATATTCCTGAGGATAATTGGAGACTAGTAGAATGAAAACATCCAGTTCCATAAAGAAAAATGCTGCTTTTGTAAACAAGTTTCTTAGAAAGGAGCTTTCAGGAAATCCAAAACAGCTTTATGATGCAGCATCACATCTTATCATTCATGGCGGCAAGAGATTGCGTCCATTCATGCTCTTGAAGAGCTGCATGATGCTTGGTGGAAAACAATCAGATGCACTTACATCTGCAAGTGCAATAGAGATGATTCACAACTTTACACTCACACATGATGATATCATGGACAACGATGACATGCGGCATGGTGTCCCAACCACGCACAAGAAATTTGGCATGCCACTAGCAATTCTAGCGGGTGATGTTTTGTACTCAAAGGCATACCACACCATAGCATACAAGTCAAGACTTTCCTCCAACCATACTACTCAATTGGTGACCAAACTGTCAAAAGCATGCATTGAGATTTGTGAAGGGCAGGTTGACGACATCAAGATGGCCGAGAGTAAGAAAATTCCTACCGAGTCGCAGTACATCAAAATGATTGAGAAGAAGACTGCAGTACTATTCGAGGTTGCATGTGCGATGGGTGCAATCTGCGCAAAAAAATCTGCAAAGGACGTAAATAACTTGTCAACGTTTGGACGAAATCTTGGAATTGCATTTCAGATTACAGACGATTTAATTGGAATAATGGGCGATAGTAAGGTAACTGGAAAGGCAGTTGGAAATGATATACGCGAGGGCAAAAAGTCACTTCCAATACTTTTGGCAATACGAAAAGCAAGAGGTTATAACAAGAAGAAGATTCTTCACGTCTTTGGCAAGTCAAAGGCTACTAGAGCAGAGATTAATGGTGTTGTCAGCATTATTCGTTCACTTGGAATTGAGGAGACCGTACGGAAACAAGCACTTCGCTATGCAAATCGTGCAACAAAAGCACTTGACAAATATTCTGGTGTCCACAAATCTGAATTGATAAGTTTGTTAGATTTTGTTGTAAAACGATCACTGTAGAATCTTATTAAAAATTAAACAAAAATGCAATGATAGAACCAATAGCAATTACAATAGGAACGACATAATATCTGCGAATTGGGTTCATGTTTAGCTAGAAACCTCTTCTCCACAGTATTTGCATTTCATAGTAAAATCTAGATTCACATTCTTTTAGTTAAGATTATGGATTATAGTCTCATATCTTACGTATGCTTTCTTCATGCTTGCGTAACCAATCTCCTATGGTGCATGCATATACAATTTTTAACCGGTAAAAAAAATGTAATCTATTGAAATTACTATTCCTATTGCTTTTGTTTCCTTTGATGATTTATCCAGCATTCGCAGCTGAATACGATCAGATTGTCTCAACCAGTGACGAAACACTTGATGTAGGAATTTACACCAATATTGGACAAGCACAAACTTCCATACCCGGTTGGATCAAGAACAACGCAGGATGGTGGGCTGACGGACAGATAGACGACAATGCGTTTGTATCAGGCATACAGTGGCTAATATCAAACGGAATTATGACTATACCA
>Ga0310344_10003061_pt1 | contig 12527 bp, 9 predicted proteins | sample HC15DNA20200_MG_FD_203801 | JGI IMG/M metagenome (GOLD analysis project Ga0310344, IMG submission 203801) | Marine microbial communities from station ALOHA, North Pacific Subtropical Gyre - HC15-DNA-20-200_MG | ecosystem: Environmental > Aquatic > Marine > Oceanic | place: Pacific Ocean: North... | reverse complement strand
TAACGTACGCTAAGGCGTCTATCTAACTCACTCCTCCAACCCTATGCCAAACGACTCCTACTCCAATCTCGCATTCGACCAAGCACTCAGTGACGTTGACCCGTTCATGGCCGATCTCATTGACCATGAGCTGCGTCGACAACACAACAAGCTCGTATTGATTCCTTCCGAAAGCATCACTCCGGCTCCCGTCCGCGCAGCATTGGGGTCACCTTTGACGAGCCTCTACGCTGAAGGCTATCCAGCCGGTCCGATGACACGTGACACACCTGAACGTTTGGCAAACATTGAGTGGCAACTTGCGCGCTATAGACGCTATGGAGACCGTCGGTACTACCGCGGAAACGAATTCACTAACTTAATCGAGTCTCTAGCCCAACAACGCTGCGCCGCGTTGTTCGCTAACGATATCGCCCCAGCGGATCGCATCCGCGTGAACGTGCAAGCGCTATCCGGCGCTGCGGCCAACAACGCCGTCTACGAAGCCTTGTTGGAGCCCCATGACACAATCCTGGGTCTCAACCTCGCTCACGGCGGTCACCTGAGCCACGGTGCTTCGGTCAATCGCTCAGGGCGCAGATTCAAAACAGCAAGCTATGAAATCTCGTCTGTAGACGCCCGTCTTGACTATGATGAAATCGCTACCATCGCTCGGCGCGAGCAGCCTCGCATTATCGTCGCCGGGTACACCTCATACCCGTGGGCTCCAGATTGGGACCGCTTCCGAACCATCGCGGACGAAGTTGGAGCATATTTGCTAGCCGATATCTCCCATCCAGCAGGCCTTGTGGTCGCTGGAGAGTATCCGTCGCCCGTTGGAATCGCAGATATCGTGACCTTCACAACGCACAAAACACTGTTTGGACCACGGGCAGCCGTAATCCTTTCGCATAAACAAAACATCATGCGACGGATCGACAGATCCGTATTTCCAGGTGAACAAGGAGGTCCTCACCTCAATAAGATCGGCGCTATGGCCGTGGCCTTTGCGCTTGCCTCTACCGAAGCCTTTCGAACAACACAGCGCCAAATCACAGCCAACGCTCTTGCCCTCGCAACTTCCTTGCAAGCCGAAGATATAAGTCTTGCTTACGGTGGTACTGACACACACCTACTCGTGATTGATCTCAAGCGCTCGGGAGCTTCCGGCGACCTTAGAGCCGAGCCTGCTGTGCGCATACTCGATGCGCTTGGGATCGTAACCAACCGAAATTCTTTACCTGGGGACATCGGATTCGCAGCACCGACGGGTGTGCGAGTCGGCACACCATGGCTCACGCAACGCGGCTTCGGTGTTTCAGACATGGAAACCGTAGCCGGCATCCTAGGCCGGGCGTTTCGCGCAATGACTGGAATCACATACCCAGGTCGTAAGACCGCGCGTTTCCGCGGAAGGATTGACTTCAGCTCGCTAAACCAACTAAAAGCGGACGTAACCGCTATGGCGAAACGTGGCCTATCTGAACAAACACCCCCGGCGTCAAACGAAGAACCTGAAACAATTCTCGAGCTTCAGGGACGACGTGTTCTAGCGTTCGCAGACGAGATCTCAAACCAACGTGTACGTGATCTACAACCCGGCGGAGCCATGCATGTTGGTGTGTCAGGACCTGATGCGACGGTTCATTCCGTCTTGTTCATCCGACCTAACGAAAAATGTTTGCCTCGAGATCGGCGCTTGTACGCCGTAACTGACCCGGACAAAGCAGTGGAAATGGCAGCATGGCTGCAAGCAATCGCAGACGGATACGTCCTTCTCGATCGAAATGAGCCGAGCCGGAAAATCGTTGGACCGATCGCCGTTATAAATTCATCTCATCAAGGCGCTCGAACATCCGGTATGGTGCTTGATGCTGCCTCCGCCTCCAGCCTAGGTAGCACGGGAACAACACAAGTCACGTTAGATGGCGTAGATCTTTTGATTGCGATCGATGGACCTGCCGCCGTTGCTCTTTATGACACAAATAGGGCGCAGGAGGCACAGGCGGCCCTCTCAAACCATGGGTCAGAACAAACCGCGCTTCCACCGCCTCCTGATCCCGATCTACACCTCCCGTTCTTCTTGGGTCGATCTGAAGTTCTACCAACCACGCCACCACGAAAAGTTCCAAGTTTCGTATGGACTAACACACGAGAAACAAACGCTCTCCTCGAAACACCCCTACATGCTGTCCATCGTGACCAGTGCAACGCACGCATGGTTCCATTCGCAGGCTGGGACATGCCCGTGTATTACAAGAGTGGGATCGAAAAAGAACACGCAGCAGTTCGCCAAACGGCTGGTCTGTTCGATGTCGGGCACATGGGCATCTTTGCAGTCGAAGGCAACCAAGCGTCAGAATTCCTTGATCTTGTTACGACCGCGAACGCCTCGCGTCTTGCAGTCGGACGATCCGCCTACACGTACTTGCTGGATGCAACCGGACACACGCTCGACGACCTAATTATCTACCGACTTGCAGCCACCCAGTATCTGGCCGTTGTCAATGCATCAAACGCTGACAAAGACTGGTCATGGCTAACCGGGGTAAACGAACAACGCCACGAGATTGAACGAGACGATCCATGGGCAGCATCACCGGTTAAAGTCGTGCTCCGCGACCTCAAACAAGAAGCGGAAGGAGATCGCCGCCGGATCGACCTCGCACTTCAAGGTCCCAAAGCCCGCAACGTGCTTCACCGGCTGTCCGTTGATCCAGATACAAGCCAGACCATACAGCGAATGCGGCCCTTCGACGTTAGATCTGTCACGTTAGCGAATATAGATCTTGAACTCGCCTACACTGGTTACACGGGCGAGAAGATCGGATATGAACTATTCGTTCATCCTGAAGCGGCTGTTGATCTGTGGAACAACATCCTTCAAGCTGGAGACGATATCGGTGTGATACCAGCTGGACTAGCCGCCCGCGATTCGACACGCACTGAAGCTGGCTTACCGTTATACGGACACGAGCTCGGAGGCTCACTGGATCTGTCGCCAGGAGACGCTGGGTTTGGCTCCTTCATAAAGATGTACAAGACGTTCTTCGTTGGACGTTCAGGCCTCATTGAACGTGAGCGATCCCGGACCTCGCAAATCGTACGGTTTGCAATCACCGACACCCACACACCTATGGCCCGTCAAGGCGATCCCGTAGTTGACACACGCGGATCATGGGTCGGAAGTGTGACAAGCGCAGCACGGGATCTTGCTCAACAACAGGTCGGCATGGCACATGTAACCAAGCAATCTAGTGCTGAAGGTTCAAACTTGTACATCTACGCAGGAGCCTCCGCCCGCCGTGCAACTGAACCGATCGCTCCTCAAGACCTCTGCGCGGGAACCCGTAGTCCGCTACCCATTAGCGCTACTGTGATTTCTAGATTCCCCACTGCGTCTCCATCTGATTTAAGAACACAATCGAAAACATCTATCGATTTGGAGCACGGCGAATCTGTGAACGTTACTGCTGTTTAAAGTCACTTCTCAGATCCTTGCTATCACGCCCTCAGGCAGGAAACAGATCAATAAGGAGATCGAAAACAAACAGTCCAGAAAGCCAAATCTAAAATAGACCCTGGCAGGGCCACAATGGCTCACACCCATCAGGCTTCAGAGCACACATATCCAGAAACATCGCCAGTTCACACTACCGGATCGAACCACGCGGATTCCGCTAGAACAACCCTAGACGCTTGCCCAAGAGTGCCGTCGAGCCTTGAAGCAATATGGGTGGTGAGGCGGGGCTTCTAATCCTGTCGATTCTAAGAACCCGCGCGCCGTTCCCGGCCCAACAAAAGAAAACGTGTCACGCAGAACCTTGTTCTTAACCACGTCACCGTCTGGCATCTCCATCAAAAATGACTCGAATGATCCGTGACGATCCTGAATGTCTCGAACAATCTGGGCATTGGCTACAGCAGCTACGATTTTCTTTTCACTACGAATGACATCAGGATCGCTCATAAGGCGCTCGATGTCTTTCGGACCGTACTCAGCCACACACGTCACATCGAAGCAATCAAACGCGCGGCGTATACCACTGCGTTTGTTCCAAATGACCGTCCAACTCAAGCCCGCATGGAATACCTCAAGCATCATTCGCTCAAAATATTCATGGTCGTTCTCCGGTCGCTCACCCCACACGTCGTCGTGATATTCCTTAAGGTTCTCGTTACGCTGCGCCCACTCACACCTCCCTTTTTCTCCTAACATATCCCGTACACGTGCATCGGCTATATCTTCTGGAACCGCTGGCTTCCGGAGGGGTACACGACGCGCAGAAATTTCATTTGCCAAATATTTCGCAGCCATTGGCTAGTCCTCCAGTACAAAACCGTTGCTGTCATATAACACCGGTACATCAAAGATGTTTAACATGACCCGTCTGCCTAATATTGAAGTCAGCTTGTAGACTCCAGGCCTTCAAAAGTGGACGTCTCCAATTGCACGGCGACCTCTGAAAAACCGAGATTGCGCCAGAAGCCAATGCTTTGAGTTGCGGTCGATGGAACTGTAATCGCCATCCGCGATACTCCGGAATCACTGAGCGTCTGCCGCATCTGTCGAATCATGAACCGACCAAGTCCATGGCGCCGCATTTCAGGAATCACCCACACCTCAGCAATGTGTGCCACACCAGCGTCTAGATGAAAATCTGTGAGTGCCAAGACCCGGCCCTCTCGCTCATACATCCAAAGCCACGTTGGGTGATCCTTGAGGCGATGGCGAATCCTCTCCCTGTACAACTCGTTCCACTCGGTGTGATTGATCTCATATGGAAAGCTCTCATTCCAATACGCCACCATCGCCGCAAGAAATTTCTCCCACACATCTGCGGAACTCTCTAAATCGACCGTCTTAATCTCTTCAACAAGCCAGTTCATATGAACACCATCCTAGTTGTCCGTACGGATCTGAACCAAGTGGTATCGCTTCTTTCCCGAGCGTAAGAGAAGTTTGCCATCCCCGAAGTCATCCAAGCCTAAGATCGCGTTCGCATTATCAACCCTTCGATCATTCACGTACGCTCCTCCCTGAGTGATGAGTCGCCTAGCAGATCCACGTGACGATGCCAGGCCAGTAGTTATCAACAGATCCACAACGCTCAAGCCATCCACAACCTCAGCCGCCGCTACGTATGTCTGCGGAGCAGCATCGACGGAGCCATCACCGTCCCCAAAAAGAGTGTGCGACGACTGACGCGCCGCATCTGCCGCCTCTCGACCATGAACCATCATCGTAACTTCATGCGCGAGCCGGTCTTTAACAGAGCGCAAATGAGAACCCTGCTGCGACGCAAGTTCACGGACCTCATCCATCGAAATTGAAGTGAGCAAAGCCAAGACTTGTTCAATCGACCCATCCTCAACGTTAAGCCAATATTGGTAGAAATCGAATGGCGACGTGAGTTCCGGATCCAGCCAGATTGTTCCGTCGGCCGTCTTGCCCATCTTTGTACCCGCCGACGTCGTTAAGAGTGGAGTCACAAGACCGAATGCTTCAACGCCCTCAATCCTTCGAATTAAATCCACGCCCGCGAGAATGTTTGACCACTGATCACTTCCTCCAATCTGAACCACGCATTGGTATTTACGGAAAAGGTGTAAAAAGTCGTACGCCTGCAACAACCGATAGTTGATCTCTACAAAATTGAGTCCCTGACCACTCTCTAGACGCGCCCGGTAGGTCTCGGAAGCAAGTAGTTCGTTGACGCTAAAGAAGCGCCCAATTTCTCGCAGAAAATCAAGGTAACGGATTTCACCTAGCCATGTCGCATTGTCAACAACTACCGCGTCAGCACCAAGACGCTTGAGCATTCTTTCGACCTGTCGACTTATTGACTGAGTATTTGCAGAGACGTTCTCCGTCCCCAGCATCTCCCGAGTGGAAGCGCGACCTGTTGGATCCCCTACCATGCCCGTTCCACCACCTGCCAACAAAACCGGGTGATGGCCTGCCCGTCCGAGATGTCCGACAAGTGCAAGCGGAATCAAATGCCCTGTATGCAAACTTGGAGCCGTCGGATCGAAGCCAACGTAGAAAGCAAGAGGGTGATCGAGCGCACTCCTCACTCCATCAGCATTCGTGACCGAGTGAACAAATCCTCGCCCTATGAGCTGGTCAAATATTGATACGCCCATGGCCCTAGTCGTACACAACCCGAAAGCTACTGGTCCAGCATGGATCAAGCGGCTTCACGTGACCAACCCAAGCCACAAACCGCGAAAGCAGTAGACGACAAGCACTACAACCAAGCCTCGTTTCCAATCAAGCCGTCTGAAGATAACCACAGCCCTTGCTCAGGGCGCGTAATCACGGCCTAGAATCCCCTCCCTATCAATGAACCAGCCAAACATTCGCTCACAGACAAGCCTTGCGATATAGACGATTCACAAACAAACGTAGCTTCTCTTTTCCACTGGCATATATCTCCGCCCGCCTACTCTCAATCCGAGCCAAAATACCTGAGGACCGCTGTATAACCTCGTCACCTACCAGAACAAGCCATGTCTCAGCCTCACGTTGGACAGCACGGTTCTCAGCCGCAAGACACGAAGCGAAACCGTGCGAAAGCCGGCTATTCAAATAATCCTCAAAGTGCCGAAGCTCGTGCGCCAGCACAGCCGCAATTGCACGGATATCCTCATTTCTAATCAATTCGTTGAGCCGGATTCCCGACCCCACCTCGAAACTCGCCAACACATTGTTAGCCATTTTTCCAAATCGCATGCGCAGACCCCTGTCCGCCGCTAAATCAAGTGCCGCCTCATTCACAGCCACATTCTCCAACAGCATCATGGCCTCAAGGATTCTTGGATCCGTGACGGCATACGTACGTAAAGCGACTGGAATAGGCACAAGGCCAGCATCTGATGGTGGATCTAACCGGACATCCAACACCACCACCTGTGTCGGACGGTGTGGGTCAGCCAGTATTGAATCAGGAATTGCGAGCTCCCGGTATATATCTCCCGCGTTGATCAGAACGACCGATCCAACCGGTTGCCCACCATCAACCTGTTCAACCCAGTGTTGCAAGGCAGTGCGTTGAAAACGCTGCACAACAAAAGGCCCTAGACGAACCGGACGAGACATAGGAAAGCCGTGAATCTCCAAGCTCGCCTCAAGGCTCCCAGCTTGTATCGGATTGTTAGCAAAAGCTTCGGTAATCTGTCGGTCAGTCATCCACAATGGACGCTTCGCACGAGCGATCTCTAATGATTGCGGCTGATTTTCATCGGACATTGGAATATGGCGAGCATGCAACTCCGCTGCATACGCCGGTCGGTCCAAAAGCTCAAAAATGTTAGCCAAACGAACCCGATTGTCCTCCGGCGACCACTGCAGAAGGGCACGCTGTACTAATTGGTACGCGAATCCACCGTCCGAAATCCACGGACGTGAGATGGGAGGGCCCAGCGTCTCGAAACCGCCGAATCGCCGATATGCGTCATAGAAATGTGGACCGCCTCGGTAATTTCGAATCGCAAACCCAAGACCATCCGCCTCTAATCGTGGATGAAAAACACCGCCAGTAACATGAAAAGGCGCATTGAGATCATCCGCCGCGACCTCATCCCTCATCAACAGCAAGAGGAAGACCGCAACAAGCACGACTGTTGCTGCACGAATAACATAGACGGATATGACTGATGTCATGAGCAGAATGATTCGATCGTGATCCTCATTAACAACACAACGATACGGCCTTGCCGCATTGTTACGCTAGATTAGAGATATGGAAACCGAACATTTGCGGATAAAGCTCACTCGCTACTCTCACGGAGCCGGCTGAGCCTGTAAACTCAGCACCGACGAGCTGGCGCACGTGCTGCGTCAAATGCCACCGATGGTCGCACCAGACCTACTAGTAGGTGCCTCGACCATGGATGATGCCGCCGTCTATCGTGTACGTGACGATCTGGCCATAGCCCTAACCACCGATTTATTTACCCCAATCGTGGACGATGCCTACAGCTTTGGAGCTATCGCCGCTGCAAATGCCTTAAGCGATCTATACGCTATGGGGGCAACACCCATCTTGGCTCTTAACCTAGCCTGCTGGCCCCGCGATGTAATACCCCTTGACGTTCTCTCCCGCGTGCAGCAAGGCGCAGCAGACAAGGTCCTCGAGGCAGGAGCGATTGTTGCGGGTGGGCATTCAATCGACGATCCCGAACCTAAATTCGGCCTCGTCGCCCTTGGCACACTACATCCTGACGCGATCAGCACGAACGCGGGAGCACGCCCAGATGACCTCCTCGTAGTAACCAAGCCCCTTGGCACTGGAATCGTTACGACTGCTATTAAGCATGACGCTGCCAGCCCATCCACAGTCGCAAAAGCGATTCAGTCAATGTCGGAGCTGAACGCTCAGGCATCTGCAGTAGCCCGGGATCATGGCGCACATGCGATAACTGATGTAACAGGCTACGGTTTGCTGGGACACCTACGGGAACTCCTGCAGGCCAGTGAAGTCTCAGCTCAAATCTATGCCGATGTAATCCCCGTCCTACCAGACGTTTGGGAACTGCTGCACGAAGGCTATGTACCCGGAGGCACCAAACGCAATCTAACCGCCATCGAAAACGTCGTAGCATGGCATCCAAGCATCGACGCGGCTACGCGCACCCTTTTCGTAGACGCCCAAACAAGCGGCGGGCTCTTGATCGCCATCCCCCCAGAAGACGAAGCTGCTATGTGTCAAGCTCTCAAATCCAAAGGAGTTCTAGATTCCGTCACTATCGGACGTATCACCGCACCCGGTATCCCACTAATTGACGTTCACCCCACATACACTGAATTCGAGATCAACACCTAACGGTCACTCTGTGAATATGGATTGGATAACGATGAGTCCGATAACGAAGAAATGCCACTCAAGATCAAATATCCAGCGCATACAAACAGGATCGTGGCCTATTCGCCATAATCCGCACTCCTACCGTGGGATGATTGCAACGTGAGCGCAATATGTATTGTGGGTACCGGATACGTTGGCCTTTCCGTAGGCGCCTGCTTCGCAGACCTTGGCCACGACGTAACTTGCCTCGACATCGATAAAGACAAAGTCGCCAGCTTGCAGGCAGGACAGGTGCCGATCTACGAGCCTGGCCTTGGTTCACTCGTCGAGCGTAACGTATCCGCAGGGCGGTTAACGTTCTCAACTGACTACGCCGTCTCAGTCCCCAACCGCGAACTGGTCTTCATCGCAGTAGACACTCCAACAGGAACCGCCGGCGAGGCCAACTTAGCGGCGATTGATTCCGCCGCTACTGCACTCGCACCGGTTCTCACCAAAGGGTCCATCATCATCACTAAAAGCACCGTACCGATCGGAACCGGAGATCTCATTTCACGAATTGTGAATGAGCACCGGAACGATTACGAACGCTTCGCGGTCGTATCAAACCCAGAGTTTCAACGTGAAGGGACTGCAGTCCAAGACTTCCTGCACCCAGATCGTGTCGTCGTAGGATCCGCTGATAAAGCCGCCGCCGATCGTGTTGCCGAACTCTATCGATCATTCAATTGCCCAGTTATCGTGACGGACCTACGCACCGCTGAAATGATCAAGTACGCGTCAAACGCGTTTCTGGCTACACGCATTTCGTTCATTAACGAAATCGCGACCATATGCGAAGCGTTGGGTGCTGACGTAGAGGTTGTCTCGCATGGCATGGGCCTTGACACCCGAGTTGGACCCGGATATCTGAGTGCCGGAATCGGCTGGGGTGGAAGCTGCTTCCCCAAGGACGTACGCGCACTGGAACACATGGGGGCCGTGCATGGCGCTCATCCGCAACTCCTGCGTGCAGTCATGGAGATCAATCGTGATGCACGTCGGGTGGCAGTCAGAAAATTGCGAGAATCTTTGGGCGATCTACGCGGACGTACGATTGCGATCTTCGGCCTTTCGTTCAAACCAAATACAGACGATGTTCGGGATGCTCCTGCGATCGAGATCGCCCATCTACTGATCGGAGAAGGAGCCGTCGTTCGCGCCTACGATCCCGTGGCAACTGACAAAGCCAGGGCTGAACTCGGCGAGGCCGTTACCTTTGGTCACTCCGCACTTCAAACCGCTACCAAAGCCGATGCCGTAGTGATAGCTACCGAGTGGAATGAATTTCGTGACCTCGATTGGACAGCAATCCTCGAAGTGATGCAAGGAAACGTTTTGGTCGACGGACGAAACCTTCACGATCCCGACCGCATGGTCGAACTCGGATATCGTTATTTCGCAATGGGACGTCAAGACCCGGACAATGTGGAACTCTCCGCTGACTAAGCACATCATTCTGAATGATTCCGGAACGCAGTATTTCCGTATACTCCATCAAGCCTCCCGGTACCGGGTCTTGTAACAGAACGCCACGATGGAGGACTCCGAAAACACGCTAACCCGTAGCAGCGAACTCGTCGTGGGCATGCTCGTCGTCGCGTTCGTTGTTTTCGTCTTGTGGGTTGTCCTCCTACGACCAACAGACTCCTCTAAGCCTCCAAGCGGATCAAAATCAACCGCGACGTCCACGGCCGTTCCAAGAGAAATAATTATTAACAAAAGCCCTGACGAGGCATGGCAGGAAGTTATCGCAACTCCCACGCCTACAGTGACGCCCACGCCCACCACAACTCCGCGACCGCCCCCTCCACCAACCCCAACGACCTATACCGTGCAACCCGGCGACACTTTGTCGGCAATTGCCACACGGTATAACGTAACAGTGGACGATCTTGTACGTAAGAACCGCCTCGTGAACCCTGATGCCCTGCAAGTAGGGCAAGACCTAACCATTCCAACACCTCCCGCCCCACAATAACTCCACCTCATCAGGCCAGCAGAGCAACCATCGCACTGATTCGTTCCCGCAAAGATCAGCGCCCATGATGTAGCAACAATATGTTCCACATTCTCCACACCCTACTGATTCAATAGAAGAAGCTCCCATGTCCGTTTGTTCTAGAATTCCTTGGACGCATATTTTTCGGGAGTGCTAAGGTCAAGCCCTCGTGCTTATGGTCCGAAGGCACGCCGTTGGCACGCCGCAAGCTTCAAAAACGAACATTCAGCGACATCGATCGTGGATCGTTCGGTGGTCTGGTGTTCAACGCACGCAAGAAACAAAGTCTGACCCAAGCTGAACTTGCCGAAATGATCAAGCGTGATCGTCCATGGCTGAGTGACGTAGAAACGGGCAAGATCACGCACGTGCTCGATGATGACATCGACAACCTAGCCCGAACACTCAGCCTCGACCCCGGTCAACTACGTGGCGCTCGCGCCCGATCGCGCTCCCGTGCAATTCCTGACCAGAATTTGGCCACTGCGCACCGAACCTGCCAAGTTTGCAGCTGTCCGAACCCTAATGATGCGAACTTCTGTTCAAGCTGTGGCAGCAAATTAATATCTGACGTTGAATGCCCAACATGTCGCCACCGTAACGAAGCAATCGCGAACTTTTGCAATAACTGTGGCGACGCGCTCCTCGCGCTCCCTGAGCCCTAATCACATTCGCAGCAAGGATCTTATGTCACATAGAAATGCCGAGGAGTTTAGCCAACTCAGGATGCTGTTCATCAAGAAATACATGTCGATCGGATCCAAGCTCTACCAGAATTACAGGCACTTCATACTGCCCCGAAACATCCAGCACTTCGTGCCGTTCAGGCTGAAGATCCTGAACCTCGATCTCACCATAAACAACACCGTGCTCGTCCAGCCACGCCCGAGCACGATGGCACCAACCACACCAATCCACGCTATAGAGGGTGACGCGAGCTTTGGAGGTTATACCTAACACCTCAGTCATAGAGAGTCACTTAGAAATCTCGGGTCCAGTACATATGCACGATAATCGAACTGCCTACACAACGCCCCAAGGATTCCCCACCACCACGCAAATATAATTCACCGTTACATCCCAATTGGTGGATTCAAAACATCGACCAAAGAACTTAAACCGTTACGTATATCAGATCCGATAACCATCACCTCACCAACCATGATGAAAGATCTGTCGTTCACACAGCAAACCGAACAAAGTCACGACCGCATGTACACAACAAGCCCTGACCCTTACAACAACCAGCACACAGAACTCACCAACTGTGTTCAAGAACATGTTGCCAACCATGGCATTTCGATTCCCTCGACCTCTTCATGATCGCCCCTCCATTCCGATCACGACCTTCATGGATCCGCAATCTCGATGTATTCATCGGCTTTGCCCAGACACAATTCCAACAACATCTCGCATATCCGGGTGACTTTTGGATGTCTCCGCTCGCACGGTTGGGCATTGCCGCAGCACTAATCGGATTCTGGAACGCTGTGTATGAGACGGGGGCAGCGCCGGGTGGGATGACACGGGACATGATGCTGGCCTGGGCCGCTGCTTCAATCGTCATGAGCCGACTCGTCAACGTGGATCTTGCCGAACAAATTGCGGAGCGCATCCGCCGCGGTGACATCGTATTCGAGGTTATGCGACCAGCAAATTATCAAGCACAAGCGTTTGGATCCTGGATCGGATCAAGC
>Ga0310344_10003060_pt1 | contig 12527 bp, 11 predicted proteins | sample HC15DNA20200_MG_FD_203801 | JGI IMG/M metagenome (GOLD analysis project Ga0310344, IMG submission 203801) | Marine microbial communities from station ALOHA, North Pacific Subtropical Gyre - HC15-DNA-20-200_MG | ecosystem: Environmental > Aquatic > Marine > Oceanic | place: Pacific Ocean: North... | reverse complement strand
TGAATTTCTGCATAACCCGTATCAGTTAGAGGGCGATTATTACTTCCGTCTGCATTCATTATCCAAAGATCAGGATGATCCTTTCCTTTTGGTATAACCGAATACACTATTCTTCCTTCAGTCGCAGGCTTATCAAAGAATTGAACTCTATCATCTTTTATTTCAAATTGATGAGCTTGCACTGAAAATGCTGGAATGAATAATAATACTACAAGAACTACAATTAAATATTTAAGTGTAACCTTCATTTGTATAGTTTATACAAAATTAAGATTTGCATCATATAAGGCATAAATTAGATAGAGTGTAGAATAAGTTTATGAATCAAGAAGAATTAGATAGAGAGCAAATTAAGCAACAAATTAAGCAACAGATTAGGAAGAGGCTTTTTGAAACGACCAAAAGGTTTTTAACCCTTATTCTAGTTTTAATGCTTATTATGAGTTTATTTGCACCTATTTTAGGATCTATATTTTAATATTATTCTTTCGGGTCAATTGTAACTTCGTATATATTTCCATCAACGGATAGAGTTTTTTTATAAGCATTTTTACCAAGATTCTCAGTTTCTGAAGAATTTGTATCAGTTATAGTTTCTTCCATATCATTTACGTATCTCACACCTAGTTGGCCATTTCCTTCTAAGAAAGTTATTCCTTTTTCTCCACAAGTAGCAGATATGAAAATATTCTCATCTGTGATTTTTATGTTCTTTTCCTTGAGCAATTTCTTGTTGTATTCAATGCCTAAATTAGGATTTGCATCATTTAGGTCGTGGACATCTTCATTGGTAGGTTTTAAAGATAGTTGATCTGATGCAATTTTCATGATTTCAGAGTCAGGATCTGTAGGAGTTTTACCAAAATAACCAAGAATCATTTTTCCATAATTTTCAGAAATTTTTGACCATTTTTCTTGAACAGTATTCATAAACGCTTGTTGAAAATAAAATTGTGAAACAGGAGTAACAGAAGTTCCAAAGCCACCTTTTGCTACAACTTCTCTCATATTCTCAATCACTTTTCCAAAGAGATCTAGAGTTCCGTTATCTCGCATCATTTGTGTATTTGCAGTGAGAGCTCCTCCTGGCATTGGTGAAAAAGGAATTATGGGATTAACTGCAGTTGCTTCTGGAGGAAGATAATATTTTTCCATTTGTTCTATAAAAGATTTTTCTACTTCCAGTATCTTTTCTTCATCTATATCCAAGGTATATTCCGTGCCTCTCAATGCCTGCCACATTGACAAGATATCGGTTTGTGAAGTTCCTCCACTTACTGGTGACATTGCTAAATCTATAATATCTGCTCCAGCTTCTATCGCTGCCATATTACCTGAGATAGCCATGCCGGCTGTGTCATGTGTATGGAATTGAATCGTTGTGTCTTTGGGTAATAATTTTCTGGCATTTTTCACAGAATCATAAACTATGGATGGGGGTGTTGTTCCAGATGCGTCCTTAAACGCTAAACTATCAAACGGAATATCGGCTTTTAATATTTCTTTTAATTTATCAGTGTAGAAATCTGCAGAATGAAAGTATTTCTCATTTAAACTTGGAGGTAGCCCCATAAGAGCAATAACAATCTGATGATTTAGACCTGCATTAGTTATACACTCTCCCGAATAAGATAAATTTCTAATATCCATAAGAGCATCAAAATTTCTTATAGTGGTAATGCCATGCTTTTTAAATAATTTTGCATGAAGATCAATTATATCCCTTGATTGAGATTCTAACCCTACAACATTTGCACCTCTTGCTAGGGTTTGCAAATTGATATCTTTTCCGACAATTTCTCTAGATTTATCCATCATATCAAAGGCATCTTCTTGGCAATAAAAATAAAGACTTTGGAATCTTGCTCCTCCGCCAATTTCAAAATTGTTATTTCCGGCTTCAACTGCAGCCTTTAATATTGGTATAAAATCTTCTGTTTTAACTCTTGCCCCGTAACATGACTGAAAACCATCACGAAAAGAAGTGTCCATAAAATTAATCTTTTTCATAAATATAATTATAAGATAGAATTTTTTCTTTTTACTATAGAAATAAATACTGATAAAGATAAAATTCGATAGAATACTAAATCATGCCCCTGTAGTTCAGAGGATAGAGCACCGGTTTCCTAATTCATTCAGTATTGTTTTTTAGTGTATGACTTTGTCCTTTGTTGTCTGAACCTAAACCTATCTTGTTCCATTGTTGTCTTTTGTTGTCTTATATTATGTATCTGTAATGTGTACCCACTAGTAATCTTCCTCCTCCTCATCTTCTTCTAGGTATGGTTCAAATGCCATATCTTCATCAGTTAGCTCATCAGGGTCTGGCTATATTTATGCTTCATCTTTTATAATTTTTTTTATTTTGCGCTTCATTAATATGTTAAAAATTTACTTAGATAAATTAGTCTATATCAATGATTCTTAAGTCCGGAATAGGAATAATTAACTTTCCATTAAAGTTAAAATTATTTTTTAAATCATCAATTATTTCTTTTGAAAAATTCCAAGCAAAAAGGAAAATGTAATCTGGTTTATCATGTTGTATTTCAGAAGGATCTTTAATTTTTATTGATGTTCCTGGTAGATATTTTCCTTGTTTTAAGTGTGATTTATCATAAATATATTTTAAATTATTTTCTCCGATAAAGTTAATCAATGTTGATGCTTTTGCAGGAGCTCCATACCCATAAACCTTCTTTTCATCATTGGATATTTTTTCAAATAAGTCCAATAAATTTGATTTAATTTTTAAAACCTTTTTGCAGAATAGTTTTAATTTTTTTCCAATTAAATCTTCTTTTTCTTCTTTATCTAATAAATCATTAAAGGACTTTGTTTTTTTATATTTTTTACTCTTTGATATATATATTCTTAATTGTCCATGATGAACTGGCAATACGTATGCATCAAAAATATTTAAACCAAATTTTGAAAATAAATTATTTAAATTATTTAGGGACCAGTAAGAAAAATGTTCATGATAAATAGTATCAAATGAATTGTCGTCTATCATTGAGCCTAAGTAATGTATTTCAATGATAATTATTCCTTCATCAGATATTAATTCTTTCAAGCCTTCAACAAAATCATTTATCTTAGGAGTATGAGCAAAAGTGTTGGTTGATATAATGAAATCTGCACTTCCGTATTTATTTTTTATTTTTTTTGCAAGTTTATGAGAAAAAAATTCATTAATAGTTTTAATGCCTTTTTTATTGGCAATGTCTGATAAATTTTTTGCAGGATCTACTCCAAGAATATTTTTAGAAAAATTAGAAGCAGATTCTAAAAAAGTTCCATCATTTGAGCCAATATCTAAGATAAAAGAATCACTTTTAATTTTAAATTTTAGATTAATTTCTTTAGAGATTCCTTTTAAATGATTAGTTAATGTTTTAGATACAGATGGCATATAAAAATAGTCATTAAAAATTTCTTTTTGATCAATAATTTCGCTAATTTGTACATGATTACAATTTGATCTGCAGACACTTAAATTTAATGGATATTTTTTTGCATTTTGAGATTTAATTATGTCTGGCTCTAAATTATTAGCGATAGGACTTAATCCAAGATCAAGAATATTTTCAGATGATTCATTGTTGCAAACAAAACACTTATTCATAATAATTTTTATAGTTTTTTTTAATCCATTCTACTGTACTAAATATTCCATCTTTCAAATCTATCTTCGGGGACCAATTAAATTTTTCTTTGGCTATAGAAAGATCAGCTTTCATATAGTAAATTTCTTCTTTATCTTTATTTTGATCAACTTTCATTTCATTTTTAATTTCCATGATACTGGATATTTCATTTACAACCTCTAAAATAGAAGTTGGCTTTGAACTTCCTACATCAATAGAGTCAATTTTTTGACTTGAAAATGTTACTTTTTCAATAATATCTATTACGTCATCAATGTAAATAAAGTCTCTTTGTGAATTTGGATATTTAATATTTAATGGCTCTCCTTTGATTAACCCAAGTACATATGATTGAATTAGTCTATGTTTATAGTCTTTTGGCCCATAAGGAGTAAAAAGATTGATTTCTGTTCCATTAATTTCATTATTTAAAATTGCATTATGAAATATTTTTGATGAATTTATTTTTGAAAATGCATAACTTTGATTATCGTTTATATTATTAAGTTTTGATGCTCCACTGTTAATAAAAATTACTTCTGGATTTTTTTTACTTTGTTTGCATGCCTTAACTAAATTTTTAATTCCATTTATATTTACAGTAACGTGATCATTAATATTTGTTGGAATAGGAAAATATCTAGATGAGGCCATATAAATGATTATTTCAGCATTTGATTCAATCAAATTTTTTTCCAAATCTGAGAACTTTCTTACATCACATTTTCTAAAAGTTAATTTATTATCAATGTAAGTTTCTGGAGGTTTATTTGATAAGTAGGTACAAAAGATTTTTTCGATATCATTTTTTTTAACTAATCTGTTTAACAAATGAGAGCCAATGAATTTAGAAGACCCAATTAATAAAACATTCATTTTAATTCCAGTCAAAGATAATTTTATCTAAGCCTATTTGTTTTGATTCACTATCACTGTGTTCATGATCTGTAACATTTGCTAAAAGACTTGTTTCTTTAGAAACACATTGAAAACTAAACCAATAATTTGGTGGGATTGTAATCATTTTATGATTTTCTTTTGATATTATTTCTGTGATGAAATCATTCTCGCTTTTTTGAATTACAATTTTTATTTTGCCGTAAACAGCAATTAAATTACATGTAATAATTTTATGCATTTTCCACCCTTTTATTTCTTTTGGATGGATCTCACTAAAATAGACCTCTTGTACGTCTATTGATAAATTTTCTGATTTCATAAAACCTTTTAATATATCACCTTTTTTATTGCTGATAATTGGTAGATTTTTAATTTTAATTTCTTTCATCAAATTACCCATGAATAATTTTTTTTAGATGCTATATCTACGTAACTTTTTATTTGATCCTCTGATATCATCAGCATTTTTTCGATATCATTTGATGTATAAAATTCTTTGTACCAATCTGAAGAAAAATTAATCATTTGATCAAAAGATAAATTTGGTTGCCAGTCAAGTAAATCGTTAGCTTTTGTGCAATCTAATTGTAGTAATCCTGCTTCATGAAAATCATCAGTGTGTTTTATTGAGTAAGAATCTTCTTCTTTTTCATAACCCCACCTTTTAGATAACCCATCAATCAAATTTATTACTGTTTTATTACTTGTTTCATCTGGGCCAAAATTAAAATTTTCACCATTTAAATTTGTGTCAGAATAAAGTTTGCTTGCAAGCGCAAGATAGCCACTTAGAGGTTCCAGTACATGTTGCCATGGTCTTGTTGAAAGGGGATTTCTAATTGATAATTTTTCATTTTTGCTCCAAGATGATACTGCATCAGGAACAATACGATCTTTGCCCCAATCTCCTCCTCCTATCACATTACCTGCTCTTGCTGAAGCTATACAAGAATTAAATTTATGATTTTTAAAAAAAGAATGAAAAAAAGATTTTATAACTAATTCAGCGGCACCTTTCGATCCACTATAAATGTCTTTTCCTCCAAGAATATCATTTTCATTATAACCTCTTGATAATTCCAAATTATCGTAGCATTTATCACTTGTTATAATAATTGAAACTATTTTCTTTTCTTGTTCTTTTACAGAATTCAATATATTTGCCGTTCCTAAAACATTAGTTTTTAATGTAAATAAAGGATCACTGTAAGAAACTGATACTAATGGTTGAGCAGCTAAATGAAAAATGAAATCGGGTTCTACATTTGAAATAATTTCATTTAAAAAATTGTAATTTTCAGCAATATTAACTTTGTTGAAAGATTCGAGTTTATCTTCAATTTTTAGTGACTCAAACATATTAGTTTTTGATGGTGGAAGATAAGATATGCCATGTACATGTGCACCAAGGTTTCTTAACCAAAGAGAAAGCCAACTTCCTTTGAATCCTGAGTTGCCAGTAACAATTATTTTTTTATTTTGGAATATGTTGTTAAACATTATTTTCTAACCAAGGAGTGTTATTTGATTTTATCATTTCATCTAAATATTCTTTTTCTCGAATATTATCCATGCATTGCCAAAAACCATCATGTCTAAAAGCATATAATTTTTTTTGATTTGCTAGAACATCTAATGTGCCAAATTCTAAATCGCAATCATCATTTTCATTCAAATAATCTAATATTTTTTTATTAAATACAAAGAAGCCGCCATTTATAAAACCTGATTGCATTTGTGGTTTTTCTTCAAATTCTTCAACAATATCTTCATTTAAAGATACAAATCCAAATCTTGATGGCGGTCTAACAACTGTCATTGTAGCTTCGCTTTTTTTATTCTTGTGGAATTCTCCAAGATTAAAAATATTTATATTACTTACTCCATCTCCATATGTGACATGAAAATCTTCAGTAGATATAAATTTTTCAACTTTCTTTAATCTTGCTCCTTTTTCAGAATTCAATCCAGTATCGATAAAATTAATGTCCCAATTTTCTTTCAAATTATTTGAGAACCAATCTTTTATTACGTCTCCTTTATATCCTAAAGTTAAGATAAATTTATTGTGTCCAAAATTAGAATACATTTTCATGATGTGCCATAAAATTGGTTTGTCACCAATATTAATCATTGGCTTAGGCTTATCATATGTTTCCTCACTCATCCTTGATCCTCTTCCACCACAAAATATTATTACATCCATAAATATATTTACCTCCCACCCAATTTATATTATCTTGTTTTCAACTATCTTCATATTTGAGGTGTTGTTAATTAACTTCGTTCCTTTGCTTATAATGCAATTTTTTAAAATATAATTTTTAATATCACTATTTTTTAAAACGACACAATTTTCAATTTCAGAGTTATCAATATTTACATTTTCTTCAATAAGTGAAAATTTTTTTATTATTGAGTTTTTTATCCTTTGTTCATCTTTAATAAGACAAAATTCTTCCAAACGGGTTTCCTCATTTAAACCCTCTAATTTTTTTTTGGAATTAATAAATTCTATAGTTTTATTTTTATTTGCTTCCAAGAAATCATGAATGTTGCCAGTATCAATCCACCAGCCATCAACTACCAAAGTTTTAATAATTTCATTTCTTTCTATTGAAAGTTTTATTGCATCTGTAATTTCAAATTCTCCTCTTTCAGACATTTTAATTTTTTCTACATATTCAAGAATTTTATTTTTAAAACCATAAATTCCTGTTACTGCAAGTTGAGAAGGAGGTATTTTAGGTTTTTCAACAATTTCCTTAAGATTTCCATTATTTTTTACAACAGCAACACCAAATTTTCTTGGGTCATTTACTGATTTAACACATAGCACACTAGAATCATTACCTTTAAATTCATCAATCAAATTTTTTATTCCATTTTCAAAAAGATTATCTCCTAAATATAAAATGAAATCGTCTTTCAAGATGAAATTTTTTGAAATTCTTACAGCATGTGCAACACCAAGCTGATCTTTTTGAACAATAATTGATATATTTTTATATTTTTTTGAAGATATAAAGTTCTTGATCTCTTTGTGATTTTCTTCAGAAACAACTAACCCAATTTCCCTGATCCCATTTTCAATTATCTCTTCAATAATAAAACAAAGAGTTTCTTTTCCGGCAAGAGGCATTAGTGGCTTAGGAGTAGATTGAGTTGCAGGGTAAAGCCTGGTGCCTTTTCCAGCAGCTAAAATTAATGCTTTCATAAAAATCAGGTAAATATTTCAATTAATTGTAATATATTAGTAGATTAATACAATTAAGATAAGTTAATTTGTAATTATTGGGTAATTGGGTACTTGAAAAAGGAAATAATGAAAAGTTATACATTATATAATTATGATACGAGTGTTTTTGGATTTAAAGAATTAGTAGGGGAAATGATGGGTGTTGATCAACTTGATATGATTCACCAAGTTTTTAAATTTCCAGAAAAACTCGAAACAATGAAAGATCAAAATACAGTTCTTCATGACAAGTTTTATGAAGAAATGAAAAAAGATAAATTTAACAATTTATACGTAGATTTCATCAAAAAATTTATTAGTAATTTAGAAATTTTTAAAGATGAAGATATTCTTTATCAGACATACCCATCATTTAGAATACATCAACCCAATAACATAGCTGTTGGTGAGTATCATAAAGATTCTGATTTTGGGCACAATACTCATGAGTTAAACTTCTGGCTCCCTTTTACTGACGCTTGGGATACAAATACTGTTTGGGTCGGTGATCCTGATTCTGAAAGCCATGAGTGCATGGAAGTTAAATATGGAGAAGTTGCTAATTTCGATGGTGCGAACACTTTGCATGGAAATAAAGATAATTTAACAGGAAAGTCTCGATTGAGCATTGATTTTAGAATATTTCCATTGAAATATTACAATGAGGAAGAACAGGCTGATGCTAAAACGATTACTCAAAAAAAGAGATTAGTTATTGGTGAATATTGGACAAAACTTTAGTTAATCTTTGTTCATTTAGAATTTTTGAAATCAATAATTATATTTCTCCATCTGAATGTTACGAATATAAGTGATATATAGATACTAATAATTAAATTTATTGGGTTATATATTTTTTTAAGGCCCATAATTAATATTAACTTCCATCCAAAAGATAAAACAGGAAAGCTATAATTGCTATTCAGATTATTATGACTTGATTTTTTTTCATCTCTAAATCTGGAAATTATTGTTTTATATTTTTCTTCCCAATTTTCAAATTTTTTTTCATTATCTCTAAAATATCTTCTCAGCCTCAGATCTTCATTTATCTTAATAATTTTTCCTAACTTTGAAATTTGGTAAATTAAAAAAACATCTGACCATAAAATCGAATCTAAAAATAATGTTGTTTTTTTTAGTATCCTTTTATTAAAAATACCCATCACTATATCCCCGCTTCCTCTTATTTTCCATGGTATTTTTAGTTGTCGTAAATATGATGAAGAACTGTATAGTTCGAAACCAGTTTCTTTATTAATTTCAAATTTTTTTCCTTCAGAGTCAATTTTTGAAATGTTTGAAAACGCCACGGCGGCATTATGTGTGGTTTCGAGTTTATATACTAATTTTTCTACAAATTCTTTTTCATAAACATCATGAGCGCCAATCCATGCAAAATATTTTCCTGTAGATTTTTTGAATACTAGGTTAAAGTTTTCTGACATCCCAATATTTTTAGTATTTTTAAATATTTTTAACCTGCTATCTTGTTTAGCTAAACTTTCAAGTATTCTAAAACTTTCATCATCTGAATCGTTATCTATAGCAATGATTTCAATATTTTCATATGTTTGATCTATTAAAGAATTAACTGTTTCTGAGATGTATTTTGACTCATTGAAAATAGGAATTCCTAAGCTTACTTTAGGTTTATCATTTTTAAACATAAACAAATAATATCAAACTATTCTAATTGGCAATAAATATATCTGCAGTTAAAAAACCCCAAAGCCCACCCCAAGAGAAATATTTTAAATAATATCTACTGCCATTGTGTAAGGTTTAGGTTTAAAATATGCACCTGAGCCCCTGTAGCTCAGAGGATAGAGCACCGTTTCCTAAATCGTTCAGTAGTGTTTATAGAGTATTACTTTGTCCTTTGTTGCCTTATATTATGTATCTGTGATGTGTACCCAGTAAAAACATTAAGATAAAAATATTATCAAAATGTATAATTATTTATCATGAGAATAAACAAACTACTATTAATTGCAGCATTATTCTTTGCTTTTATGCTCCCATCTGAAATATTTGCTGATGAGTTCCTAGGTAAAGAAGGAGTAATTGTTATGTCAAAGAAAGTCCCTGGAACAACGGGTGACCAATTTGATCTATTCTGGACTGATCTTGGTCAGGGCAACGGAGAAGTTTGGCAAATTACTGATACCCCTGGATGTAACGAGATACAACCATCAATTTCGCCCAACGGAAACTTTGTTGCATTCTCCTCTGATTGCAATGGTGTTGGAACTTATTGGGATGGATTTTATAGGATTTATATACACAATATAACTAAACCACAATCAATGAGTAAGAATCCTCAATTCTTAACGTCTTCAGATACAATGAAGTCAGGTGCTGGCTTAAAGTCAAAATTCAATTCATTTAATCCAAGTTGGGGTTCATGGCAAGGAAATCCCAATAAAGATTCTAATAAGCAGGCTAATGGGCCAATATTATTCCAATCAGATCTTAACGGTGATATGGGAATATATATGAAATTCGCAGGTCCTGGATGGAACTTACCAGCAATTAAAATTATGGATAAACCTGGGGTAGATGAAATAGAGCCATCAATTCATCCAACAGGACCAAGGTCTGCAGGCAAAAACTTTGATGGAGCATATGTTTATTCTTGGATTGAAAAGGGCGGGACTAGAAATCAAGGAATATCTATAGGAACTTTCAAAGATCCGTATAGAAATTGTCCCCCGCCAGTATGGGATGATAATAGTAGTGGTTATGCAGGCGGTTATGCAGAAGGATTTGATCGTGAAGCAGAAATACAGAGTTTTAATTTTAAGCCTGGATGCGAAGATTTAGGCGGGGGTAGCTGGACTATGGGGATTGAAGGGCATTCGGTTGATTGGTATACAGGTCCAACTAACCCGCAAGAAAAGCATTTTCCTGGCAGCAAAGGAGAGCCTGTATTTACATTTATAAGAAAAGGAACTCTCCCTAATACAACAAAAATAATGTGGGCTACTACTCCTAACCGTGAGGTTTTTGGGCAAAAGGAAATGATTGTAGGAGAATTTAGAGGATATACAAGGTTTGGCGGGGAATTTGCTGAATTAAGGCAGCCCAGATTTAGCCCTTACGGTGAATCTGCATTTGAAATTGCTCATTTTATGAGAGATACAAATCCTCTTAAAAATGACCAAGGGTCTCTTAAGGTGCTAGAACCTCCAGATAATATTAAGAGAATTGACCTTAAAACTATTAGCCGTGATTTTGACTGGGGTAGATCTTTTATTGGTTATAGTGGAGATAATCCAGATAATAATTTTTCTTCAGAACAGAACGATCAGTCTAATGAACTTCAAAAAGAAGCTGAAAAGCTTGAATCTGAGTTAAGACTATTAGTAGAAAAAGCGAATGAAAAGAAAGCTGAAGAAAAGAGGCTTCAGGAGGAAGAGATGAGGCTTCAGGAAAGAATGCTCGAAGAATTGTCTAGAGAAGAGCAATTAGAACTTGATAGAGAAATACAAAGATTAGAAGAGGAGAGAAGAAGGTTAGAGCAAGAGGCAGAATTAGATCTAGAAAGACAGAAAATGGATTTAGAAATGCGTCGCCAAGAATTAGAAATGGAACAACAAAGAGAACAGATGCAAATTATGATGGAAGAATTAGAATCTAGAGGAAATGCTTATGAAGAAGAGCAATGCTACGTAGAATCTCAAGAAGGAGCAAGAGGGCTTTTTGGTAATCTAGAAATAGGCGCTCAAATAGACTGCAACATAGGAGATGATTTGGAAGAAAGACTTAAAGATCCAACTACATTAGCTATGCTTGGTCTTGTTGTAACGGTTGGCGCCACAATGCTTCAAATGTTTAGAGGAAGTTGAAAAAATATCCACTACCATTGTTAGTGTTTTAGGTTTAAAATATTCACCTGAGCCCCTGTAGCTCAGAGGATAGAGCACCGGTTTCCTAAACCGGGTGTCCCGTGTTCGAATCACGGCAGGGGCGCCATTAATTCAATTCTTTAAATGATTTATTTAATGAATCTATAGAATCTTTTGCGTCTCCAAATAACATTAAGGTTTTTTCATTATAAAAAATATTATTGTCTAAACCTGCAAAACCTGGGTTCATTGATCTTTTTAAAACAACTATTGATTTAGACTTTTCTATTTCAAGAATTGGCATGCCATATATTGGGCTATTTTTATCTAATTTGGCTGCAGGGTTAACCACATCATTTGCACCAATTACTATTGATACATCAGTCTGTGAAAATTTTTCATTTACTTGATCAAGATCTAATAAAAGTTCATAGTCAATATTTGCTTCAGCTAAAAGAACATTCATGTGCCCAGGCATTCTCCCTGCAACAGGATGAATAGCAAAAAGGACATTTTTTTGTTGATTTTCAAGAACGTCTAATAACTCTTTTAATGAATGTTGAGCTTGTGCAACCGCAAGTCCATATCCAGGAATAATAATAATATTTTCAGAATATTCTAAAAGCGATGCAATATCATCACTAGATCCAGATTTATAATTTTTATCAGATGCTTCTGAGTCTATATTAGTAGCAGTAGCTCCAAATCCACCTAGAACAACATTTACAAGTGACCTATTCATTGCCTTTGTCATTATTCTTGTAAGTATTAATCCTGAAGCACCAATTAAAGATCCGCTAATTATTAAGGCGACATTACTAAAAATGAATCCAGTAAACGCTGCAACAATTCCAGAATAAGAATTTAATAAAGCTATTACTACAG
>Ga0310344_10003059_pt1 | contig 12529 bp, 16 predicted proteins | sample HC15DNA20200_MG_FD_203801 | JGI IMG/M metagenome (GOLD analysis project Ga0310344, IMG submission 203801) | Marine microbial communities from station ALOHA, North Pacific Subtropical Gyre - HC15-DNA-20-200_MG | ecosystem: Environmental > Aquatic > Marine > Oceanic | place: Pacific Ocean: North... | reverse complement strand
TAATAAAAATACTAGACTAATTAATTTATAAGGCATAAGTTAAAATTAATTACCTTATATTGTTTTATGCTTAAAGGATCAATTGTAGCCTTAATTACCCCGTTTAAAAACAACATTCTAAATGAGGATGTTTATCGTCAATTAATTCATTATCACATAAAAAATGGAACAAATGGCATTGTTCCCGGGGGAACAACAGGGGAGTCCCCAACATTATCCCACGATGAACATAGAAAAATTATTGATATTGCAGTTAAGGAATGTAGTGGAAAAATTCCTGTAATTTCAGGTACTGGTTCAAACTCTACAGCAGAAGCCGTTGAGCTCTCTAAATATGCTGAAAAAGCAGGATCTGATGCTTTGCTCATTGTTACACCTTATTATAATAAACCAACGCAAGAAGGTTTGTATCAACATTACAAAAAAATTAATGACAATGTCGGTATACCTATTATTATTTATAATATTCCTTCTCGTTCGGTAATCGACATGTCAGTAGAAACAATGGCAAAATTATATGAATTAAAAAATATAGTTGGGGTTAAAGATGCAACAGGAGATTTAAAAAGAGTTGACTTACAACTTAAATCAATGGGTAAAGAATTTATTCAATTAACCGGAAACGATGACAATGCTCTAGAGTTTAATAAAAGAGGTGGAATAGGTTCTATAAGTGTAACTGCAAATATAGCAGCTAAACTATGTTCCGATTTTCAAAATTCTTGTGCAAATAATTTTGAAGGATCAGAAAAATTAGATAAAATTTTACAACCAATCCATACTGCAATGTTTATAGAAAGCAATCCATCACCAGTTAAATACGCAGCTTCACTTTTAGGAATGTGCAATCCTGATGTAAGATTACCTTTAGTTCAAGTTAAAGAAGAAAATAAAAAAAAAATATCTACAGCTCTTAAAGTAGCAAATATACTTTAATGAAAAAAAAAACAGTTCCTGGTCAAAAGATTATCTGTTTAAATAGAAAAGCTAGTTTTAATTATTTTTTTATTGAATTATTAGAAGCAGGAATTGCTCTTAAGGGTTCTGAAGTTAAATCTCTGAGAGATGGCAAAGGAAGTATAGCAGACTCTTATGCTATAGATAAGGGAGGAGAATTATTTTTAATTAATTCACATATACCTTTATACAGGCAATCTTCATATAATAATCACAATCCCAAAGGAGAAAGAAAGTTACTTTTAAAAAGAAAAGAAATAAACAAACTGATAGGCAGAATAAATCAAGAAGGATTAACTATTGTGCCAACAAAATTATATTTTGTGAAAGGCAAAGTTAAAGTTCAAATAGCTGTAGCTAAAGGAAAAAAACTTTATGATAAAAGACAAGTTAAAAAAACTAGAGATTGGAATCGTGAAAAAGCAAGATTACTCAGCAGAAACAACAAATGATACATATTAATATTGGTTCAAACTTAGATTCGCAATATGGAACAAAATTTAAAAATATTTCTATTGCAATTAATTTATTAATCGGTTCAAATTTAAAAATAAAGAAAATCTCAAATTTTTATGAAACACCCTCTTATCCAAATAAAAAATTACCTAAATTTGCTAATATTGGTTTAATAGCTAAATATGATTTTAATCATAGCAAATTAATCAGAGAAATTTCATTGATTGAAAAAAAGATTGGTAGAGTCAAATCAAAGAAAAATGATCCTAGAGTTTGTGATATTGATATAATTGACTTCAATGGTATAATAAAAACGAATAGACTATTAAAGTTGCCTCATCCTAGATCTCATATTCGTAATTTTGTACTTTATCCAATAAAAGAAATAGATCCAAAATGGATCCATCCTATTTTTAAGAAAAACGTCGATGTTTTAATTAATGAATTAAGCCAAAATTCAAGGATTGAGATTACAAGATTGCGTAAAAGTGTTATTGTCTAAATATGATTAATAATAGTGAATTAATTAATAAAATTAAATCATATAATAAGTTTTTAAATTCAGAATCTTTGAATAAAGCTTACAATTTTGCTCTCGACGCACACCAGAATCAAAAAAGAGAAGAAGGTGTTCCATACATAATTCATCCAGTTGCCGTGGCTAATATTTTAACAGAACTAAAGCTAGATAGCGCCACTATTACAACAGGTTTATTACATGATACTATTGAAGACACTAATGTAACTTACGAAACTGTCAAACAAGAGTTTGGAGAGGAAGTTGCCAATTTGGTTGATGGAGTAACTAAAATATCTGCTCTAGAAGACAAAGCATCAGATAATTCAAAAGCAGAAAATTTTAGAAAACTAATATTAGCTACTTCTAAAGATATTAGAGTTTTACTCGTTAAATTAGCAGACAGACTCCATAATATGCGAACAATTCATTTTATAAAAGATAAGGAAAAAATCATAAGAAAAGCAAAAGAGACAATGGAAATCTATGCTCCACTAGCAGATCGTATGGGAATGAATAGAATAAGAGATGAATTAGAAGATCTTTCTTTCTCAGTTTTAAATCAACCAGCTAGAGATTTAATATTAGATAGATTGAAATTTATTAAAAGTAACAGAGAAGACACTTTTAAAATAATTGCTGCAGAATTAATAGAATTGTTAAAAGCTAATGGAATTCATGCTAAAATTACAGGGAGAGAGAAAACACCTTTTTCAATATGGAGAAAAATTCAAAAAAGAAAAATATCTTTAGAACAACTTACTGATATTATTGGATTTAGAGTTTTAGTTAATAGTGTTGATGATTGTTATAAAACATTAGGTATTTTCCATAGTAAATTTTCAGCCATACCTGGAAAATTTAAGGATTATATTTCAACACCAAAAATAAATAAATATAAATCAATTCATACTTCAGTAATAGGACCTAAAAAAAATAGAATTGAAATTCAAATAAGAACTAATGAAATGAATGAATTTGCAGAAAGAGGAATCGCTTCACATTGGAAATATAAATCTTCAGAAAAATTTTCAGAATTATCTTGGAAAGAATATGATTGGCTAAGAGATTTAGTTGAAATTATTGAAACTGGAAATAGCCCTGAGCATTATTATGAATTTACAAAACTTCAAATGTTTCAAGAAAATGTTTTTTGTTTTACACCAGGAGGCGCAGTGATCAAACTACCAAAAAATGCGACACCAATTGATTTTGCTTATGCTGTTCATACCAAAGTAGGAGATAGCGCGATTGGCTGCAATATAAATGGAAGAGAATCTACATTACAAGCTGATTTAAAAAATGGTGATATGGTTGAAGTTATAACTTCAAAAAATGCCTCGCCTTCTCTTCACTGGCTATCTTCATCTAAAACTGGAAAGGCAAGAGCATCAATTAGACGATATTGGCAAGATAAATCTCTAGAAAGCTCAAAACCTAAAGACAAAAATTATACTAGTACTATTATTGTTGATTTACCTCATAAACCTGGTGCTCTTGGCAATATAAGCTCTCTCATAGGTATTAACGAGGGCAATATATTAAATGTAGAAATGCTAGAGAAAAAAAAAGATTATTTACAATTTTCCTTCGATATACAAATTAAAGATTTAAAAAACTTTACAAACTTGATAAGTCAAATAAAGCAAAATAATTTTAATTTTAAAATAGTTCGCCATAAACAAAAAAAAAATGCTTTCATACGAAGAATCTTTAAAAATTTTAAAAGAAACTAAAGCTTTAATTGATGGACATTTCATATTGTCTTCTGGCTTACATAGTCCAAGATATGTTCAGTGTGCCCAATTACTTAGCAAACCACATAAAGCATTCAAAATATGTGACTCTCTTGCTGAAAAAATAAAATCATCATTTGTTGAATTTGATTTAATTCTATCACCGGCAATGGGTGGAGTTATTATAGGATATGATATTGGAAGACTATTGAATAAGGAGACCATATTTTCAGAAAGAGTGGATGGAAAATTTAAACTAAGACGAAATTTTTCGATAAAAAAAAATAATAAAGTTCTCATTGTTGAAGATGTAATTACCACTGGAAAATCTAGTTTAGAATGCTCGAAATTAGTTAGTTCAGCTGGCGCCAAGGTAGTTGGCTATGCATGCATCATAGATAGATCAAAAGGAGAGTCTGATATAAAAGAAAAGATCATATCTCAAATTAAATTAGATATACCAACATATACAAAAGATAATTTACCAAAAAGTCTTTCTTCAATTGAGGTTATTAAACCAGGTAGCAGAAATCTTTAATGAAAAAAATTAGACTGGGTGTAAATATAGATCATGTTGCAACTGTAAGAAATGCTCGTGGAGAGAAATATCCAAGTCCATTAAGAGCCGCAATTTTAGCAGAAAAATACGGAGCTGACTCTGTAACAATTCATTTAAGAGAAGATAGACGTCATATTATTGATCAAGATCTTAGTTCAATTAAGTCTAAATTAAAAATTCCATTAAATTTAGAAATAGCAGCAACAAATGAAATGTTAAAAATTGCTTTAAGACATAAACCTTCTTTTATTTGCATTGTACCTGAAAAAAGAAAAGAAATAACTACAGAAGGTGGTTTAAATTTAAACTTCAAAAAAGCATTTTTAAAAAAAATTATTTATAAATTAAAGAAAAATAAATCTAGAGTAAGCTTGTTTGTAGATCCCAAGCAATCAGATATTAAAGAAGCTAAATTATTGAATGCTGATTGTATTGAAATTCATACTGGTAGATTCTGCAGTTTAGTCAATCAAAAAAAAAGTTTTAAGAATGAATTAAATAAAATAAAAAAAGCAGTAAAATTGGGTAATAAAATTGGCTTAGAAGTACATGCAGGACATGGATTAACTTATAAATCTGCAAAAATATTATCTAAAACAAAAGGTATAACAGAGTTTAATATTGGTCATTTTTTAGTAGGAGAGTCTATATTTGTGGGTTTATCTAATAGCATCAAACAATTTAAAAAGATTATTAAATCATGAAAATCTACGGAATTGGAACAGATGTAGTAAATATCAATAGAATAAAGAGATCTTTAAAAAATAAGAATTTTATATGGAGATTATTTAATAAAAATGAGATTAAGAAGTGCAGCAGCCAAATTAATAAAGCCAATTGTTATGCTAAAAGATTTGCAGCTAAAGAAGCTTTTTCAAAAGCAATTGGAACTGGAATTTCTAGAGGAATAAATTTTGATGAAATTATTGTGTATAATATTAAATCTGGAAAACCTGGTATTAAATTATTAGGCAATACGAAGAAAATAGTTAACAAAATTCTCAATAAAAAAAAAATTAATATTTTTTTATCTTTATCTGATGATAAACCATTTGCTGTAGCAACAGTTGTTATTTCTATATGAATAAAAAAAATATAACTAATTCAATTTTAGATAATATTAAAACAATAATAGGTGCGCTAATCATTGCTATCATTATAAGGTCATTTATTTTTCAACCTTTCTATATACCTTCGTCTTCAATGGAGCCAACACTATTAATAGGAGATCGAATCTTTGTATCAAAATATATTTATGGTTTTAGTAAACATTCTTTTCCTTTTAGTCCAAGCATATTTAATGAAAGAATTTTTTACAAACAACCTGAGCAAGGAGATCTTGTAGTTTTTAAAACTCCTGTAGATAATCGCACTGATTATATCAAAAGGTTGATTGGTCTACCAGGAGATGAGATACAGTTCAGAGAAGGTAATATTTTCATAAATGATATAAAAATTATTAGAAAAAAAATTAATACGAACAACTTGGTAAGATGTGGAGAATTTTTATTTAAAGTAAATGCTTATGAAGAAATTTTACCTAATGGAGCTAAACATATTGCTGTCTACAATGAATCAGGAACATTACAAAATACAAAAAAATTTAAAGTACCAGAAAATCATTTTTTTTTATTAGGAGATAATAGAGATTGTTCAAAAGACAGCAGATATTTAGGTCATATAAGTTTTGTTAATTTGGTTGGCAAAGCTCGAATTATATTTTTTTCCAATGACACTGTTGAGGGAAGTTTGTTAAAATTTTGGAATTTAAAAAATTCATTTAGATTTGATAGGCTGTTTAAAAAAATAAAATGAAAAACGAAAACAAAGAATTAGAAATAATCTTAGATTATAATTTTAAAAATTCAGATCTACTTAAACAATCTTTAATTCATAAAAGCTTTGATAGCGCTAACAATAATGAAAAATTAGAATTTTTAGGTGATCGAGTTTTAGGATTAATAATTTCAAAAAAATTAATTGAGATATATCCAGAAGAAAAAGAAGGGATAATTGATAAAAAATTTGCAAATCTTGTGAATAAAAAAACCTGCACCAATATAGCAAAAAGAATAAATATTAAACAATTTATGTTTTTAGGAAAATCACACAAATCTTTGCAAAAGTCTGCTGATAAAATTATGAGTGATTGTTTAGAGGCTTTAATCGGAGCGATTTATCTGGATGGCGGAATAAAATCTGCTGAAAGATTTATTTTAAATTTCTGGAAAAAATATTTAGAGAATTCAAACTTGCCTTTAATTGATTCTAAAACTCGGTTACAAGAACATAGTTTAAAACAATTTAAAGAATTACCCAAATACACATTTTATAAAAAAACAGGACCTCAACATAGACCTATTTTTAAAACAGATGTGCAAATACCAAATTCCAAGAAAACCATTGGAATTGGTACTTCAAAAAAAGAAGCGCAACAAAAGGCGGCCAGTAGGTTATTACGTTCTCTTAAAATTTTATGAACTGGGAAGATGAATGTTATCTTTTATCAAAAAGGAAATTTAGGGAAAATGCGAATATTATTAATGTTTTTACACCAAATAAAGGAAAAGTTGCTGGCATTGTTTATGGCGGCAATTCTAGAAAAATTAGAAATTATTTACAAATTTCGAACAAATTATTTGTTTTCAATAATTCAAAAAATGATAATAAAATTAGTTACTTTAAGACTGAATTGATTAAAGCTGTATCACCATCCTATTTTAACGATAAAGAAAGAACATCTGCATTAATTTCTTTATGTTCATTATTAAATTCTCTTTTGCCTGAGTCTCAACCTTACAAGAATATTTATAAATCCTTCGAGGATTTTATCGATGTTTTGAATCTAGATAATTGGATTATTTTATATATATTTTTTGAAATTAATCTAATTAAAGAACTCGGTTATGATACAAATCTAAGCACCCATAATGAATCTACAGATGAGATTGATAGTTTAAAAAAAATTAAAATAGATGAATATAATTATGAAGTTCCTAACTTCTTAATAAAAAAAAAGATTCCAAATAAAATTACAAGATTATTGATTAAAAAATCTTTGATTTTTACTAGAAGCGTTTTATTAAATAAATTTTTTATTCCAAATAATTTAATATTCCCTAAATCTAGAGTTATTTTAGAAAATTATTTTAGCTAAATTTTTTAATTTTACTTGCTATTTCTAAAGCAAAGTAAGTTATTATTGCTGATGCGCCGGCTCTTTTAAAGGCCATTAAACTTTCTAATATAGCTTCATCATTTATTAATTTATTTTTAATTCCATATTTTATTAAACTGTATTCGCCAGATACTTGATAAGCAAATACTGGGATTTTAAAATTATCTTTTATATTTTTAATAATATCTAAATAGGGTAAACCAGGTTTAACCATAACCATATCAGCTCCTTCTTTTATATCTAAAGCAATCTCTCTAAACGCTTCATTTAAATTTCTGAAATCCATTTGATAAGTTTTTTTATCTGACTTTAAATTCATTTTAGATCCAACAGCATCTCTAAATGGTCCATAAAAATTTGAAGCATATTTTGCAGCATAAGATAATATACTTACATTTTGAAAGTTTTTTTTATCCAAAGCTTTTCTAATTGCGCCGACTCTTCCATCCATCATATCTGAAGGTGAGATAACGTCACATCCCATTTCTGCTTGAAGCAAGGCTTGCTTAACAAGAATCTTGATAGTTTCATCATTGTCAATTTTCTTATTAACTATTACACCGTCATGACCATGAGATGTGTAAGGATCTAATGCAACATCACACATTACTCCTATTCCAGAATATCTTTTTTTAATAAATTTTAAAGATCTACAAATTAGATTATCTTTGTTAAATGATTCTGTTCCAAATTTATCTTTTTTATTATTCGGTGTATTAGGGAAGAGAGCTACCATTGGAATCTTATATTTTTTAGCTTTACTCATTATTATATTTAATTTATCTACAGAATATCTATTAACGCCAGGCATTGATTTAATAGCTTCTACTTTACCTTTGCCGTCTCTAACAAATATAGGTAATATTAAATCATCAATACTTAAATTATTTTCTGATACTAGCCTTCGCATCCATGCTGAGTTGCGAACTCTTCGCAATCTTACGTTCGGAAATTTGCCTACTATCTTCATGTATATAAGTATATAAGTTATTAAATTTTGTTTGATGCGACAAATATTATATTATAATTAAAGATTATAGTAATCTAAAAAGGACCTATGGCTCAATTAAATTATTCTGATTTTTATCAAGTTCCTAATTTAAGATTTGATATAAAAAAATTAAGAAATGATTTAGATATCATTTTAGAAAAAAAAGGATTTTCTTCTCCACAAGGTGTATCAAATTTTGGAGCAATATCCTTAAATCAAATTCCAGACGATAAAAACTCAACTAAAGGGCATAATATGAGAGGGGTCTATTGGACTATAGCAGATGAAACTGGGAAAGAAGTAACTCGTGATGTTCCAATCAATGAATCTAAATATACTCAACTTGTACCAGAATTTGAGAATACATATTTCAATGAAGTTTATAAAACATTAAGCAAAAAGTTTAAATTAGGAAGAGTTAGACTTTTATTAAAGGAACCAAGATCAACTTTAAGCTGGCATAAAGATCCTGAACCTAGGCTGCACATACCAATTATAACTAACCTAGGTTGTTCCATGGTAATAGAAAATGTTGCAAAACATTTACCAGCTGATGGCCATGTTACAATAACAAATAATACTAAATATCATAATTTTTTTAATGGCGGCGAACAATCGCGAATTCATTTAGTAGCTTGCGTACTAGAAAATCCATTTAAGTAGATTGAAATCTTTATTTAAAAAAGTTTGTATTGCATCTGATCACGCTGGTTTTAAATTAAAAGATCATATTAAGGAATTTTTAATTAACAAAAACATTTCAATAATAGATCTTGGCCCGATAAATGATAGATCTGTTGATTATCCTGATTTTGCAAAAAAAGTATCCTCCAGAGTTAAATCAAAAAGAAGCGATGTAGGTATATTAGTTTGTGGATCTGGAACTGGAATGGCTATAAGTGCTAACAAAACAAAAAAAATACGTGCTGCAGTTTGCTATAATTTAAGATCAACAAGATTGTCTCGACAACATAATAATGCTAATATTATTGCCATTGGTTCTAGATTAACCAAAAGAAATGCTGCCTTAAAACTAGTATCTGCTTTCTTAGAAACTAAATTTGAAGGTGGTAGACATCTAAGAAGAGTTAAAAAAATATAAAATATAAAAATGTCTACAGCAATAAAAGTTAATAAATTTTTAAATAATTTTTTCAAATCTAGTTTGAAAGATTCTGATATAGAACTTTATAATTCAGTTAAAAATGAATTTTCAAGACAACAAAATCATATCGAATTAATTGCCTCTGAAAATATTGTTTCTAAAGCAGTCTTAGAAGCCCAAGGATCTGTTTTAACGAATAAATATGCTGAGGGTTATCCAGGAAAAAGATATTATGGTGGATGCGAACATGTTGACAAATCTGAGTCATTAGCGATTGAACGAGCAAAAAAATTATTCAATTGTAATTTTGCTAATGTGCAACCACACTCAGGAGCCCAAGCAAATGGTGCGGTATATTTAGCATTAATAAAACCTGGAGACACAATTTTAGGAATGAGCTTGAACTCAGGGGGACATCTTACACATGGTGCTAAACCTGCTCAATCAGGAAAATGGTTTAATGCCATTCATTATGATGTTGATAAAAAAACAGGTTTAATAGACTATGAAAATGTTGAAAAGTTAGCTTTAGAAAATAAACCAAAGCTAATTATTGCCGGAGGAAGTGCTTATTCTAGAGTAATAGATTTTAAAAAATTTAGAAATATATGTGATAAAGTAAATGCTTATCTACTTGTAGACATGGCTCATTTTTCTGGACTTGTTGCAGGTGGAGTTTATCCTAATCCTACTAAGTACGCAGATGCAGTAACATCAACAACTCATAAAGTTTTGCGTGGACCAAGAGGAGGCATAATACTTACAAACAAAGAAGATCTAATTAAAAAATTTAATAGTGCGATTTTTCCTGGTCTTCAAGGAGGCCCATTAATGCATGTTATTGCAGCAAAAGCAGTTTGTTTTAAAGAAGCTTTGTCTGATGAATTTAAAGATTATTCAAAAAATGTAATTGATAATGCAAAAATTCTTTCAGAAAAATTAATCAAGAATGGTTTTAAAATTTTTTCAGGAGGAACTGATACACATCTTATGCTTGTAGACTTAAGAGATTTTAATGTGACTGGTAAAGATGCAGAAGCATCTTTAGTTCGATCAAATATAACATGTAATAAAAATGGAATTCCTTTTGATACTCAGAGCCCTATGATAACTTCTGGAATCAGGCTGGGAACACCAGCGTGCACTACTAGAGGATTTAGCTCCAATGAATTCAGTTACGTTGCTGATTTAATTTCAAAAGTGATTAAAGGATTGAGTAAAAATGGTCCAAATAACTCAAAAATAGAAAAAGAGGTGCAAAAAGAGGTGATTGATCTTTGTTCCTCTTTCCCTATATATAGTGATTAAACACAAATAAATAACTATATGCTTTGTCCATTTTGCAGAGAGAAAGATACGTCAGTTGTAGACTCAAGGCCAACAGAAGACGGTACAGCTATAAGAAGGCGTAGATTATGCGGGTGTGAAAGAAAAGAAAGATTTACAACATTTGAAAGAGTTCAGTTTCAAGAGCTAACCGTTATTAAAGGCAATAGCAAGAGGGAGCCTTTTGATAGAGATAAAATTTCAAAATCAATAAGAATAGCAACTAGAAAAAGACCAATTGACTCTGAAACAATTGAAAAATTTATTTCTAAAATAGTTAGAAACTTGGAAGGTTTAGGTGAGAGTGAAATTCCAACTTCTACTATTGGGAAATTTATAATGGAAGGTTTGTCAAATTTAGATAAAGTTGCCTATGTTCGTTTTGCTTCGGTTTATAAAAACTTTAAAGAAGCAAAAGATTTTGAACAATTTGTTGGCAATTTAGATGAAAATAAATCATAGTAACTTTTTAAAGTTAGCTTTCAACATAGCAAAAGTTAATCTTGGTAAAACTGGTTTAAATCCTTCCGTAGGGTGCGTTGTTGTAAAGAATAATTCTGTTATTTCATCAGGCAAAACCTCTCTTAATGGAAGACCTCACGCTGAATTTAATGCTCTACAAACTAAAAAAAATTTTAAAAACTCAGATTTGTATTTAACCATGGAGCCTTGCACTCATTATGGTGTAACACCACCATGTACAAATATAATTGCAAAGAAAGGCATAAAGCGTGTTTTCTATTCTTTCAATGATATCGATAAGAGAACAGCAAAAAAATCAAAAACAGAATTAGCTAAAAAAAAAATTAAAGTTTATAAAAAATCTAGTAATCATTTTCATGATTTTTATCAAAGTTATTTTTCAATTCAAAAAAATGTAATTCCATTTATTGATGCTAAAATTGCCATATCAAAGGATTATTTTACGATCAATAAAAAATCAAAATGGCTTACAAATTCTCTATCTAGGAGTCGAGCCCATCTAATTAGATCAGAATACGATGCTATTATGTCTACTTCAAAATCAATAAATAAAGATAATTCGCTGCTTAATTGTCGTTTAAATGGTTTTAATAATAGCAAGCCAGATCTAATAATTGTTGATCTAAATCTTAAAATTAAAATAAAAATTAATTTATTTAAAAAAAATAATAAAAGAAAAATTTTTATTGTCACATCTGTTTTAAAAAGTAAGAAAATTTCTTATTTAAAAAAAATAGGTGTCAAAATAATTCCAATAAAATCGCTAAATAATAAAAGTGATTTTATAAATTTATTTAAGAATTTAAAAAAATATGCTTATAATAGAATTTTAGTTGAAAGTGGTTTGATTTTTTTAAATGAATTATTAAAAAATAAGTTAATTTTTAATTTATATATATTTCAGTCATCTATTAAATTAGGAAAGAGAGGAAAAAATAATACTTCAAATAATATTATAAAAAAGTTTAAATTAAAAAAAAAAATTCAAGTTAATTTAGACGGGGATAGTCTTTATAAGATTAAAATTAAATAATGTTTAATGGAATTATATACAATCAAGGGATAATCAAATGTATTAAGAAAAATCCCAAATATGTATCTGGGAGCCTTGTAATCGAAATTGCTTCCAATATTAGATTTAAAAAGTCTGATATTGGAGAGTCTGTAAGCTGTGATGGAGTTTGCTTAACATTAATAAGAATTAAAAAAAAATCTTTCTTA
>Ga0310344_10003058_pt1 | contig 12532 bp, 8 predicted proteins | sample HC15DNA20200_MG_FD_203801 | JGI IMG/M metagenome (GOLD analysis project Ga0310344, IMG submission 203801) | Marine microbial communities from station ALOHA, North Pacific Subtropical Gyre - HC15-DNA-20-200_MG | ecosystem: Environmental > Aquatic > Marine > Oceanic | place: Pacific Ocean: North... | reverse complement strand
TGCACGAGGTTATGTTTCTCAGCGCTGATGGCCTAACGTTGACCATTGAGGTCACAACGACTACCCCTGATGGTGAACGACAGAACCGGCTCATCTACAAGTTGGCTCGGCCGGTCGGTCCCTGCAAGCAGTGGGCGATGCCTTGCAAAGATTTTCCGCAGGGGACTCCTTAACTCGGTTCTTGTGTGGGAATAAACACAGGCAGATGAAGACTATGGCTCAAAAAAGATGCGTAAGGCTCGTTGTCGCCCTGCTAGTGATAGTTGGGTTTGGTCTGCCCGCCGGTGCTGGCGCCCAGGAGGGGGAATGGAACCGTTGGGGTGGACCCCATGGAGATTTTGTGACTGACTCGGTCGGTCTTGCTGAGATGTGGCCTGATGCGGGTCCTCCTGAACTCTGGAATCGCCCGCTTGGAGCTGGGCACACGTCGATTCTGGTCTCTAATGGGCGTTTGTTTACCATGTATCGTGAATCTCATGGCGAGGGTGGCAGTGCGCCCTGGTCTCCACGCGAAAGCGTTATCGCATTGGATGCTGTTAGTGGCGAGACCTTGTGGGAGTATACCTATGCGTCAAAGAACCAAGATTTTGACCAGGGTGCAGGCCCCCATGCGACTCCACTCTTGACTGATGGTCGTCTGTTCACGATGGGTAGTAACAAGGAACTTCATGTCTTCAATCCGGAGACTGGTGAGTTGCTGTGGTCAAAAAATCTCATAACTGATTTTGGTGCTCCGCCGCTGTTGATTCGCTCAATGATCAAGCCTGGTGCTGGGATGAGCCCAATTCCGTATAAGGACACCATCCTTTTACAGGTCGGTGGACCCGGGCAATCAGTGATGTCCTTGCGGCAGAGTGATGGTGAGATTGTCTGGAAGAGTGGTAGTTTTCTGGTTTCGCATTCGGCTATTGGCCTTATAACTCTAGCTGGACGTCAGCATGCCGTGGTTTTTGCAGGCCAGGGTGTATTTGGTATGGATCCTGGCACCGGGCGAGTTCTTTGGGCTCATCCCCACGATGCGGGCAACGACTTCAATTTTCAGATCCCGCTTTATGCTGAGGACACTAAGGTGCTGTTCTTTTCGTCGGGTTACATCGGCGGGAGCCAGGCAATCCGGCTGATTCCTGACGGCGATGTGACACACACTGAATTGCTCTGGAACGATCCTCGACTCCGCTTCACGTTTCTCAATGTGTTGAAGATTGGTGACTTTATCTACGGCACCAGCGGTCAGGGGGCCACTGCGATTTTAACCGCGACCCATATGGAGAGTGGTGAAACAGCTTGGAGGGAACGCGGGTTCAGCCGCGCCACGATGGTATACGGTGATGGCAAGGCGATAGTGCTCGAGGAAGACGGAGACCTCTCGCTTGTCCGACTGAATCCGGGCGGACTGGAGACGCTGGCCACAACGCGGTTGTTTTCCACCCGATCCTGGACCGTGCCTACACTCGTCGGCACGACGTTGTATGCTCGAGACCGGGAGCGGATCGTTGCGCTGGATCTTGGCGCTCGTTAGTGTTGTGCTGCTTGCTTGATTGTGGGGTGTTGTTACTGTGCTCTGCCGTCTGTTCCTGTTACACGGGAGCAGATGCCAGGTGGCCTCGATGAAGCTTGCGAAGCGGAACGGCACTGAACTACCGTGGCAGGTCTTAACCTCGGTAGTAGCTCGGAATTAAATTCAAACCTAGGCCGTTAAAGACGACCGGTGCTGTCGCCAACCTTTTCCATTGAAGCTCCCATCTGGTCGAGCATCGTGAGGAAGAGGTTGGTCATCGGTGTCTCCGGGGGATAGGAGATATGCTGGCCCGGCGTGATCTGTCCCATCCGCCCTGCTACCAAAGTCGGTAGGTCGTGATGCAGGTGGCGGTTGCCATCGGAAATCCCGCTGCCGTAGACGATCATCGAGTGATCGAGTAGCGTGCCATCACCGTCAGCTGTCGTCGAGAGCCTGTTCAGAAGGTGTGCGAACTGCTTGAGGTGGAACTCATTGATTTGCCTTATCTTTTCAATTTTTTCCATGTCGCCACGGTGGTGCGTGAGTCCGTGATGAGCTTCGGACACGCCAGATTCAGGATAGACCTTAAAACTGAGTTCAAGCCCTATCATGAATGTGACTATTCGTGTGACGTCCGCTTGGAAGGCAACTGCCATGAGATCAAACATCAGGCTAGCATGTTCGATAAAGCTTTGGGGTACCCCTGGAGCGGGAAGTGGTAGATCTGGATCTGCAAGGTCCGCGGACTGTTCGGCCTGGAAGATCCGCTTCTCGACATCCCGTACTGAGTAAAGATACTCGTCAAGTTTGCGCCGGTCGGTTGTGCCTAAGGTCGTCTGGAGTGTCCGAGCTTGGTCTAACACCAGGTCCAGTACGCTTTGCTCGTAGCGAGCTCGTCGGGCGCGTCGAATCGGGTCTGAATCGATGTTTGAGGGCCCAAAGAGCCGTTCGAATGCGGCTCGTGGACTGACTTCCAGCGGCATGGGTGACGCAGGTGTGCGCCATGAAATCGTGTTGCTATAGGCGCAACTGTATCCACTGTCACAGTTGCCACCGAATAGCCCCTGCTCGCATCCAAGTTCCAGTGAGGCTAGACGGGTCCGATTCCCGACGAGTTGGGCCGCGATCTGGTCGACGGACACGCCAGCACGGATGTCTGCACCGTAGGTCTTCTTCGGATGAACGCCTGTGAGATAACTGGCACCGGCTCTAGCATGGTCGCCACCGCCATCACCAAGCGCACGTCCCCCGTTGTGAGTTAGTCCGGAGAGTATGGAGAATTGATCGCGGTAGGCTGCCACCGGTTTCAAGATTCGAGGCAGTTCTTTCGGGAGGGCGAAGGTCTCGGTTTGTAATGGGACTGCCTGATTTAGTTGGTCAGTTGGCTTCCAACTGTCCATGATGATCCCGTTCGGAGCATAGACAAAGGCCATTCGAGTCGGTGAGGCGGCTCGAACCTGGGCAGTCCGTGCGAAGGCTGGAACCATTGCGTCGAGGAATGGCAGAGCTATGGTAGCCCCCACGCTTTTCAGGACGGTACGCCTCGAAAGATGGATTGGGCTCATGGGGTTTGTTCCTTTCCACGCCGCATCTGAAATGGATCGCTGTGCACCACACCGAGCACGAGACTGGAGAATCGCGCATCTTCGGAAGCTGCCCTCGCGAGAATCGTTTCAATTGCGTCGGAATCATAGCGTTCGAGTCCGCGACCGAGGGCGTAAGTGAGGAGTTTTTCTGCGAGGTTACGGACGAACTCGTTGTCCCGCGCTTTTAAAATTGCCTTGAGTTCATGGGAGCCTCGAAACGTCGTGCCGTTCGGCAAGGTACCTGAGTCGTCGATTTCAAAGGCCCCATCGTGGGTGCGCCAGGCACCAACTGCGTCGTAACGCTCCAGCCCGAAACCGAGTGGATCGATTTGGTCATGGCAGACGGCGCAGGAAGGATTCGCGCGGTGTGCCTCGAGTTGGCTGCGAAGCGATTCGGTTGAGCCGACAGTGCTCTCGTCTAGTTCGGGTACGCCGTCCGGCGGGTCCGGGGGGGGAGCACCTAGCAGATTCTCAAGCACCCACTTGCCTCGTAAGACCGGGGATGTACGGGTTGGATGCGAGGACACCGTCAAGATACTCGCCTGAGTGAGAAGACCGCCACGCTGATTACCCTCTAGAGTGACCCGCTTGAACTGTTCTCCGGAGATGCCGTCTATACCGTAGTGATGCGCTAGCGGGCCATTCAAGAAAGTGAACGGTGCGTCGATCAGGTCAAGAACGCTGCGGTTTTCTTGAATAATGGCTTCTACGAAGAGATGGGTCTCACGACGCATCGCGTCACGAAGCTCGTCGTCCACCGTCGGGAAACGGATTGGGTCTGGCTTAGCTCTGTCTAGGTTACGAAGCTGAAGCCACTGGTCGGCAAAATTTTCCACTAGGGCCGATGATTTTGGATCGCCAAGCATGCGACTCACCTGCGCGTCGAGTACTGCTTGATTCTTGAGTTGCCCCTCATTGGCTAGACGGAATAGCTCGGAGTCAGGCATGTCTGCCCAAAGAAAATAAGACAGGCGCGTAGCAAGTTCGTGATCGGTAATTCGGTGTGGTTCTTGAGAGGTTGTCGATGGCTCTGATTCGACCCGAAACAGGAAGTGTGGAGATAGTAGTACCGCCTGAATTGCGACTCTGACGCCTTCCTCGAAAGAGTCTCCTTCCTTTTGCACACGTTCGACAAGCCCGACCAGGCGATCAACTTCTTCTTTCGTCGGTGGTCGGCGGTAGGCTCGGCGAGCAAGGTTAGTCGCGATCTCACCGGCGCATTCCTCACGGTGCTCGCCAGGTTGATGTCGGCAAATGAAGATCTGGTCGTGGTTGGCCGGTAGACTTGAAATGGGTTCGAACGGACCGACAATATCAAGGTAATCAACATAAAGAATGCGGCGGCCGTCAGGGTTGAGGTTGTCGCGAGGGTCGACGACATCGGCTACGTGGGGGTAGGAAATGCGAAAGTCATGTTCGCCGGCCTTGATCGGGAGGCGAGTGATTATTTCCCCGCGGTCATAGCCAAACGCGTTGACTCCTTCAATGATGGTCTCGTTGAAAATGTTGCCATTCAAGGTGGCGACTACCGGTACAGGCGGTGCTGCTGTACGCATCTCGTCCATGAAACGGTCGAACTCGGCCGGCGTGTCCGGTGCAGCTGGCCGAGCTCTCTGAGGCTGTGGAGGACGTCTCCGGTAGTTAGCCACGCGAAATCGAAGTTCATAGGTTGCGGTCCACGGAAATAGATGGGTGCCGTAGAGGGCACCACGCATAGAGTAAGGCAGGATGTCGGCGCTGGAGAGGCTGTTGTCAGCGTCGTGTGATCGACGCGCCATGTAGTACGCGAGCTGGATCGGTTCATCTGGAAGCGGTGCTCCAAACACCGCTTCTTGAGAGAGTTGTTTTGCGGCGGCGATGTATCGTTCCATCAACAAAGGTGAAACCGACAGCACGTCCCCGTTGTTATCGAAGCCGTAGCCTGAGTCGTCAGTTGGAAAAGCGTTCGCTGGGCGTGAATGTACGCCTAGTAGGCTTCGGACTGTGTTGTTGTACTCGACGCGATTTAATCGCCGAACCGTGACTCGACCTGGGTCGATTGGACTCTCGGTATCACGTTCCAAAAGTCTATCGACCCAGCTTGTAACGGCGACGACTGTCTCAGGTGATGGCGTCGGTCGACCTATGGGTGGCATTTCACCGGAGCGTAACCGGGCGGCGACTTGGTCCCACATTACCGAGTTTGCCGTCAGGGTGTCGCTTGTCACTACCGAGGCGAAGCTAAGGCCTGCTGTTTTCAGTTGGTCGTTGTGGCAGGTGATGCAGTACTCGGTAAGGAAAGGGCGTACGGTCTCGTCAAAACTCGCTGTGTTGTCTGACGTGGGGCTGGCGGTCTGAGCAGAACTAGAGACCGACACGCAGAGTGCGACGGCTGCCAGCATCCCGATGCTCTGGGCCGAGTGTCTGAGGTCCATAATTACGGATATTAACCTAATGATTCGCTGGTGAGAACCGATGATGCCCCTTTGATAGGATTTTGTAACCTGTGCAGGTTTGCCCGGGAGCGGGTCGTTGAGCATGGGCCCACTGGCGACGTTTCGAGTGGCGCTCCTTGACTGCTACGGTAGGTGGTAGCGCGACATTTCAAGCTGGCCCCAGAACCCACTACTCGCGGTGGGCCCGATCGGGCCCAGGTCGGTGCGGGGCGTTGTTAACCGCATCCTCAAATTTCGCTGGTTCGGACCTCGGGATGATTGTCTGGCCTCCTTGATCAGGAACCGAATGGGGCAGTTCTTGGGTGCCGTGAGAGGGTGTCGAACACTGGCTTCTAAGGACTTTAACGGTTTGCCCGTTCCCGGTCCAGTAGATCGACATCAAGGGTAAAAGAGACCGGGAGCGAAATCGGATCGAAGCATATCGCGTCATCGCAGGCCTGATAGTCAAGCGTTCCACTGAATGTCAGCCCATCTAGTTCTTTGAACGCGTCTTCGACGCCTGGTTCACCTGAAACCACAGCCTCTTGGAGTAGTTTGAAAGGTTCTTGATACACCGGGACTCGTTCGTCGAGCGGCTCGAAGTGGTAGATCTCCGATTCGGGAAAAAGTACTGGTTCAAAACGCACGTGCTCTACCGGATTGAGGTTGAGGGCTATCACCCTGTATCCGAATGCATCGGCACCCGGTGCGTAAACGTGGATGTTGGGATTTGGTTCGACCTCAAGCGCGAAGGAAAATCGCGTCCCCACTGTGATGCTTGTGTTGCTCGGATACGCGGTTAGCTTGAGATGTGCTGTCTCCCCTTCTATTGCCGCAATAGGCGAGAGTCCCGCGCCTAGTTTGAGCATAACGTTTGCCGTCGTGTTTCGCTCTCGGTAGAACTCTTCGAAAAAACGGGCGGTCACCTTCCCTTCCGCGTCGAGCATGAATGTGCCAGGGAAGGGTGTGCCAACAATGTTCGAGCTGGCTCCAAAGACGGAGACGTACTGTCGCACATCGGCGACTACGTCAGGATTCTCTGCGTTTGGTCCCTGTGCTTCAGCGGCTACTGTGTTAAGGATTCCGAAGTCGGTAATCACCGCCGAATTGTCATCCGAAAGTAACGGGAAGCCGATGGCACGGCGCTTGGCAAAGTCGGCGAGCACCGTTTCTGAGTCATAGCTGATCGCCGCTACACCTAGGCCTTGTCCGCGAAGTTCTTCCAGCCGATCTTGCAGCTCCACGAGCTGCGCTTTGCAGTACGGTCACCAATCAGCCGAGCGGTGGAACAGCAGGATGGCGCCGTTTGGGCCCAAGATTGACCCCCGCGTTTGAAGTCGTCCGTTTTGGTCGGGCAAGCTGAAGTCTGGAACTAGGTCTCCGACCTGAGGACCGAGCGAGGCCACGTTAATGGAACTCCTTGACTGCTGGGCTTGGGAAGGAAGGCTCATGAGTAGCACAGTCAGCAGGGCCGGGATGATGATTCGTGCGAAGAACTGTTTCATGATGGTGCATGCTACCACGACCGGTTGGAGAATTATCCTGGGTTATTCGCTTTCCGAGCGTGCCTGCACTATGGTTTCATTCAGGTTATCTGGATCAATAATTACGGTGAGTACCATAGGGCGACAGCAAATCTGGCAGTCTTCAATATATTCCTGTAGACGGATTGATCGGTCGATGGCGATTTCTAGGAATTGGCCACAATAGGGACATTGGATGAATTTGGTGTCCATTGATGGGTTGTGTGAGCGCTGGATCCATACGCAATGGTAAGGGCTGCACGATAGCCCAAGGCTGAGGCTGATTATAATTTCAGGAGGAGGAACAATAGCTTATGAGAACGACACAAAAGATGACTCTGGATGATGCCCAAGTGATGATGACCGCAGCGGAGTTGAAAGCTCGCGAGCTCGGTGTCGATATGGATATCGCGATCACTGACGATAATGGCAGTTTGTTGATGTTTCACCGAATGGATGGTGGCCGCATCACCAGTATTGACGTAGCGATTAGCAAAGCGTTCACAGCGGCCGCAGCTCGAAAATCCACCCGTGCCTACGGGGAGGTTGGTGGCCCAGGTGGTCCAGCTTTCGGCATTCATGTGAGTAACCAAGGTCGCTTCATGATCGTGGCTGGTGGCTTGCCGGTGTTCGTTGCAGATGAGATTGTTGGCGGGATCGGATGCAGTTCAGGAACGCCTGACCAGGATGAAGTAGTTGCTCAGGCTGGCCTCGATGCTTTACTGGCCACGTTGCCAGGCTAGGTGGTGTCAATCCTGGGATTGGCCTTCGGCTCGAGCTGCTAGGACTTTTCGAAAGTCTTGGCCGAGGTCTTCACCAAGGGTAGTGTCAGCTCCGAGCTGTTCGAGGATCTCGCCGGTTTCTTTGTGGGTGTAAAAGGAACCTGAGCGATATTCTCCCTCTGCTGCAATCATCCACGGTGTTTGCCCGCGTTGGTTGATTGCGTTGATATGAGCTCCTTTTTCTACCAGATATGGAACGAGTAGTGTTCCGCCGAGGTACACGGCTGCGTGTAGGGTCGTTTGCTCGTACTCGTTTGTCGCATTGATATCGAGACCGAGGTCGAGCAGGTATTTGACGGACTTGAGGGCGGATTCCTGCAGGGGTAGGTTGTCGCCAAACCACCGGAGTCCATACTTGTCAGCGCCTTCCACGTAGTCCGCACCTGCCGCCACCATTAGTGGGGTAGTCCCGTCATCAACCCGTATCCGCGGGTCGGCCCCGCTATCAACCAATAGCTGCATAATTTTGAGGTCGTTAAAAGTAGCCGCTAGGAAGAAGGGCGTTGCGCCTATGTTCGAGGGTGTCAGTCCGTTGGATTGTCCGATCCGCCGCGAGACAAACGGGAGGCGTTTTTTAAGTCTAACGTTAGGTTCGGCGCCTCGTTCTAGTAGAGCTGCTACCACTTCTGGCATGCGGCGTTGGACAGCCGCATGCAGCGCGGTTCGTCCGGCGCCGGCATGGTTGGGGTTGGCTCCTTGTTCCAGCAGAAACCGAGCCAAATTGGCATGACCGCTGTCTATCGCTACGAGCAACGTCGCGGCTTCAGTGTCTGGCACAAAACGCCCACGCGCGTTGGTGTTGCCGCCGATGCCGTCTGGGGCTGATTCATTAACATCGGCTCCAGCGGAAAGCAGAAGTGAAGCGGCTTCGAGGTTGCCCTGTTGGGCAGCGAACAGCAGAGGGGTAAATCGGTCTTTTGAACGGGTCGTGGCTGAGGCTCCGGTTTCAAGCAGTGTGCGGGCGACCTGTGTGTGGTGGTTGGCTATTGCAAACATCAGTGCTGTTTGGCCTAGAGTCGCCTCGGCTTTGTTCGGGTCAGCCCCTGTAGCGAGCAATCGTCGGACTACGTCGAGACTACCCACGCGAGCAGCTGTCATTAGCGGCGTTTCACCGTTGCCACGGGCGGCGTTCGCATCTGCGCCGGCGTTTAGGAGAGCCTCGACGATGGGCAGATTCCCATTCAGGCAAGCCAGTGAGAGGGGGGTGACCCCATGATCGTCTGAGAACGTGGGGTTGGCGCCTGCCTCGAGTAGAGTTCGGACTAGGTCCAGGGCATCTCGGTGTGCCGCCCAGTGCAGAGCTGTCGTGCCGTCCCCGTAACGACCGTTGACCTCGGTTCCTGCTTCGAGTAGCTCGCTCACCGCTGGGCGGTCAGCACGCTTTGCTGCATCGATGAGTGCAAGCGAATCTGGGAGTAGCTCCGCCCCATTGGCCGTAAGCTGTGTGAGGCCTGTCAGGGTGACGGCTGCGATTAATACGGGGCTCACTGGGTGTCGCTGCATTTTCATTTTATTTCCCATAAATATCATCGGGTTCTCCTGCGGCACTGCCGCCAGTCGAACTGGTGCAGGGATAGCCTGATCGACCTTGACTCGTCGCTGTAAGCTTCACCATAATATGTAAACGTCTCGTTCAAACACAAGTCCTTCTGAGGCAAGGACCTTGCCCGTTAAGGTCGGGCCAATTCTTCAAATGTCTATGCCTAGACAAACCCTAGGATTCACGCTGGCAGCCTTGTCGATTGCTGCAGGGCCTGCGCTAGCGCAGAGCCCTGTGGTGGATGATGATTATCTACTACTCCAACGCTACTGTGTTGGTTGTCATAACGACCGTACGTTAACAGCAGGTTTGTCGATTGAGGGCGTGGACCTTGCGCATGCCGGTGAGCTTGCTGAGGAGGTGGAGCTTTGGGAGAAGGTGGTGCGAAAGCTGCGCACTCGTGCTATGCCGCCACCTGGTCGCCCCAGACCCACAGAAGTAGAGTATGAACGCTTTGCGAACCGTCTCGAAACGTCGATTGATGCTGCCGCCGATTTTCGGCCGAACCCAGGACGCCGTCCGGCAGTGCATCGGTTGAATCGGGCGGAATATGCTAATGCTATTCGTGAGTTGCTGGCCATTGAGATCGACACGCAATCACTATTACCCGCTGACGATTCCGGGTACGGGTTCGACAATATCGCTGATGTGTTGTCGATTTCTCCGATGTTGACCGAGCGCTACCTCTCGGCGGCTCGGAAAGTCAGCCGCTTGGCGGTTGGTGACACAACGCAGGCCGCGTCCACACACATCTTCGGTGTCGATAAGCTCCTGAAGCAAGACCAGCGTGTTAGTGATGACCTGCCGTTTGGCTCACGCGGTGGTTTAGCTGTTCGACATACCTTTCCAGTTGACGGCGAATACTTTGTCAAGGTTTATCTGTTGCGGACCTACGATGGCCGGGTGCGAGGGCTAGTGAACCAGCACGAGCTGGAGGTGCGGCTGGATGGCGAACTGGTTGAAAGGTTGACCGTCGGGGGGGCGCTTGAGCCTGCTGAAAGCGACGACGGTACCCCGCGACGCCGAGATTTTCGGAATTCAGCGGATGATGGGCAAGAGGTGCGGTTTACGGCCTCGGCGGGTCCCCATATGTTGGCCGTAAGCTTTGTCGATCAAGCCTCTATGCTTGAGGGAATGCGTCGGCCAGATTATGCCGTGACGAGTTACGAGTATGCTGGGGACCAGTCGGTTGAACCTGGCGTGAGCCGTGTGGAATTGCGTGGCCCCTACAATGTGACCGGGCGTGGTGATACCCCTAGTCGTCGCACCATTTTTACTTGCTATCCGGCAAGCGAAGCCAGCCCGGCTGAAGAGGTGTTGTGCGCCAGAGAGATTCTTGGCGGGTTGGGGCGTCGCGCATTTAGGCGGACGTTGGAAGAGGCAGATGTCGAGATGCTGATGAGCTTCTACCGTCTCGGACGTGGTGGAGGCGACTTCGATGCCGGGATTGAGATGGCCCTGCGTCGTGTGTTGGTGAGCCCGGACTTTTTGTTTCGGCGGGAGCGCGATCCTGAGGGCGTCGTTTCGGGTGAGCCCTACCAGATTACCGAATCCGAATTGGCCTCACGGCTTTCCTTCTTCCTGTGGAGTACTATTCCAGACGAAGAACTGTTGGGTCTTGCCGAACGAGGTGAGTTGCGCCAGCCTGGTGTGCTTGAGCAGCAGGTGGAGCGTATGTTGGCTGATCGGCGGGCGCGTTCACTAGTCGACAACTTTGGGGGGCAATGGCTCTACCTGCGGAACATGGCTTTGGTTGCGCCTGATCCCTACGCTTTTGCGGATTTTGACGCCAATCTGCGTGGAGCTATGGCTCAGGAGATGGAGCTGTTTCTCGATAGTCAGATGCGAGAGGACCATAGTGTCCTCGAGTTGCTAACGTCAGACCAGACCTTCGTCAATGAACGCCTTGCTGACCACTATGGGATCCCGAACATTTATGGGAATCATTTTCGTCGGGTGGCGCTGACTGAAGATTACGCGCAGCGCCGTGGGCTGCTTGGGAAGGGGAGCCTTTTGACGGTTACGTCCTATGCTCACAGGACCTCTCCTGTTGTGCGTGGCAAGTGGCTACTTGAGAACATCCTCGGGTCGCCGCCGCCACCACCACCACCAGACGTCCCGGCGTTGGCTGAGAACGACGATAGTGATGATCCACCACGGTCGGTGCGCGAGCGGCTTGAGGTGCATCGCGCTAATCCGGTGTGTGCCAGCTGTCATAGGGTGATGGACCCACTAGGGTTTGCCCTGGAAAATTTTGACGCTGTTGGGCGCTGGCGGGTAACAAGTGAGGCAGGTACAGCCATTGATGCGGCCGGTGAGTTGGCCGACGGGACGCCTGTGAGGGGCCCGCAGTCTTTAGCTGCGGCCTTACTGAAACGCCCGGAGACATTCGTGACAACTGTGACTGAGAAACTGCTTACTTACGGACTGGGTCGCGGTGTAGAGTACTACGACGCGCCGGCGGTGCGTCGTATTGTCAGGGCGTCGGCGGATGATGATTACAGTTGGTCGGCACTGATTGCAGGTATTGCTCGCAGCGTGCCGTTTCAAATGAGGAGAGGTCCCGCGTCATGATCATTACAAAAATGGCCTTACCCCGGCGGACATTCCTACGCGGTGTTGGCGCTACGTTGGCTTTGCCGTTGCTTGATGGCATGGTCCCAGCGTTGTCGGCCATGCGGAACACGGTTGCAAAACCGACCTCACGGCTACACGTCTCCTATGTGCCGAACGGCATGATCATGGACCAGTGGACCCCACCGACTGAGGGCCAGGGCTTTGAATTGCCTAAAACCCTGGCGCCGCTGAAGCCGTTTCAGGACCGGATGACCGTTGTGACGGGTTTGGCCAGCGAACCAATGTTTCCGTTGCCTGGAGAGGGCACTGGCGACCATGTGAGGGCGGCAGCGGCATTTTTGACCGGTGTGCATCCAAAGAAGACGGAGGGCCCAGACATTCGGGGTGGTACTTCGATGGACCAGATCGCGGCTGCGCAGATTGGGCAGGCTACTCAGCTGACCTCACTCGAGCTGGCGCTGGACCCGAACGAGCTGATTGGTGCCTGCGAGGCGGGATGGAGTTGTGCCTATGCGAACACTCTATCGTGGCGCAATCCAACCACACCCCTGCCGATGGAGAATCAGCCCCGTGCTGTGTTCGAGCGTTTATTCGGTGACACCGACGATACCA